>Ga0070727_10003273_pt1 | contig 14903 bp, 10 predicted proteins | sample tdAd472_FD_66722 | JGI IMG/M metagenome (GOLD analysis project Ga0070727, IMG submission 66722) | Marine sediment microbial communities from the Atlantic coast under amendment with organic carbon and nitrate - tdAd47.2 | ecosystem: Environmental > Aquatic > Marine > Coastal > Sediment | place...
ATCCGCAATTTTTCGATCATTGCGCACATTGACCACGGCAAGTCCACGCTGGCCGACCGCCTGATCCAGAGTACCGGAGCGCTGACCGACCGGGAAATGAAGGCGCAGATCCTCGATTCCATGGATATCGAGCGGGAGCGCGGCATCACCATCAAGGCCCAGACCGTGCGGCTGGAGTATAAGGCCAAGGATGGCCAGAATTATACCCTGAACCTGATGGATACACCGGGCCACGTTGACTTTGCCTATGAAGTTAGCCGCTGCCTGGCCGCGTGCGAGGGCTCTATCCTGGTGGTGGATGCCAGTCAGGGCGTTGAAGCGCAGACGCTGGCGAACGTTTATCAGGCCATCGAGAACGATCACGAGATCGTGCCGGTCCTGAACAAGATTGACCTGCCTGCCGCGGAACCTGACCGCGTGCGCCAGCAGATCGAGGACGTGATCGGCATTGATGCCACGGACGCTGTTGAATGTTCCGCCAAATCCGGCATCGGTATCGACGACGTGCTTGAAGCCATCGTCACGCGCTTGCCGGCGCCAGGGGGCGACCCAAACGCGCCCCTGAAGGCCATGTTGGTGGACAGCTGGTACGACGCCTATCTGGGTGTGATGGTGCTGGTGCGCGTGATCGACGGCAAGATCAAGAAGGGCCAGACCATCAAGATGATGGCGGCTGATGCCGAACATAAGATCGAGCGTGTTGGCGTGTTTACGCCCAAGGGCGTGATCGTGCCGGAGCTTGGTCCCGGCGAAGTGGGCTTTATCACGGCGTCGATCAAGGAAGTGGCCGACACCCATGTGGGTGATACCATTACCGATGTCACCAAGCCTTGCGCTGAAGCGCTTCCGGGCTTCCAACCCAGCCGGTCGGTCGTATTCTGTGGCCTGTTCCCGGCTGATACATCCGAGTTCGAGCGCCTGCGCGACGCGCTGCAGAAACTGCGACTTAACGACGCCAGTTTTGAGTTCGAGATGGAATCGTCTGCGGCTCTCGGTTTCGGGTTCCGTTGTGGCTTCCTTGGTATGCTGCACCTGGAGATCATTCAGGAACGCCTGCTCAGGGAATTCGACCTTGAGCTGATTACCACCAGCCCAAGCGTGATTTACAAGATCCACAAGACCGACGGCACAATGGTGGAATTGCACAACCCGGCCGACATGCCGGATGTGGTGCGCATCGACCATATCGAAGAGCCCTGGATCAACGCCACCATCCTGGTGCCGGACGAGCATCTGGGCGCTGTGCTGAAGCTCTGTGAAGACAAGCGCGGCATCCAGGAAGACCTGACATACGCCGGCACGCGGGCGATGCTGAAATACCGCCTGCCGCTTAACGAAGTGGTCTATGATTTCTATGATCGGTTGAAGTCCGTCAGCCGCGGCTACGCGAGCTTTGACTATGACCTATACGGCTATGAGCAATCCGACCTGGTGAAAATGTCGATTCTGGTGAACGGCGAGCCGGTGGACGCGCTTTCGATGCTGGTTCACCGTAGTCAGGCTGAAGGCCGTGGCCGGGCGCTTTGTGAGCGCCTGAAGGACCTGATCCCACGCCAGCTCTTTAAAATTCCGATTCAGGCGGCTATTGGCGGCAAGGTGATTGCCCGCGAAACCATCTCTGCCATGCGTAAGGACGTGACGGCCAAATGTTACGGCGGTGACGTTACCCGTAAGAAAAAGCTTCTGGAAAAGCAGAAGAAGGGTAAGGCGAAGATGCGCATGTATGGGAAAGTGGAAATCCCGCACAACGCCTTTATCGCTGCGCTCAAGATGCGGGAAAACTAGGTGGTTGAAGGCATCGATATCCAGAAGCTCGCGGCTCAAGCAAAGGCGGGTGACGCTGACGCCCAATATAAGATGGCAGCCTATCTGTCTGGCGAAGGCCAGAAGGACGCCGCGATCAAAATGCTGCGTCAGGCCGCGACCGCTGGTCACCTTGATGCCCGTTTCACGCTTTCGAACTTCATGCTTTCGGGGCATATGGTTGACCGCGATGTCAGTCACGCCGTTCAGGTTCTAGCCCAAGCTGCGGCCAAGGACCACGAAGCCTCCCTGCGACTACTGTCTGTGTTGAAGGCCATGGGCCATGGCTGTGACGCAGACTGGCCCGCGGCTGTAGCGCTTTTGGTTGCCGGTGCACGCAAGGGCCATATGCTCGCGCTGGCGGAGCTGGCGCTGTTGCGCGAGCTATATGGTTACGAGGACGACCTCAATACAGCGCTTCTTCTGGCGGCCGCAACCCGCGGTAACATTATCGCAGCCATGCAGCTTGTCAGCCGTCACCTGAAGGGGGACGGCACCATTGAAGCGGGGCTCGCCAAACAGTGGACACTGCAAGGACGCCAGCTTGGTCACCCGCTTGCAGGCAACCTTCTGGTGCGCTTTGAAGGCACCAGTGCCTCAGCTCTGCCTGAGCCAACGGAGTTGCCGCAAATTCCGGAAGATATCCTGTCCGACCTGGCGACCGCTCCTGAAGCGCTTGCGCGCCCACAGGCCAAAGTGGAGCTTGACCGCCCGCATGTGGAAACGGTTCCCAGCCTTATCGGCTCGAGCTTGTGCGAGCATATCATCGCGTCGTCCGCGCCAAGCCTGGCACCCGCGCGGGTGGTGGACCCGAATTCAGGCGAGTTGCGCGCCGACCCATACCGCCATTCATACAATATGACCTTCTGGCCCGCAGATCTGGACCTTGTGCTGTATGCTATCGGTGCGCGCATGTGCGCCGCAGCGGGTGTTGCGCCCGATCATGGTGAGATGCTGAGCGTGCTTTACTATCAACCCGGCATGTACTACGGCCCGCACTATGACTGTCTGGTCCCAGGCGCAGACGGCCAGAATGCAGAACTTGAACGCAGCGGCCAGCGCCCGAAGACGGTGCTGATTTACTTGAACGACGGCTATGAGGGCGGCAGCACAAGTTTTGTTCGCGCCGGATTCGCCCACAAAGGTGGCATGGGGGACGCAATTGTGTTCCAGAATGTGCTCGCAGACGGTGAAATCGACGAACAATCGCTTCATGAAAGCACGCCTGTGACCAGTGGCGTGAAGTGGATCGCTTCCAAGTGGATCAGAGAAAAAAGCTATCAATTTTAAGGACTTTTGCCCTTTTCTTGATAGGCCTGATATGGGACCAACGAAAAATTTTTTCGTCAGATTCCAACTTTTTGATTTTTCGGGACTCTGTTTACCGGTTGTTAACGGGATTCATTCTATAAAGAGGATGCTGATACAGCCTAATAGCTCCCTTGATCTGACTGTGTCGCGCGGAACCGCATGTCCTCCCCCGATTGCGGTTCCGCTTTTTTATGCACGCTGTTTTTTCAGATTGGTGCGCCTTCCTCTTGCATGTAGCCCGAAGATGACTTTGAATAAGCCCTGATAACAATGGCAAGGCTCAGTATGCATCTGATTCGATTGATCATTTTGACAATGTCTTTGGCGGGCACGCTTGTGTTGGCGCCTCATGCCTTCGCGCAGGTTCAGGGTGATGGCGCTGATCCGCGTCAGTTGGCGCATGACATTTATGTGGGCGTTAATCGAGGGTCGCCACCGGCGGCCGTGGCACTCAAGCTTGCTGAGGTGATTCAGGTGTACCGATTCAGGTGTACCCGCGTGACCGACTATCAGGTTTTTGTTTCGCGCCCGAATCTCTTGGATATCAAGGCCAAATGCAGTGGGGACCCGCTTTACGGGGTGACCGTTGCGTCGAACGGCTATGTGGCTGTTTATGGCGGTAACGGCATTCTTGGGGCACTCGACCGGCGTGACGGGTTGATCTACAGCTTTTCGGCGTCTGGTGAATTGGATTCGGATTCGCGCCTGACTGCAGACGAGGCGATCGACGAAACCGTAGAGCGCCTGCAGTTGGGGGACGGCCTGAACCTTTGGTACATTCTGGCGATGTTTGCGGTTCTGCTGGCCATCTTTATTCTGATTGCAGGTGTATGGCTTAAAATGTGGCGCCGCCGCACTGCCAAGGCCCGCCAGCGACGCAAAATCAAGCCCATGGCACGGCACACGGTTCAGGCGACAAGCGATATCAAGGACATGCTTTTGAAGGAAAGCTCGCGCGTTGCGGCCAATATCTACAAGCACCCATCGGGTATTTTCATTGCCCGAGGCAAGCATGGGAAACGGCGATTTTTCAGGTCACGTTTCTGGGCTGCAATGTACCGGTCTCTTGGTGTCAGGATGTTTGAGACCAGCGCCCCGCAACTGATGAATGTCGAGATTCTGGGGGCAGCTGAACAACCAGAAGACGGACGCCGGGAAGATTAGCGCCGGAAGGGCGGGGTCCAGTCCAGCCCTGTGGTGATGGCGATCAGGTGTGCCGCAAAGACGAAGAACCCTACAATTCCCAGGAACTGGATATAGAAAGGAGGCACCAGAGAGACCGTACCCAGCTCGTGTTTCTTTTCGCGCCAGAAGCCGAAAGCCCACACCAGCACGCACGCCGCAAGTCCGATGATCGTTTCTTTTACTGACATAATGCTAGTCTGTCTGCGGTGAGTAATCGGGCTTGCCGAAATGGAACCCTTGGGCGAAATCTACTCCCAGCGACCGCAGGAAGTCTGCCTGGAAGCGGTTTTCCACGTGTTCGCCGATGGTCTTGACGCCAAGGTCATTGCACAGGCGCACGATCGACAGAAGGAAAGTGGGCCGGTAACCCGGTGTGTTCATGTCTTCCACATAGGACCCATCGATCTTCACATAGTCCACATTGAAGGCCCGCAGATACTGGTAGCCCGCCGCCCCTGCGCCGAAATCGTCCAGACAGATTCGGTAGTCCATGGCCTTCAGGTCATTGAGGATGGTCTCAACCTTCTCTAGGTTCTGGATAGCTGCTGTTTCGGTCAGCTCCACCAGGATATTGCGGGAGGCATCCTTACCAGCGGTAAATTCTTTCATCAGCTGGTCTGTATAGCGGCTGTTATCCAGCGTCCGCCCCGAGATGTTGACAGCAAGTGTCAGCGGGTTCCCCAGCTTCTTCATCTTCTTCACATAGTCGATCGCCTTGTGGCACAAGGCGATGTCAAACTCTTCGATGATGCCTACTTCCTCGGCGAAGCGGATGATATCCAGCGTGCTCTGGTCGCCCATACGGTCGTCGAACCGGCTCAGCACTTCATTGTGGTGCACTTCGTTTGTCGACAGCGAATAAACCGGCTGGAACGCCATCTTGAAAGTCCCGGTCTCAATCATATGGCGCATGCCAACCACGCGGCGCTGGGCTTCGGTCGCCATGTCCTCATAGGCCGTGGACAGCGATTCGAAATCCACCGCCCCAGGGTCTTTGACAAACTGGTTCAGCACGTAGGTGAGGGTCCTCAGCACCTGGTCCTCTGTGCCTTCCTTCGGGATATCGCTGGCCACCGTTGAATAGGCGGTCTTCAGTGTGACGTTTTCATCAACATGCTCAAGGGTGCTGCCCAGATGCGATCCGTCCGATTTGGTGCGGTGGAGGAAGGCGAAATGCTTGTCGCCGATCTGGCCGGCGATCTCACCGTCCACCGACAGTGTCTTGAGGTGCGCGGCCACTTGCTTGAGCAGCGTCCGCATATATTTGGGGCCGAACTTCTTCTTGGCATCCTCGATGCCTTCCACTTCGACAGCCGTCATATAAAGGTTGCTGCCGGCCGGGTTGTCTTTCATGGTGCGCGCCGCCAGTTCCATGAAGCTGTCGCGCTGCAACAGGCCGGTTTCCGGGTCTGTCATATTGTCCGTGCCGCCGCCGCCCAGAGGCGCGGCCCGAAGCGCCAGGAAAGTGTGGCTGTCTTCGCCAGGCATCTTCAGGGCAAATAGCCGAAGCGCCACGCTGCGGCCACCGTGCGAGATGAAGCGTAGCGGAATTGGACCGATCCGACCTTTGTGCGAAAGGTGTTGTTGCAGAGCGCCATATACGTCGCGGTCGTCTTGATCAATCTGGTTGATGATCGGTTCACCAATCAGGCTGCCTGCGTCTGTGCCCACGCGCTCTGTGGCGCCACCCTCGAATACGATCTTGCCTTTGTCGTTAACCTCGAAAAAGATTTCGGCAGCGGCAAAGGCAAAGGCGACGAAGCGTTCACGTTCTTTTTTGATTTCTTCAATTGGGCCGGACATAGCGTTCCTGTTTGGCGTCGCAGCTTGTGCTGCGAAAAATTCCTGCCCCCTTCCTTCTATTGCTATTCGGGAAAGGTAAAGGATTTATCATGAAACCACTAAAAACTTATCGCGCTTGTGATGCAAGGACAAGCTCTGCTAGGTTTTCGGACAATGAATTTACCTGACTGACAAGGGGATAAAAGAAATGCGTATCACGGGGACACTCACGGCGGGCTTTCTGTGCGCGGCGGTCATGGCACCGACATCTGCGGCAGCCGATGAAGACGCCAGAAAATTTGAACTTTCAGACATCTTCAATCTGGAATATGCCACCGGCCCACGGCTGACGCCGGACGGTGAGGCCGTTGTGTATGAGCGCCGGTCGCTCGACATCATGACAGACAGCACCCGGTCCAATATCTGGCGCGTGAACCTGGATGGCAGCGGGCACCGCCCTGTGCTGTCTGGCAAGGCCAGCTACCGCATGCCGCGTTTCTCATCAGACGGCAGCCGCATGGCTTATGTGTCGTCCGTTGAAGGCAAGAACCAGATTTATGTGCGCTGGCTGGATACCGGGGAGACCGCCCGTGTGACCGATCTGCAATATGGCCCTGGGTCGCTTTCCTGGTCGCCCGACGGCAGCATGATCGCTTTCACCATGTTTGTGCCGACAGACGCCAAACCGCTCTATAGCCTGCCACCCGCACCGAAGGGGGCAACTTGGGCTGGGCCGGCCAAGGTGGTTGACCGGGTGACCTACCGGGCGGACGGCACTGGCTATCTGCCGCGCGGCTTTACCCATGTGTTTGTAGTGCCGGCTGACGGCGGCACCCCGCGTCAGGTAACAAGCGGTGACTATAACCACGGCGGCGCACTGGCCTGGACAGCTGATTCTCAGAATATCATCTTTTCCGCAAACCGTGTGGAAGACTGGGAGTTCAACGGCCGCGAATCCGAAATCCACAGCGTGAATGTCGCAACAGGTGACATCACGACACTGACGAACCGCAAAGGCCCTGACGTTGCGCCCCAGATGTCACCGGACGGCAATCTGATCGCCTACCTGGGCTTTGATGAGGATGGGCTGTCCAGTAAGAACGCCCAGCTTTATGTCATGAACACAGACGGCAGCGGCAGCCGCGCCCTGTTGCCGACGCTCGATCGCGGCATTGGTGAAATCCAGTGGGCGCCCGATGGCCGCGGCATCTTCTACAGCTATGACAATAACGGCAAGAGGCTGGTAGCTTATGTGAATCTGGTGGGCGGTGGCCGCGTGATGACCGATGCGGTTGGCGGCACCACGCTGGGCCGGCCCTACACCAGCGGCACCTTCCGGGCCACGGCTGATGGCCGCGTGGTCTTTACCCAGTCGCGCACCGATCGTCCGGCTGACCTGGCGGTGGTGGACCGTATCTCGAATGTCACCACTCTGACGGACCTGAACGGCGACGTGCTGGATCACCGCGCGATGGCGAGTGTGGAGGAGATTTCCTTCCAAGCCAGCGTTGGCGGACACCAGATCCACGCTTGGGTCGCCAAGCCCGCTGACTTCGACCCGTCGAAGAAATACCCGCTGCTCTTGGAAATCCATGGCGGCCCGCACACGGCTTATGGTCCGCAGTTTTCCGCTGAAATTCAGGGGTATGCTGCGGCCGGTTATGTTGTGGTCTACGGCAACCCTCGGGGCAGCACCTCTTATGGCGAAGCTTTCGCTAACGAAATTCACCATAATTATCCGTCGATTGATTATGACGACCTGATGGATTCGGTGAACCAGGTGATCGCCCAGGGTTATATCGATGAAGACCGGATGTATGTCACGGGTGGTTCCGGCGGCGGCGTGCTGACAGCCTGGATTGTCGGCAAGACAGATCGCTTCCGTGCAGCCGTGGTGGCCAAGCCGGTGATCAACTGGACCAGTTTCGTGCTGACCGCCGATTTCAGCCCCTTCTTCACCAAATATTGGTTCGACGGCTTCCCATGGGAAAACCAGGAAAACTACTGGAAACGGTCACCGCTCAGCCTTGTCGGCAATGTGAAGACACCAACCATGCTCTTGACCGGCGAAGAGGATTACCGCACGCCCATGTCGGAAACCGAGCAATATTACCAGGCGCTGAAGCTTCAGAAAGTCGATAGCGTGATGGTGCGTATTCCGGGCGCCGGACACGGTATCGCTGCCAAGCCGTCTAACCTGGTGCAGAAGATCGGTAACATTCTGGCCTGGTTTGACAAATACAAACCGGAAGCCGAAGCCGACTAGCGGCTGAGGCATAAGGAATAGGAAAGGGCGTCATTCGGCGCCCTTTTTTATGTTGAATGCGGCTGATGGTCCCAGCCGGTTGACATAAAAGCCCCGCCAATCAAGGATTGGACAAACGCACCAGCCGATACCGGGGGAGAACCAATGGCAGGAGAGCAACAGGCGCATCAGCCGGTGGAGATGCTACACCCGCGGTCGCTGAAATATCTGAGCCGCTATCTGCGCATCTTGGTGCGGGGTCGGCTATGGTTGCAGGTGGTGATCGGCATGATCGCGGGGCTTGTGCTGGGCTATGGGCTTGGGCCCACGGCGGGCCTTGTGCCCACGGATATTTCCGCCACCATCGTCAGCTGGGTGGCGCTGCCGGGGCACCTGTTCCTGGCGCTTATTCAGATGATCGTGATTCCGCTGATTTTCGCTTCCGTCATCCGCGGGCTGGCAGCCAGCGAAAATATGGAACAGCTCAGAAGTATGGGCATGCGCATTGTTCCCTATTTCATCTGCACCACGGCGATCGCCATCACCATCGGGCTGGTGGCTGCGATGGTCATCCAGCCCGGCCATTATGTAGACGCTGAAACCGTGCGCGCCACGCTTGGCGGCCTGCCGCAGGTCTCTGCGCCCGTATCGGCTGAGATCATCGGTATCGGCGACATACCTGAGAAGATTCTGGGTATCCTGCCAACCAACCCGCTTGTCGCCATGACGGACATGGACATGCTGAAGGTGGTGCTGTTTGCCGTCATCGTGGGCGTGGCACTGGTGCTGATGGAACCCGTGCAGGCAAAGCCGCTTCTTGACCTTCTTGGGTCGTTGCAGGCGGTATGCATGACCGTTGTGCGCTGGGCGATGCTTTTGGCGCCATTCGCGGTTTTTGGCCTGATGACACAGCTGACCTCCAAGATTGGATTTGATGCCCTTTTCGGCATGGCCGTTTATGTGCTGACGGTGTTGGCGGGGCTTGGCGTGCTGTTTCTTTTCTACATGGTGGTTGTCACGCTTGTGGCGCGCAGGAACCCGATTGAGTTTGTGGGCCAGATCAGGGAGCTGCTGCTGCTGGCTTTTTCTACTTCAAGCTCGGCTGCCGTGATGCCGCTGTCGATCCGCACGGCGGAAGACAAGCTGGATGTCCGGCCCTCCATCAGCCAGTTTATCGTGCCCATCGGGGCCACCATCAACATGGACGGCACAGCGCTTTACCAGGGTGTGGCCGCCGTATTTTTGGCGCAGGTTTTCGGTATCGATATCGGCCTTTCTGGCTATCTGCTTATTGTCCTCACGTCTGTTGGGGCCTCCATCGGCACACCCGCCACGCCGGGGGTGGGGATTGTGATCCTCTCGATGGTGGTGACGACTGTGGGCATTCCGGTTGAGGGCATCGTGCTGATCATGGGGGTGGACCGGATTTTGGACATGTGCCGCACCATGCTGAATGTCACCGGCGATATGGTGGCCTCCACCGTGATGGACCGCTGGGTGGGCGGCGCACGGCCGTTGCAGATGGAGCTGGCAGCCGAAGCCCGGCGCGAAAGCATCCGCCGCGAAACCGGCGAAGACATCATCATCACCAAACATTAAAAAGGCGCCCTTGGGCGCCTTCTTCTTCATGGTTCTTTGGGGCGTTATTCCGCCATATAAGCGACGCTGCCCTTCACCACGGTCAGGATGGCCTTGGTCTTGGGGATATCTGCCGGGGTGGCCGTCATGATGTCGCGGTCGAAGGCCGTCAGGTCGGCTTCCTTGCCTGCGGTGATGCTGCCAAGCCGGTCTTCCGCGAAGGCGGCATAGGCGGGCCACAGGGTGAACATCTTCAAGGCTTCAGTGCGGGTGACCGCTTCTTCGGCGTGCCAGTTTTCGCCCTGGAAGCCCTTCAGGTCATGCCGGTGAACAGCGGCGTAAAATTCAATCATCGGATCGCCGCGTTCAACAGGCGCGTCTGACCCGCCGGCAACCACGGCGCCGCTTGCAATCAGGCTTGACCAGGCATAAGCGCCCACAAGCCGGTCGTCACCCAACCGGTCTGGTGCGAAATGCAGGTCGCCGATGGCGTGGCTTGGCTGCATGGAGGCAATCACGCCAAGTTCAGCATAGCGCGGCAGGTCCTCCGGGTTCACGATCTGGGTATGCTCGTCGCGCCAGCGCGGGTTTGCAATGGCGCGCTCTGGCACAGGCACATCATCAAAGGCTTCCTCGAACCAATTGAGCACAAGGCGATTGCCGCGGTCGCCGATGGCATGCATGGCGATCTGGATACCTGTGCCGAGCGCTTGGCGCAGAAGCGGCATGGTTTCGTCCTTGGTGGTGAGGAGAAGGCCGGATGACGCGGCGTCGGAATAGGGTTCCAGAAGCGCAGCCCCACGGGAGCCGAGCGCGCCGTCCATATAAAGCTTGATGGTGCGGGTGGTGATGCGGCCATCTGCATTCTGGCGCATGCCAGATGCGAACAGGCTTGGGGCATCCTCTGGCTCAATGGCGTTATAGACGCGGATTTTCACGTCGCCAGCGTCCGCGAGGCGCTCAAGCGCTTCCACGCGGCTCATGGGCACGGACATATTGTGAAGCCCGGTCCAGCCATACTGGGCATAGACGTTCGCCCCGGTCACCAGCGCGCGGTCAACGTCGGCTTGGGTGGGGGCAGGAACAAGGCCATATACCAGCGGCATCGCAGCATCGACCAGCATGCCTGTGGGTTCACCAAGAGCGTTTTTGATGATCTCGCCGCCATAAGGGGCTTCCGTCTCACCTGCAACACCTGCCATCTCAAGCGCTTTCGAATTGGCAACAACGGCATGGCCGTCAGCCCGGGTCAGGATCACCGGAATGTCGCCGACCACTTCGTCGATGTCCCAGCGTGTTGGGAAGCGTTTTTCCGGCCAGTGGGTTTCGATCCAGCCGCGACCCACCAGTACGCTGGGCTGTTCCTCCGCGCGCCAGTCGGCAACCGCTTTTTTCACGGCTTCGAGAGAATCGATGCCTTCCAGGTTCAGCGTCAGTTCGCGTTCGCCGATGCCGTGCAGGTGTGCGTGGGCATCCACGAAGCCCGGATAAAGGGCTGCGCCATCGAGCAACAGCACAGTGGTGGTGTCCCCCACAAGGGCCTCAGCCTCAAGCCGTGTACCGACATGAATGAAGACACCGTCCTTGATGGCAACGGCTTCAGCTGTGGGGTTAGCGTCGTCCGCCGTGTAGATGGGGCCGCCCCAGATGACCATGTCGGCGACAGGCGTGGTGGTGGGCGCTTCCGCCGTATCCTGTGCGAAGGCACCTGCTACTGCGGTGCCAATGAAGGCCAAAAGGGTGGCAAATAGTCTGATGGGGCGCATGGTGCATCTCCTGATCTGAGACCATCATGCTATGGCCGCAAAAAGGAGTGTCAAGAGAAAGGGTTAGTCCACACTTGCGCCTGGCATGCTGACAGGCCACAATGTAGGGCAATCCCACCCGGGAAGGCGGGGGGCTGTGGAAGGTTCGGGCTGTGCGTGACGCGATTGTTGCATTGATTGTTCTAGGCTGGTTGCCTTTCGCTTTTTTCCGCCCTGTTATTGGCGTGTTGCTGTGGTTCTGGCTGTCACACATGAACCCCCATGCCTATACCTATGGCTTTGCTGTCAATTTCGGCTTTCTTGATTATGTGGCGCTGGTGACCCTGGCGGGGCTGGTGATGGACGGGACCAGGAAAAAACTCCCCGGCCACCCGATCGTAGTAATCTTGCTGGTCTATCTGGTCTGGATCATCCTGACCACCATTATGGCGTTTGACCCAGGTCGCGCGGTAGTCAAATTCATACATCTTTTCAAAGTGTTGTTGTTCACTTTTGTAGCCATCATGACGATGCAAACCCCTAACCGGCTCAAGGGCGTTCTGTTCATTCTGATGATGTCGATGGCCTTCATTGGCGTTAAAGGCGGGCTCTATACCATCGCGACCGGTGGCGGTGGCAGGGTGCAAGGGGCCGGCGGTATGATGGGGGACAACAACCAGCTTGCGGTTGCCATGGCGATGTCATTGCCGCTTGCGATCTATTTCTTTCAGCACCCGCCAAAACCCTTCCTGAAATGGCCGGCACTTGGCCTGGCCCTGTCTTTTGCCATCACGGTGGTGGGGACACAGTCACGCGGGGGCTTTGCTGCCCTGGCGGCTGTATCCTTCATGATGCTGATGAAAACCCGGCGGAAATTTACCGCGCTGTTCGTCATGACTGCACTGGCGGCGGGCGGGTATTACTTTGCCCCGGACAGTTGGAAAAACCGTATCGAAAGTAGTGAAAAAACCACGGAAGACGACAGTTTCCGCGGGCGTGTGGTGATGTGGAAATTCTCCTCGAACCTGGCGGATGACAATCCGATCGAGGGTGGCGGATTTGATGTCTTCTATGTCCCGCGTGCGCGGGAACTGTATATGTCGCCTGGCGAGAAGGCCAGGGCGCCGCACTCCATCTATTTCGAGGTGCTGGCAGAGCATGGCTACACAGGGCTTGTGCTGTGGCTAACCATATTGTTCACGGGCTGGTACGCGGGCGGCACAGCGGCAAAGCGCTACAGGGCGCATGAGGAGACCCGGTGGCTGGGGGACTTGTGCGCCGCCTGCCAGTTGTCGATGGTGGGCTATGCCGCCGGTGGCCTGACGGTAAATATCGCCACATTCGACTACTTCCATGACCTTCTGGCTTTCATTGTGCTCAGCTCTGTCATCGGCGAGAAAATACTTGCCCGCGCTGAGAGAGGAGGGGCCGACAAAAGCCGCGGCCCAGATGCCGAGGCAGCACCTGTCAAATCAAAGAAGTGGTCACCTTACCAGAACAGGGATGGGCAGGCGGCAAGAGTGCTGCCGCGCGAAGGCCGGTACAAGGCCTAGTCCTGTTTTTCGGTCTCATCACCTTTCGGCGGCTGGTTCGTGCCGGCATCGAACTTGGATGCAAAATCCATGGAGCTGGCGCCAGAGCGCCTGCGTACCAAAGCCACAACCACACCAATGACCGCACCCGCCAGAATGACGGTACCAAGCATGATGGCGAACCCGAGAATCCAAGTCGCCAGGCTGTACATGCTCTCGCAGTCGTCACCGCACAGGCTTTCCATGGGATTGCCCACCCAGAAGCGGAAGGCACCATAGGCCACGAGGCTCAGCAGGATAAGCCCGAACAGGTGTTTGAGGCGGAGGTCCAGTGCCCCGGCCCTGCGCCGTTTCTGGCGTTTTTTGATCATGATATGCTCTGACATGAGCGGCACTATGGGCGCGGGGCCAATCATGGTCAAGATGTGATCGCAGGGATCACGGTAAATTCACCGGACTCTCAAAGCAGGTCGTGCTTCTTCAGCCCGTGGCGGAACTGGTCATAGGTTAGCCCCACATGCTTGGCCGCCACACGTTGATTGAAGCGGCTTTCTTCAAGGGCGTGCTTGTAGAGCTTCCGCTCGAACGATGCTGCTTCTTCCCTCAGATCAAACGGACCGTTCGGCAGGGCAGAGCCGGCGGGTGTTACCTGGGGCATGGGCGCAGAGGGGGCCGCGGGCTGTTTGCGGTTGGTTTTCACAGGCGGACGGAAAGGGCTTTCGAAGGGGTCGAAGACAATGTCGCACACTGGTTGTTCGCCGTCCCATGCGCGGTAGATGGCCCGCTCCACCACATTCTTGAGTTCCCGGATATTGCCGGGCCAGTGATAGTCCATCATCTGGGCGGTGGCCTTCTTTGAAAAGCCGGGGAACACCAACCATTCAAGTTCACGCGCCATGGCCATGCCGAAATGTTCGGCCAGCAGCATGATGTCTTCCTTGCGTTCCCGAAGTGGCGGCACGGTAATAACGTCAAACGCCAGCCGGTCCAGAAGGTCATGGCGGAACTCGCCGGCGTCTGCGGCCGCGGGCAGGTCAATGTTTGTGGCGCCAATCACGCGCACGTCCACATTGATGGTGTCGGTGCCGCCGACGCGCTCGAACTCCCCATATTCAATGACGCGTAGGAGCTTTTCCTGCGCCGCCATGCTCATGGTGCCGATCTCGTCAAGGAACAGGCTGCCTTCGTCTGCCGCTTCAAAACGCCCTGCGCGGCGGTTCCTGGCACCTGTGAAGGCGCCGGGCTCGTACCCGAACAGCTCGCTTTCCAGAAGTGTTTCGGCCAAGGCCGCGCAGTTCATCTTCTGGAAGACCCTGTTCCAGCGGTTCGACAAATAGTGCAGACGCCAGGCGATCAGTTCTTTGCCCGTGCCGCGTTCGCCGATCACCAGCATGGGCCGATCAAGGGGTGCGGCCCGGCTGATCTGGTCCATCATGTCCAGGAAAGCGGGGCTGTCGCCGATGATTTGTTCTTGCTTTTTCACCATGTGCCAATAATAGGTGAAAAATACTAAATAGTGGTAATTATTTTTGTCGAGAATATTGTCTATTCAAAGGTTTAATTTTTTTATCTTTTCAAAACAATGGGTTAAGAAATTTTAAAAAACTGGCACACCCCCTGCAAACAAGGGAAATGTCAGCGACAAAAAAGACTGACGCGAAAAAACAAACACAAGACAGCGAACAAGAACTAGAGGACGACGAAGATGACCAAGATGCTCCA
>Ga0070727_10003279_pt1 | contig 14861 bp, 14 predicted proteins | sample tdAd472_FD_66722 | JGI IMG/M metagenome (GOLD analysis project Ga0070727, IMG submission 66722) | Marine sediment microbial communities from the Atlantic coast under amendment with organic carbon and nitrate - tdAd47.2 | ecosystem: Environmental > Aquatic > Marine > Coastal > Sediment | place...
CGCTGTGTGCATGTGTGCGCTCGACACCGCATCTCTTCGCTAAGTCAGCGGGGTTAATAAAGTTTTCCCAATCCTTATAGGCTCTGACGACGTGGACTTCACCATTTTCATAAGGCCGGACAATTTCATTGGCTAGCCTCATGATATTGTCATTCATCTTTCTATGACTTTCGTCCGACTCATCGGATTTGATAGCGGCAAGAATTTTGGCTGTTTCCAGGGACTCTTGTCGTTTCATCAAAAACACTGGGGCATTGGCGGTGCGTAATAACTGCCAATCGGCAGTTTTACGTAAACGACCAGGCAAGCTTTTCGTTTTGCTCGCTTTGATAATCAGATCGCAGCCCGATTCATTGGCGGCTATTCCTAAATTGTCGCGCCATTCAGGGTCCCATTGCACTTGATATTGAATATCCACACCAGCAGCTTTAAGTGGTGCGATCAGGTATTCCAACCAAAGCTCATAGCGTTTTGTTTCTGCACGTTTGAGCGCTTCTGGATCTTCACAGCTTGCATTTGAATAGATGCAGCAATGCGCCAAGATTTTTGCACCCCTTATCTTTGCAATTCTCTCTGCTCTTTTTAAAACCAACTGGTTGTCTTTGGTTGGGTCGATAATGGCGAATACTTTCATCAATGTTGACATATCAAATAGCCCTACAAACTAATTTCAGAATAAAACGAACTGGTTTTATAGATTAAACTATGTGCCCCTACTTGAAAACATTCTGGTGTAATAAATGAAGAATATGCGGTCTTTGGAGTTGATTTATAGCAAGCAAAGAGCGAATAATGCTTTTCAAGGGCTACCGCTAAACGAATGAACAAAAACTCGGCAGTCAATTTTTTGTTCATGGGTAAATAGATACGCCAAAACACGCTTATTGACTGACTTGACTGGCTAGATCAATAGGGGTAAAAGTGGAGTTGTCGTAAAAACCTGTCAGTAATTATAGAATAATAAGGGACAAAGGTAATGTTAAAATCAATCAAAGTGCGGGACTACATGACCCGGGGGCTAATTACATTAAAACCTGATATGGAGCTTTTTGAAGCGATATCTCTATTACAAAAAAACCGCATTTCTGGTGCGCCGGTTGTGGATGAAAATGGTCATCTTATTGGGGTGCTTTCGGAGGGAGATTGCCTGAACGCCATCATCAAAGATATTTATTACGAAGAAGCCGGAGGTAGGGTTTCAGAGTATATGAGTACGGCGGTGGAAACTATTGGGCCAGACGAAGATATTATTGATATTGCCATAGATTTTAATAAAAAGAGAAAGCGACGTTTCCCCGTTATTGAGGATGGCAGGTTAGTAGGGCAGATTAGCCAGAGGGATATCCTTCGGGCCGTATTGGAGATTGCGCAACATCCTAGTCATGGCTAAGCGTTAGGAATAAATAGGATAAATAGCAGAGGATTGCTTGGATGATTAATACTCTCGTCGTTGACGACCATGACCTCGTACGTTATGGATTGACGCGAATTTTGGCGGATATGCCACATATTAATGTTCTCGGTGAAGCCGCTAGCGGCGAAGAAGCGGTTAAGTTAACACGAGAACTTAAACCAGACGTGATTTTAATGGACGTACTGATGCCAGGAATGGGCGGCTTAGAAGCTACACGCCGGATTCACCATTTTGACTCAGAGATTAAAGTTATTGCAGTGACGGCTTGTGATGATGATGTCTATCCATCGCGTCTACTCAATGCTGGTGCCTCTGGGTATTTAACGAAAGGGGCCGATGTCGAAGAAATGTTAAAAGCCATTGAAACCGTGCATGCTGGAAAGCGTTATATTAGCCCCGATATTGCACAAAAATTGGCGTTAAAGTCATTCGGCAAAGCTTCAAATAAATTGCCGTTTGACCAGTTATCAGAGCGTGAACTGCAGATATCAATGATGATCATGGATTGTAATCGAGTAAATGAAATTGCCGAAAGTCTGTGTTTAAGCCCGAAAACGGTCAATACATATCGCTATCGTATCTTTAATAAGTTGGGTATTAATAGTGATGTGGAGTTAGTGCTAATGGCCGTGCGCTATGGCCTTTTAGATGCCTCCGAGACCGCCTCTCTGCCTTCTTCAGGCTGAAGTGGGCTGGTGAGCGCTGTCAGCTTTTCTTCGCAATCTTCGTTTTGTCTGACTTTGATCATAAAAAATTTCTAGCTGGTTTAAAGCAGCGTCCAGGTATTTATCAAATGCTCGATAATACTGGACGGGTGCTTTACGTGGGTAAAGCAAAAAACTTGCGTAGCCGGGTCGCCAGCTACTTCCGTACGGGCTCGCTTAGCATAAAAAATGCATCGCTCATGGAAAAGGTGGTTGATATTCAGGTGACGTTTACCGGTAGTGAAACGGAAGCACTGCTGCTCGAACAGAACCTTATAAAAAGTCAAAAGCCACCCTATAATATTTTACTGCGGGATGATAAATCCTACCCTTTTATCTATTTGACTACTGCCGATCAATTTCCGGCCTTGGGCATGCATAGGGGGGCGCGAAAAAAGACGGTGAGCTATTATGGGCCGTTTCCAAGTGGTTTGGCGGTACGTCAAACACTTAATTTGCTGCAAAAGTCTTTTCGTGTACGGCAGTGCGATGAAAGTTACTTTCGTAATCGCACTAGGCCCTGTCTACAATACCAAATTCATCGTTGCGCCGCGCCCTGTGTCAAGCTCATTTCTGAACAAGCTTATGCGGAAGATGTGAGACATACACAAATGTTTTTGGAAGGGAAAAGTGACGAAATTATTGCGGAGTTACAACTTGAGATGGATCGTGCCTCAGAACAGCTGGCTTTTGAGAGGGCCGCCGAGCTTAGAGACCAGTTAGCGCAATTGCGACGGATACAGGAGCAGCAGCACATCACGGGAAAGAATGGCGATGTTGATGTGTTTGCGGGCCTAGTGAGACCCATTGGGTTTTGTGTCCAAGTTTTATTTGTTCGGGGGGGGAGAGTTTTAGGCAGTAAAACCTATTATCCAAAAGTGAATATGATCGCCTCTTTAGAGGAGTTGCTTTCTGGATTTATTCCCCAATTTTATTTGGCTCAGGGTTCTCTTCATCCGATACCTAAAGAAATTATTCTCAATGAGGCGCTTCAACAGCAGCAAGTTATCGCTGAAGCGTTGACGCTCCATTCAGGACAGCAGGTAAAAATTACAAATAATGTGCGAGGTGCACGCGCGCATTGGCTGAAGTTAGCGATGGCAAATGCCGATCAAAATTTACTTGGCCACCATGCCGGAAAATTAGATTATCAGGGGCGTTTGCAGGCTTTACAGGAAGCGCTGGGTTTAGATTGTTTACCACAAAGAATGGAGTGTTTTGATATCAGTCATACATCGGGAGAGGCAACAGTGGCTTCCTGTGTCGTGTTTGATAAGAAGGGTCCGCTCAGCAGTGACTACCGACGCTTTAATATTGAAAATGTTAAAGCCGGAGATGACTACGCGGCAATGAGTCAAGCCATTAAACGTCGTTTTGAACGCTTAAAAAGGGGGGAGGGGAAGTTGCCCGATATTTTATTTATTGATGGTGGCAAAGGGCAATTACGTATGGCGGAAGATGTCTTGATTGATTTTAAAATTGAAGGCGTCATGGTGGCCGGAGTAGCTAAGGGTTCGGCACGCAAGCCTGGTTTAGAATCGCTATTTGTCGCGGGTCGTAGTGATGAAATTGTACTGCCGAACGATTCGGCCGCCTTGCATTTAATACAGCATATACGCGATGAGGCACACCGTTTTGCGGTTAGTAGTCATCGTCAAAGCCGTGGAAAAAAGCGTTCCACTTCGGTGCTTGAACGGATACCCGGTATAGGGCCAAAACGGCGACGAGAATTATTACGCTTTTTTGGTGGGCTACAGGAAATTATGCGAGCAAGCACAGAAGAAATTGCCCGCGTTCCTAGTATTAGCAAAACCATGGCGGAAGAAATTTATGCTAGTTTACATAGTAGCTAGGCGTCTGTCGGACTTAGGGTTAATCTACTGAGGGGAAAGCTGTATTTGGCCATATTTTCCGAGCATTCTCGTTAAATAGCGGGCTATTCGTCTCAAATGATCAAAAAATCTGCCTCAAACCGGACTTTTCCTCGCTACGATCACCTAAGTCCAATAGAGGCCTAGAATATAGCTGAAGAAAGCCGCTAAAGGCTCGAATAATCATGAGCTATCCAGTATTATGATGCACTTTTTGTTATTGCTAGTGTTGGTTAAAGTGTATGAGTATTCCTAATATCATCACCAGTCTAAGGGTTATCCTCATTCCCGTTTTGGTGTTGGTTTTTTATCTGCCCTTCGAATGGCGACACTTGGCGGCAACCCTGATTTTTATCATAGCGGGTATATCCGATTGGCTTGATGGATATATTGCCCGCAAGTGGGATCAACATACTGAGTTTGGCGCTTTTTTTGATCCTGTTGCGGATAAACTGATCGTGGCGGTCGCACTTATCCTGTTAATTGAAGAACATGCCTCGATTTGGTTAACCATTCCTGCAATGGTAATTATTGGCCGCGAAATTGTGATCTCTGCGTTGCGCGAGTGGATGGCGGAACTGGGTAAGCGCACGAGTGTTGCGGTATCCTTTGTCGGCAAACTGAAGACTACCTTACAAATGGCCGCTATTATCGTCTTGTTGTTGGATGCCCCGAATTCATTGGTTGCCCAGCTTGGCTTAGTATTACTTTACTTGGCGGTCGTTTTGACGCTTTGGTCGATGTTCGTCTATCTGCGGGCAGCCTGGGCTGACCTGACCAAAGATATTTAAGCAGAGACCTCTATCATTACTCTATAACGCGTCGGCAACCCGCTTTCACACAACTATTTTCTGGCTCGGAAAGATAATTAAATACAGCTGTATCGCATTCGTTGCTATTTTCATAGCGTTGCTCGAAGACCAAGTCGGCAGGGTCCTTACAATAGCTTTCATAATATATTTTCGTTCGAGTTGCCCAGACGTAAGCGCCCGCCGCGAAAGTCGCTGCGGCAAGAACAACAGTTGAGTAACGCGAAATACGTTTGTAGCCTTTAATAAAACGGTTCATGTACGAAACAGTTTTTCCCGTGATAGAGGCAAAGGTTAAATAGGTCTAGGGGCGAGTCACGCTAAACAGCTTTGCGCGAACGAGCTTGCGGTATTCCCGCGGCGACAATGATACACGCTGTTTGAATAACGATGCAAAGTATCCAGGGTCATTAAAGCCAACTTTCACGCTGATTTCTGCGATGTCTAGGTTGCTTTCCCGTAACAGATCTTTTGCTGTGCCAATCCGGATTTTTTGTAGATACTCTATTGGCGTATTGCCTGTGGCTAGTTTAAAGCGCCGATTGAAGGTCCTTAAACTCATATCAAACTGGTCAGCAACTGTCTGTAGTTTAAATTCATTGGGATAGTTTCTAAGCATCCATTGTTGCGCCTGAATGATTGCCTCGTCATGGTGTACCGACTGCTCGTCAAAAGAATAAAATATGCTCTCATAGGATTGTTTGATTTCGTGGGCAAAATGCCGTTCGATTTGTCGGGCAATATCCTGGCAGTAAAACTGTTCAATAAAATGAATCATGAGATTGGTAATAGAGTTGATACGACCGGCGCAGAATAGATTGTCTGTGTTGGTGATAAACCTTTTCGTTTCCAACTTTACTCTTGGATAGTTCTTTTTAAACTGTTTGAAATAATACCAATGCGTCGTCGCTGGTTTATCGTCTAATAATCCCGTTTCCGCCAAGAAACAACAGCCAGTGCCGGTAGCGCAAATTAGTGCGCCATTTTCATGCTGAGCCTTAATCCACTCAATAATAAAGGGGTAGCGATGAATCACGGGTTTTGGATTGCCCCATAGTGCTGGAATCATTACCAAATCTGTTTTTTCTATCGCATCCAACTTTTTGTGAGGCCTTATTTCAATTCCTCCAGTGATCTCAATGGGGTTGCCGTCGATACTGGCGATTTCGATTTCTAGTTTTGTATGATTTGGACTTTGCATACGCATGATCGCATCGGCGGCATTCAGCATTTCTACGGGTAAAGTGATGCTGGTCCCAAGCGCGCGCGGGATAGCAAGTACGCTAACATGTCTCATTCGTTACTTATCTACTTATTTTGGCTAAAAAATCAATATAAATGGCTAATATACTCTAATTGCATCCAGGTTAAAACGGTAACATTTGCCATACTTATGTACACCAAGAGCAGTTGGAGACATCTACTTTAGGTAGTCCGTCATCGCTTAAAAGTCATCAGGGGAACATTTTGTCTTCATTACCAGTTATTGTTGGATTTGGCGGGATTAATCCCGCTGGCAGGTCATCCTTCCATCATTCCTATCGACGTATGGTCGTCGATGTGTTGGATACGGCGAGTGCAAGGGAAACCTATATTGATCTATCAATGTTGATGAATTTATTGGTCTGCAAGAACGGTATTTATAGTACTACAGACGGAGAATCCTTGGACTTGTCAGATTGGCTGACGTCGAACAAACAACAGCTTAATCTCAAAACGCTGGTTCGAAAACTAGAAAATAATCTGTTTGACCCTTACGCCATACCGAAACACCTTTTGTCAAAAATGTCTTCGGTGGCAGGAGAACCGATGAGTTTTATCGTGAGTTCTCGCCATCTGCCAGAAAGTATTCCTGAAAACTGGTCAGTGCAAACGCTCGCGGATGACTCAAGTAAGGTTAAAGTTTTGATAACCGGTGATTTAATCGCGATGCTGCCTGATGTGCGTGAATCATTGGTCAAATCGGCAGGACAATTGCCTAGCGGGTTTAGACCGGACCAACTTTATCCCTCGCGTAACCACCCTCGTGGCTTACAAATGACGGTGTATGCCGCATCTGATGCTATCAAGTCCATAGGGATTGATTGGCAAGAGGTAATGTCGCATGTCTCTCCTGACCAAATTGGGGTCTATTCCAGCGCGGCAATGAGTCAACTTGATCAAAATGGAACAGGCGGTATGCTACAAGCCAGTCTGCTTGGTAAGCGCGTCACCTCTAAGCAGTGCCCACTGGGTTTCGCAGAAATGCCAGCTGATTTTGTTAATGCTTATATTATTGGTAGTGTGGGCGGAACTGGAGCCAATATTGGCGCTTGCGCCACTTTTCTCTATAACCTGAAACAGGGTATGGAGGATATTCGAAATGGCCACAAACGTGTCGTCATTGTCGGTGCCAGTGAAGCACCGATCACACCGGAAGTGATAGAGGGTTATCGGACGATGGGCGCGTTGGCTCAGGATGACGAATTATTAGCGTTAGAGGCTGGCGCAGTGGCCCCTGATTTTAGACGAGCCTGCCGACCTTTTTCTAATAATTGCGGCTTTACTCTTGCGGAGGCGGCGCACTATGTCGTGCTATTCGATGATACTTTAGCGTTAGAGTTAGGTGCGACTATCTATGGCGGAGTTGGTGATGTGTTTGTCAATGCGGATGGTTTTAAGAAATCAATTTCGAGTCCAGGTGTGGGAAATTATGTGACGATGGCGAAAGCCATGGCGGCGACGCGAGCGATTCTTGGAGAGCAAGCGCTAAGTAATACCTATGTACAAGCACATGGCACCAGCACACCACAAAATAGAGTTACGGAATCGCGTATTCTCAACGAAGTGAGTAAAACTTTTGGACTTGAGAAATGGCCGGTAGCCGCAGTAAAAAGCTATGTTGGGCATTCCATTGGAGCTGCAGCGGCAGATCAGCTTGTCGCCAGTTTAGGGGTATGGCGTTACGGCCATATTCCCGGTATCAAAACCATAGATCATCTTGCGGAAGACGTAGAGGCTAGTCATCTAAATATTCTGATGGATCATCTTGAGGTTGGTAGAGAAGGGATGGATGCTGCCATCATCAACTCCAAGGGCTTTGGCGGCAACAATGCTTCAGCAAGCATTCTCGCGCCGCATTGTGTGCGTGCGATGTTAGAAAAAAAACATGGTGCGAATAAGTTAGCAGCCTATACCAAAGCGAATGAGCAAGTACTTGAGCAAGCGAACGCCTATGACCAAGCCTGTTTAACTGGGCAGGCATTACCTATTTATTATTTTGGTGAGAATGTTAAACAGGATGAGGATATCTCTTTAAGCCAGCGGGAGATACGTATCCAAGGTTATCAAAATGCAATCAATCTGGATTTAAAAAACCCTTATTCTGATATGTGCTAATGGGCTGGCAGCGTTGCTATGCAAGTAAGCTAGTAGGTGTATTTTGGTTTTGGTAGTTGACGATATTTACTGCGTTCATAGATTAGCGCTTTCACTCCTGTTTCGGTGTCGTTGTAAAGTGCCCGTACGCTGATGGGGGTTCCTGATTTGATCCGACGAGAAATCATCGTGACCGGAAAAAATAAATTCTGGGTATTTTCAAACTGTAATGCCCGGCTATGGCCATAACGATCCTCGACTTTTACCCATCTTAGGCCTAAATTTCGAGCCATAATATCGCCTAGCACGACACCTAGCGCTTGGAGATCAAACTTCTCACTTTCGGGGATTAATTGTCGATCAATAATCTTTTGCAGGTAATATATTTCCGAAAGCGAACCTTCGAGCCGTACGTCACCGAAGCTATCTCGAATTATATTTGCCACGACAGTACGCTGGCGTTCTAACCTAGACTCTTCCTCGGCGGTTAAGCTGGAGATTTGTGGTGGTTGTACTGACTGCGATGGTGTTGATAACAATAACGAAACCACCGCAATAAAAATGGCTAGGTATTTCACAGATATTTTCCCGAAGTCACGGACAACAAGTTAGACCGGATTTAGAATGAATTGTTCGCACCAGGATATAAGGCTGAATACGTCGATCCAAAATGTAACTTAGAATCCAAACTTAGGGGGATTGTTTCAGGCTGTCAATAACCTTGTTGTATGCTCTGCTCTTGTTTGGGGTAAAGGAATTGACGGAAAATGCTGGGAATTAAAGGAGTTAACGAATTTAATTAAGATATTTTTTTAATAAGCTAAGCTAGCTATTTGAGGCTAAACAGATATGATTCGGTTTATTGACGCGTTGACAAGCGTCAAGGTATTGGCGATTTATGCACAAGAGATATAATTTTGCACTGCACATTAAAAAAATAGTTAATATAACCTCAAAAAGCCTATTGACAAGTCGTAACATATTGAAATGAATAAAGAAAGTATTTTTTGCTCAAAATTTAAACAATTTGTTATCAACGCCAGGTATGGCGCTATTTTAGCTATTTACCCAAATTATATGCCCAGACTTATCCACAGAAAATGTGGAAAAAATATCTTCAAAATTTTACTCCTGCCGGCGATATTCTGTGTGTTGATGAGCTGTGCCAGTCAGCCGCCAAAGGAGGTGGATAATCTTTGTAAAATTTTTAAAGAAAAACGGCATTGGTATAAGGCAGCGAAGCAAGCAGAGAAAAAATGGGGTGCGCCAGTACAGGTACCGATGGCGATGATGTATCAGGAGTCAAGTTTTGTCAGTAATGCCAAACCACCGAAAAATTATATCTTGGGCGTTATTCCGTGGGGCCGTAAAAGTTCTGCGTTTGGATACTCTCAAGCAAAAACAGGAACCTGGGATGACTATATCCGGGAAACGGGTAATCGTTGGGCAAACAGGGATAATTTTAGCGATGCCATCGATTTCATGGGATGGTTTATCCATAAGACCCATAAGGTAAATAAAGTTTCCAAATGGGACGCTCACGCGCAGTATCTAAACTATCACGAAGGTTGGGGTGGTTATCGTCGTGGTACCTATAAGAAGAAAACATGGTTAGTCTCAGTGGCGGCGAAGGTGAATTCTCGCGCTGGCCGCTACGGCGCGCAGTATAACTCATGCAAAAAGCAGTTGGATGCAGGTTGGTTGCGTCGGCTGTTTTCCTGACAGGACTTTTCTTATGGAAATACCCTATCAAGCATTGAACCCTGATACGTTAAATAACCTCATCCAAGAATTTGTCACGCGCGATGGTACTGACTATGGCGTCAACGAAGTGAGCCTGGAAGAAAAAGTGACGCAGGTAAAATTAAAGCTCGTTTCGGGAGAAGCGCTAATTCGCTACGATGAGGAGTTGGAAACCTGTGATATACAATTAAAAAATGACTATGTATAAACCATTAAATAGATATGACCATCAATGATAAATCGTCAGTTCAGAGGTATTTTATGGATGCTGGCGGGAGTGTTCTTTATGGTTTGTCTGGACGCGCTCGTCAAATGGCTGTCTGCCCGATACAGCGTGTATCAGGTTCTTTTTGTTCGTAATTCAGTTGCCATTGGCGTTGTTTTTATACTGCTGGCGCTCCGTAATCAATTTGGTCAATTGAAAACCAGCCGGAAAGGTTGGCATTTTGTGCGCTCTGTGCTCGCTTTTTTACTTAATTTCGGATTCTTTTATGCTCTCGCCAACCAGCCATTAGCCAATGTGTTGGCGATTACCTTTATCGCGCCGAGTTTGGTTGCGTTACTTTCTATTTTATGTTTAGGAGAGCGGGTTGATGCATGGCGCTGGCTGGCTATATTGGTTGGCTTGGCGGGTGTTTGGGTGATTTTGCGACCTGGCTCGGAAGCCTTTCATCCAGCCGCGCTGGTGGTTTTCCTGTCGACTTTTCTCTATGCGGTAGTGGCAGTTTCTTCGCGTCTACTTTCGGAAACTGAAAATAGTATTTCTTTAACTTTCTATATGCTGCCTGTTTCCATTGTTGCCTCTGGTATTATGGTGCCACAGGTATGGGTCGGCCCGGATATATTCGATTGGACTTTGTTGGTTTGTTGCGGATTGTTTGGGTTGGCAGGGTTTTGGGCGATTACACAAGCCTTTCGTTACGCTCCAGCATCCGTGGTTTCACCCTTTGAATATACGTCAATGGTATGGGCAATCTTATTAGGGTACTTTCTATGGTCAGAGGTGCCTGATAACTACACCCTCTATGGTGCAGGTATGGTTGTGCTCAGTTCGTTTTTAATGACCGCTAGAGAGCGTCGCGCTGAATCAAAGCAACTGCGTGAAGTTAGGTTAAAAACAACATTAGAAGAGTCTTCTTAGATTTTATTTCGTTTTAAACTTCGAATCAGGAAGCGCCCAGGATTTAATGCGTGTGTGAGTTGCGTGGAAATTGGGAACGGTTCCTGGTTGATGTAAGCGGCAATCAACTCGCCAGCCAAGGGGCAGGAGGTAAGCCCCTTAGAGCCGTGTCCCACACTAAGGTAAAGGCCTGGCAAATAGGTGCCTGTTACTGTGGTTCGAAACAGGGCATTCTTGCGCAATGAGGCGTAATCGGAAAGAAAAGCGCAGCGATCAGGAACAGGGCCAACGAGCGGAAGATAATCAGGTGTTGTACAGCGAAAGCCGACGCGACCGCTTATGTCCCGGTCGCTCAATGTCGACAGATTCAGGTCAGCGGCTAGGCTTGGGGCCAATTCAGCAAGTTGTGTAAGATTGGTTTGATGGTCAATTGTCCGGCATTCTTCCTCAGCGCAATCAAGATTAAAAGTAGCCCCCATGTGGTGGCGACCCGCAATGGCTGGTCCAATGTAACCTTTACCGCAAAGTACAGCGTTAAGACTGATATTTGGGTTTGCAGGGATATCAGTTGTTTGGCCTCTGATAGTTTTGAGGGGTAATCCTTGCGTGGCTTCAAATTGATTTGCGCCATGGGCGTTGGCGATGATGAGTACTTTGCTGCTAGCGACAAGTTGTTCGTGGTCATCAAATAATAGCCATGCATCATTGTCTTGCCGAATCTGTGCTATCTGTACGCCGAGTTTAAGTTCGATATTAGCGTGGCTGGCCTGTTGCTTGCAGATAACATTCGGCGTCGCCCATCCGCCGGAAGGGAAAAATAGTCCTCCGGTGGTGAGTGTTATTCCAGCGATCTCGCTCGCCTGTTGCGAATTCACAGGTACAACCATCGAACTGGGCTGCGGGTTGCCTGCCATGAATCTAGCTTGACGTCGCTCCTCTTCGGCGTCGTAGCCCAGTTGTAATACACCACAGGCGTGCCAAAACTTTTCGTGGTTTATTTGGAACTGCGTAAATTGTCGTTGTGAATAAAGATAACCGGCGGTATAAAAGTCTGAGTTGATGCTTGGTTCGGCGGACAGTTTGTTGTAAAGAATACCTTGCTGGTTTCCAGACGCTTCATTTCCCAGTTGTTGGTTGCATTCATACAAGACCACCCGCCACCCTCGACGCGCAAGACTAACTGCTGCCGATGTTCCGGCAAGGCCGCCGCCAATCACCACGGCATTGCCAATGTCGCTCTGACGATTGTTATTGGTTGCAAACCAGGGGGCAGCGATTTGTCTGGTATTAAGTTGAGTTTCACGTAGCTGCGCCGAGACGGGCAGAACTCCCGTTAGCATATGACGTTTACGTCCAAAACCTCGCGTTCGATTAACCTCAAAACCTGCCTTCTTAAGTCCTTCGCGTACAGCCGAAGCCGCAGTGAACGTACTAAAACTAGTACCCTCATGGCTCAAGCGGGCGAGTTCCATAAACAAAGCACTAGACCACATAGGTGGATTTTTTGCTGGCGCGAAACCATCCAAAAACCAAGCATCAATAGCGCCTTGATAGTCTGCATAGCCTTCCAGCGCATTCCCTAAAAAGAGGTTCAGCTCAACCCGGTGATCACAAAAACTGAGATGATGCCAGCCAGCGGTTAATGCTGGATAATCTGAGATTAGGCGCTCAGCATAAATGTTGAGTTCAGGCCAGAAAGAAAGGGCTTTAATTAGGTCATCCCGGCTTAAGGGGTACTTTTCAACACTGACAAAGTGAAGCCGACACTCTGGAGCAATTTCATCACGTAATTGCCAAGCGCTTAAAAAATTAAGACCAGTACCGAAGCCAGTTTCGCCGATACAAAAGCGTGAGAATCGGGTCTGAGCTAACTGGAACAGCCGCTTGCTAAGGTTATTCTTTTCGAGAAAGACGTAGCGGGTTTCCGCCAAGCCATTTTGTTTTGAAAAATAAATATCTCCAAACTGGCTTGATATAGGTGTGCCGTCTTGACCCCAATCCAGCTTAGCGGTGGTTATTGATGGTGACTTTGCCGTCGGGTTAGTCACTGGTTTTTTCTGAATATTCACAAAGGTCTTCTATGATACAGGCGCCGCAACGTGGTTTGCGAGCGACACAGATATAGCGACCGTGCAGAATGAGCCAGTGGTGAGCGTCATGAAGAAACTCCTTAGGCACATGCTTGAGTAGTTTTTGCTCGACCTCAAGCACGTTTTTACCGGGCGCAAGTTTTGTTCTATTCGACACCCGAAAAATATGCGTATCGACGGCCATCGTGGGTTGACCGAAAGCAGTATTGAGCACTACGTTAGCGGTTTTTCGGCCAACGCCGGGCAGCGCTTCCAAGGCTTCGCGAGTGGTCGGCACTGTCGACTGATGTTTGTCGATAAGGATACGGCAGGTTTTAATAATATTGTCGGCTTTGCTGTTAAATAAACCGATGGTGCGAATATATTGCTTAAGGCCGTCCAACCCCAACGCATAAATCGCTTCTGGGGTGTTTGCCATCGGAAATAATTTTGCCGTTGCCTTATTCACGCCGATATCGGTTGCTTGTGCTGAGAGTATGACGGCGATGAGTAGCTCAAAGGGTGATCGGTAGCTAAGCTCTGTCGTAGGTTCAGGATTTTGTGCTCGAAGACGAGCGAAAATCTGAAAACGCTTATTGGCATTCATTGGTTGAGACGTGGTGAATTATTTGATTTCGCCTGTGACCCTGACGCGTTTGCTGCGAGGTTCTGTTTTCTCTTTGCGAGCAGTCTGTCGTTCTTTGATCTGGGTATCGATGACGCTTTTGGCCGCAATCAATAAACCCATGCCGACAAAAGCGCCAGGAGGAAGTATGGCAAATAAAAATCCACGATAATCATGAATCAGAGTAATTTTCCAGGTGCTGGCAACTGGCCCCAGTAAAAGGTGCATATCAGCAAACAGCGTACCCCGACCGATAATTTCACGCATAGCACCGAGAATGAGCAGCACGGACATAAAACCCAGGCCCATCATCAGGCCATCTAGCACGGAGGGAAGAATGGAATTTTTTCGTGCAAAAGCCTCGGCTCGGCCGAGGATAATGCAGTTGGTAACAATCAAGGGAATAAAAATGCCGAGAGATAAATAGAGATCATAAGTAAAGGCTTGGCTGAGAAGTTCAACACAGGTAACCAGAGCGGCGATAATCATAACGAAGGCGGGCAAGCGTACAGTATCGGGTACAAAATTGCGGATCAACGAAACTGATAAATTCGAACCAACTAACACCAGCGTGGTTGCCAAACCTAATCCCAGTGCATTCACAACAGTTCCAGTGACGGCCAACATAGGACATAGACCGAGCAGTTGTACTAAGGCAGGATTATTATGCCAAAGCCCATCGTTAGTGATTTCAGTGTAACCTTTAGTGTTCATCTAGTTGACCCTGTTGCGTCGATGTTACTGTTGGGGTTGCGTTGTTAGGAGCTTTGTCGGCGAGTAGTATTGTTCGCTTTTCTTCGAAGTATATCAGTGCTTGATGTATCGATTTGACCACGGCCCTAGGTGTAATCGTTGCCCCTGTCATTTGATCGAAATAGCCGCCGTCTTTTTTTACCGCCCATTTTTCGTGTACTGGCGAGGTTAAGGACTTACCGTTAAATTGTTTAATCCAGTTTGATTTTTTGATTTCGATCTTATCACCCAGGCCAGGAGTTTCCTGGTGTGCCAGTACTCTAACACCGATAATCGTGCCATCAGTGGACAAGCCAACAATACTCTTAATTTTGCCGGTATAGCCATCAGGTGCAATAGTAGGCAAGATGACGGCAACGGCCTTTTCTTTATTGCGAGCGATATAAGCATCTTGTG
>Ga0070727_10003280_pt1 | contig 14858 bp, 14 predicted proteins | sample tdAd472_FD_66722 | JGI IMG/M metagenome (GOLD analysis project Ga0070727, IMG submission 66722) | Marine sediment microbial communities from the Atlantic coast under amendment with organic carbon and nitrate - tdAd47.2 | ecosystem: Environmental > Aquatic > Marine > Coastal > Sediment | place...
CAGGCTCTTTCTGGTTGGGCCCGATCTGCGGGTCATGGAGATGTACGACTCGGGGAATCCCGAAGAGGTGGACCGAATCGTCTCAGACGCCCGGCGGTACATCCTGGGCGAGTGAGTCCATTCGAACGAACTTATTCGTGACAGTGACCCGCAGGCCTCGCCGCTCGAACGACTTAGCATGCATCTCGCCCGATCGAATCCGTCCGACGATCGGCTCCAGGTGCTTCCAGCCGAGCGCATCGCGACCATTTTCACCGATGAGTTTCTGAGCCGCTTGGCGCAGGTAAGCGCCTATGACAAGCGGGCGCTCTTGTTCAAGAGCAGGAATCGAAATCTGCACGCTGGATTCGGTGATTTCCGCTCGTGCCATGATGTCGGCTGCACGTTCCTCGCCCAGAGCGTAAGCATCGGCAAGCAGAGCCTGGGTGTTCATCAGGCGGGCTGGGAGATCGCCGTCGGCTTGTTCGAGGAGTTCCGGGATGACGTTTGCACGCAGCCAGGCGCGCCTTCGTGTGTGGTCATCATTGGTCTCATCGTGAGCGGGCTGAACGTTGTGGGCGGTGCAGATCGAAACGAGCTCTCGGCGGGTGCAAACAAGGACCGGCCGAATGAGAGCAACGTCTGGGGACAATCGGCGGGTGGGTCTGATGCCAGAAAGTCCCGCCGGCCCCGCGCCCCGGGTGAGAGTCATAAGCATCGTTTCGAGTTGATCGTCCGCGTGGTGCCCGGTCGCTACGAATCGGCACCCGTGCTCGGCAGCGATCTCTGACAGAGCCTGGTAGCGGAGCTTTCTTGCTTCCCCCTCCGCGTTTGAACCGCCTTGGATCGAAATGTCTCTGGTCACCAGCTCAACGCCCTGCCGATCTGCAAGCAGGCGGGCGGCTTGAAGGTCGGCGTTCTGGTTCGAATCCGGTCGGAGGTTGTGCCGGATATGGGCCGCCACGATCCGGGCCGGCTTGCAGGCGGTGAGCGCCAGGAGCAAGGCCGAGGAGTCGGGGCCTCCCGAGAGGGCGATGAGTGTCGGCCGATCGGGGTCTCGGACAGCCGACCCGCCGGTCATGAGCCGCCACTGGGCGGTGATCTTTCGGACCGAACTCTCCACACGAGGCTCCACAGGGGTGATGGTACCCGCCGATGCTGCTACCCTGATGGCGCATGGACGCTCACGGACTGATCATGGTTCTGGCGCAGGGTGAAGAGCAGGCCAAGCCCTCGCTCGAATCGCTGCCGATGCTGCTGATGGCGGCGGGCGTGATCCTCCTGGTCGTGGTCCTGATGGGGCACCTCCGCAAGAACATCCAGCGGCGGAGCCTGTCGGCACATCTCGAGCCGAAAGAACGCATCCAGGCGGTCCGGGAAGAGGCGCAGACCTCGTCTTCGTTTCTGGAAAAGCGCACGGCCCACGCGGAAGCGGTCGTCCGCGAGCTGACCGCGATGCTCGACAACCGGAGCGAGAAACTGGAGATCCTGATCCAGCACGCCGACGAGCGGATCGAGCGACTCGAACGATTGACAGCCGAGGCCGAGGGACGCATGACGCCCAGGCACACCGCGCCCAGTCAGCCTGCCAGCGAGACCTCCTACGCCAACGACTCACTCAAACAGCAGATCTATGACCTTGCGGATCAGGGCCAGAAAGCGATGGAGATCGCCCAGAGGCTCGGTCAGCACACGGGCAAGGTTGAACTGATCCTGGCGCTCCGCAGGGCCTAGCGGGTCGCAGCGTCGAGGGCCAGGATCTCAAAGACGATGTGGGCCGCCAGGAGAGCGGTGTTGCCCGCGACATCGCGATCGGGCAGGACCTCAACCACATCGGCGCCGGCGAGATTGATGCCCTTGAGTTTGCGGAGCAGATCCAGAGCCTCGGCCGAAGTGAAGCCACCCACGCAGGGTGTTCCAGTACCGGGCGCGTAGACAGGGTCGACGCAATCGATGTCGTACGACAGATACACGGGAGCGCTGCCGATCTTGTCGAGCACGAACTGGATCGGTGTGAAGCCTTCCTGATTCCAGCGGTCGTAGGTGACGAGTTCGATTCCCTGGGTAGTGGCGTAATCGAGATCGTCGGCCGAGTTGAGCGGGCCCTTGATGCCGATCGAGACCATGCGCTGGGGGTCGAGAATGCCCTCCTCGATCAGGCGGCGAAACGGGGTCGCGTGGTTCCACTTCTCGCCCCAGACGGTATCGAGCGTGTCCATGTGGCTGTCAAAGTGCACACACGCGAGGCCACCGGCGGGTTTGCCCTGACGGATCCAGGCGGCCTTCATGCCCGCGTACACCAGCGAATGGTCGCCGCCGAGGAGCATGATCTTTGCCGCGGGGTCGGCAAGCGTAGCCAGATACTCGCAGATGCCGTCGAGCGTTTCTTTGACGCTGTAGGGCTTGACGGGCGTGTCGCCCGCGTCGGCAAGACTGAGAACTCCGGGCACATCGACCGCGTGTTCAAGCGAGAAATGCTTGAGGTACTGAGACTGCTCGCGGATCGCGCGTGGACCAAAGCGTGCTCCGGGTCGGAACGTGACCCCGCCGTCAAACGGTGCGCCGACGATGGCCCAATCGATGTCCCTGCCCTCGGACTTGGCGTCTTCGAGTCTCGGGTAGCGCCCAAATGTCGCGATGCCACCGAAGCGTGGCTGGATGCGGGCATTTGGCAGTTCGGTCTTGCGTGTGCTCACGACTTCTCTCCGAGCCATTTCGGGTCGAACGAGACGCCCTGCGGCAAGGCTGCCTCGGAACCCGTTTCGACCATCGAGGCGACGGGGTAGGCGCAGTAATCGAGACTGACCGAACCCGCGGGGCGGTGGTTGCCCGATTGCCCGAGTCCGCCGAAGGGGAGTTTGCTGCTGGCACCCGCGGTGCCCGCGTTGACGTTGACGCAGCCGGCGCGGGACTCGGCAATGAAACGCCGCTGGGACTCTGGGTCTGTGGTAAAGATCGCCGACGCGAGGCCGTAGCGGGTGGCGTTTGCCTGCTGGATGGCCTCGTCGAGATTCGCGACCGAGGTGACGCGGAGCAGAGGTCCAAAGACCTCCTGATCGCAGCCGCAATCATCTGAATCGTCGGCCACGAAGCGATCGACACGGATCACGCCCGGTGTGATGTAGTGCCCATCGGTTGAACCATCCGTTGAATGAGGCTCGCAGCGGAGCAGCGCCTCGCCGCCCGTTGCGATGAGTTTCTCCTGAAAACTCAGCACCGCGTCGCGGGCATGCGCCGAGATCAACGGCCCGATGAAGACTGGGCTCTCTGATCGCGGGTCACCCACCACGATCCGCTTGGCTGCCTCGACGACAGCGTGCGTAAACCGCTCGGCGATCGACTCGTGCACGATCAGGCGTCGCGTGCATGTGCAGCGCTGCCCAGTCGTGATGAACGATGCGCGTACCACTTCGATCGCGGCTTGCTCGAGATGCGCATCGGGCATGACGACCGTCGGGTTGTTGCCGCCCAGTTCGAGCGCGACGATGCGTCCGGGATGATCAAGATTGGCTTCGAGAATTTTGCGTCCGACGGGCCAAGAACCCGTAAACAGAATGCCGTCGATGTCGGCGTGGGTGGTCAGCTTGACCGCGGTCTCGGCGGCTCCCTGAACCAGATTCACGACGCCCGGCGGCGCGCCCTCGACCTCGAGGGCTTCGCTCAACATCTCGATCAGTGCCTGGCCGGTCGCGGGCGTTTTCTCGCTCGGTTTGAGCACAACCGTGTTGCCCATCAGAAGCGCCGGGATGATGTGCCCGTTGGGCAGATGCATAGGGAAGTTGTACGGCCCGATGACAGCCATGACGCCATGCGGGCGGTAGTTGCACTGCCCGGTGCGCGAGGCGGTGATGTCGAAGCCGTAGGATTTGACGCGGTGGAAGCCACCGAACTCCGAATCGTCAAGCGTGATATCGACTTTGCCCGCCAGGATGCCGGCCTCGGCCTGCGAGTCCCACATCGCCTTGCCGGTTTCGTCGGAGATCAATTCACCCAGTTGCTGCTTGCGCTCGGTGGCGATCGCTTGATACCGGCGGAGCACCGCGATGCGCTTCTCGATGGGCCACTGCGACCAGATCGGCAGCGCCTTGCGTGCCGCTGCGACGGCTTCATCAACGTGCGAGAGCACCGGCGCCCCTTGCCAGATCGTTTGCGACGGACGGGCCGGGTTGACTGAACGGATCGAATCACCCGAGATCGCGCGGAACTCGCCCGCGATGAGATCACTGGGTGCATTCTTCAGAGACGGATGGATGCTCAACGCTTGCTCCCGGTTTTGCTGGTCTTTTTGCGTGTCGTCTTCTTTGTTGTCGATGCTACATTCGCGGCGGGCTTGGCGAAGAAGTTCATCGGCGTGACACCGACTTCGTCGCCCTTCTCGACTTCGAGGGCCTGCATGCTTTCCTTCGTCAGACTGATCGCGTTGCCATCGACAAAACTGACTTTCTCGTGGATCGCCAGGAACTCGCCGTCGGAATCGAGCTTGCTGACGATGCACATCTCGGTGCACTTGGTCGCGGCGACCGCGTTTGCGACGGTGCGTGTGTGCGTGTTCGCCACGGGGGGGATCTCGTCGGTTTTGACGTCGAGATGCGGGCCACCATCGAACGGGTCGACGAAGTTGCGGTACTCGAAACCGAGGCGCTCGAGCATCGCACGCGCAGACTTGGTTTCGCTATGCACCTGCGCGACCGCGGCTCGGGCGTTCGGCGGCAGCAGCGAGAGGTAGATCGGATCCTTGGGGAGGAGCGACGTGATGAACTCCCGGCTGTACTGACAGAACCGGTCCGCCTCGTCATAGCTGAGCGAGACAAAGCGTCGGCCCAGGTAATCCCAGAAGAGGCTGTCGCCCTCGGGCGAGATCGGAGCCATCATCTCGGCGAGCACGCGGTCAGCAAAGAGCGAACGATGCAGACCGATCATGTGGAATCGGATCATGCTGAGAAAGAGCCCGAGCTTTTTCTTATGACCTCGGAACGATGGCTGGAGGATGAGCCCGCCGATCTCAGTTGGCGCCGACTCGTCGAGATACAACTCGGCAACGGTGTGCGACGTCCCGGTCTGGAGACTCTGGCTGAAGAAGTGCCGCTGCGAGAGCTTGAACGAGACGTTCGGGTTGCCCGGGCCGCCCATCTTGGCGAGCACCTGGCTCGAACCCAAAGGCTGGCCCGATTCGGTATCTTCGAGCACGAACATGAAGAGATCGGCTTCGTGTGTCGTTGCACCAAGGCCGCTGAGCGATTTGTCCGACTTGACGGTTTTCAGAACCGACTCAGGTATGTCCTCGGTTTCGTAGCCCTCGACGCCCCCGGCGGCCTTGAGGAACGTGTTGCGGCTGTGGACGATCTTGGCCTGGATGATGTCCTTGTCCGGCGGCAGATTGATAAAATGAACCATCTTCGCCAGCTTGTGCAGCGTCGGGACGTCCGTCAGCTTTGCGCGTCGAATCAGATACATACCGGCCTCCCGTGGCCTGCGCGTCGTTCACTCGAAAGCGGGGACACGCTTACCCGCGGGCGGAAGTCAATTACCCGGCGACCTTGGCAAACCCACGCTCGATGCACTCGAAGATTTTGGGCCAGTGCTCATCCTTGAGAACGGGCACCGGCGGGAGCATGCGAACGTGGAACGGGCCGTGCCCGCACCAGAAGACGATCGCGCCCTCATCAAAGCACGCCTTGCAGGCCGCGATAACCTTGTTCTTGTCGCCACCAAAGGGCGTCATCCGCATCATCCCGCCCATCCCGCCAGCGATACCGCTCTGCTCGGGCACATCGGGGAACCACGCGGGGTGCTTCTCGGCGAGCAGCTTGACGTGCTTTCGGAACTGGTCGTGGTGATGGTTGAGCTTGCCGGACTGGCCGTAGAGATCGCCGTCGCGGAGCATCTCAAGGATGCGTGTGCCGGTCGAGAAATCCTGGCTGGCGCCGGTGAACGTGCCAGAGAGTAGGCCGGCACGGGGGCTGTATTCCTTGGTGTACAAAGCGGCGCAGGCCTGTGTCATTTTGCCGACACAGAAGACGTCAATGTAATCGCCAAGGTCCAGCGTCTCGTAGGCGAACATCTCCTGCGTGCGCCCGAACGACTGGATCTCGTCGTCCCAGATCGCGATGTTGTGCTCGCGGCAGATGTCCATGAGCGCGACAAAGAACTCACGCGGCGCGACATTGAAGCCGCCCTCGCCCTGGAGCAGCTCGAAGATGAAGCACGCGTGCTGACGCGGGTAGCGGGTGATGTACTCGCGGAGCTGGTCGCAGGCGTGCTCGATGAACTTGGCTTCGCCGCCGGCGCGGGCGACGTTGGCCTCTGTCCAGAAGGGCATGTAATCGATCTGCGTAGAGAGCGGGATGCCGTCGCGGCCGGCGGCCGAGTCGCCGATCTGAGCCATCGTGATGGTGCGGCCCATGAAGCAGTCTTTGAACGCAATGACCCGGCTGGCCGGGGCGTGCTTCTGGTAGCACACTTTGAGGGCGCTCTCATTGGCAACGGCGCCAGAGGTAGTGATAAAGCACTCGGAGAGCCTGCTGTTTCGGCCGGCGAGTTCGAGGAGCAGCTCACCGAAGCGGAACGCGTCGAAGTTCGACTGCAGGTTGCCGTGCTTGGCGGTGTCCTGGATGCTCGACTCAAGCGAAGCACGGACGAGCTCCGGGTGGCTGTGGCCAAAGAAGTGGACACCGATGCCGGTGACGAGGTCCCACTTGACGGAGCCGTCGGCCATCTCGACGAGTGGGCCGTTGCCCACGCCGCTGCCGAGCAGCGGGTAGAGCAGGGCTCGCCCCTTGACCTTGGCAGCACGGTCGAGAAGCTGCTGGTAGTCATCCTTGAGACCATCGATTGCGGGCCGTATCTCGGTGATGGTCGCCGAGTGCTGCTGCACCTGGGCGACGATCGAGTCGATCGCGGACTTGATCGCGCTGTCGGCGGCAAGCTTGGTTCCAACATTCTGGCTCATCATGGTCTCGGACATCGCTCACTCCGGGTGTTCGGCGGGAATCTGCCCGGTTCATCGACCACTTCAGGGGTGATCTGAGGGGGGAACCGCCGAAGGACGCTCGGGGCGAGCGCCCACCCCTCATTGTTGGCAGAGACGCATCAGAAGGACAGCCATGAGCTGGCAGCGTTCGACGAGGCTTGTAAGGTCGATCCACTCGTCCGGGGTGTGAAGCCCACCCCCACGCACGCCCAGGGTGTCGATCGTCGGCAATCCCGCGTCCTGCATGATGTTGCCATCGCAGACGCCGCCGGTTTTGGCGAAGGGAAGCTGCTGGCCAAGAGCCTCGGCGACCGCTTTTGCGCTCTCCGCGAGCGCACGTGTGGACGGGATCTCGGGCTTGGCCGGGCGGTTGAAGCTCCGGTGCACGCTCACCTTTGGCAGCGTTTCGCCGCTGGTAGCCAGCGCATCGAGCATCGCACCAAGTTCATCTGCTCTTGGTTGATCGGGGAACCGCACGTTGCCAAAGGCAGTGGCATGGTCGGGCACGGCATTGGCGGCGTTGCCTCCCGTGATCGGCCCGACATTGGCGACCATGCCCCGCCCGGGCTCGGGCATTTGCCCGATCTTGACGAGAATCTCGCCCAACTTGGTGACCGCCGAGATGCCCTCGGTAAAGGCCCGACCGACATGGGCCGCCTTGCCCTCGACCTCAACCAGGAACTGCCCCGAACCCACACGCTCGATCGCCAGTTCGCCCCCCGCCAGCGCCGGCTCGATCGCCAGCCCAAAGTCGTGATGCCTTGACGCCTCGCGGAGCGCCGACTGCGAGTGGTATGTCCCGGTTTCTTCATCCGCGTTCAGGAAGAACGACCACGAGCACTCGACGCCCGCCTCGGCGAGAGCTTCAAGTGCAGCCACCGTGATAACGAGCCCGCCTTTCATGTCGACGCAGCCGGGACCGGTGGCGGTCTTGCCGTCGGGGGCAATCGTCAGCTGATTGAACGGGCTCTCGGGGTCGTGCACGGTGTCGAGGTGCCCTGCGATCAGCACCGAGGGTATGCCCGGCTTGCGGTTCGAGCTGAGCGAAGAGGGCGGGATCTGCAGCTGCGAACCGAGCCACTCGGGCTTGGGCTCGCCAGTCGTCAGCTCCGTTTTGGCGCCGATGGCCTCCAAGCGGTCGGTCAGCAACTTGCGGGAACGTTCGATCGCCTTGAGATTTCCACCGCCGGTGGGCGTGCCGACATGCAGCTTCAGGTCTTCCAGCAGCGCATCGTATTTCTTGGCGATGATGTTGCAGACGGCTCTTTCGCTGTCACTGATCACAACTCTTCCGATCGTCAGGAGTTCTTGTCAGGGCGTTTGATCTCACCGAGGTCGAGCACCACGCCATCGGGCTGATAGAGATCGACGCCGAGGGTTTCCTCATCCAGAGCGGTAAAGACTAGACACGCCCGGCCGTACCTGGCAGCGTAAACCATGTCGCCGTCGCTGGGGCCCGCGTACCGGCCGCTGCGCACGCTCTGAACGTGGAAATGGTAGTGCGCCAGTGCGGTTGTGCTATCGGTGAGCATCGCGGGCGAAGCGACGAAACTGGTGTCGCTCTCGCGCATCACCGGCGTGGGCGCGTAGAGCGCCGCCACATAGATCGTCGGCTCGTTGCGGACAATCGAGATCCGCACGATCCCGCCGTACTCGGTCGATGTGTCGGCCCGGTCTTCCTCGGCCTGATCGAACAGCGCCGATCGGATTCGGCTTGTCTGGATCGCATCGTCCACCACGAGCGCTGCCAGCAAATCGGGCCAGGCCATTTTGTCCTGGTGAGAGCTCAAATCTTCGGAACGGAAACGGATGATGTCGGTCGCCCTTCTGCGGTGCTCGCGAGAGGCCAGTCTTGAATCGAGCTCGGCGAGCAGTTCGGCCCGGGTTGCTTGAAACCACTCACTGCGGTTGGCCTTGGCCCAGCGCAGCGCTTCGAGGTGACGGATACGGATGCCCCGCCGCTGCTGCGCATCCAGCGAGGCGACCGCAGTAGCCGTGGACTCCCACCAGCCCTTGGCCCCGACGCCCTTGCCCTCGTGGAGTTCGGTGAGCCATTCGAGTTCCTCGCCCGTGAGCGGGATTGTGCGGAATTCCAGAAGCCCCCGGCGAAGCGCGGTGAGCATGGGGTCGTTTTCCGGTGGCGGCTGATCGAGAAGACCGCTGAGGAGCCCCACCCTCATCTCGCCATTGACATCGAGGCGTGAGAGCAGATTCCAGGCGTCTCTGCGAATCCGGGAGCCGAGCTGCGCATCCGAAGTCGGGCTGTGCTCGACGAAGGTGTCAAAGACGATCTGCTCGATGTCTTTCTCTTTGTAGAGTTCGAGCAGAGCCAGATTCTCGGGGCGGGCCGCGTCCGGGATGGAGCGATCGATCTTGGAGAATGAGCGAACCAGGGCAGGCGTCGCCTCGACCCAGTTGTGCCGCACGATGTGCTGCGACAGGACGTGCCTGATGCCCTGGTCGGTCTCGGTCGGGAGCAGTCCCAGAACAAGCACGAGCCCTTCGTGATCGCCGAGGAGCCCGCCATCGCCGATCAGTTGGTCCAATGCCACCGACCTGAGCTGGGTTGGCAGGCGACGCATCCAGGCGATGTCCTTGAGAGCCGTCACAGCCTCGGCCTGAGAAACCGTCCCCGATTCGATCGCGCCAGCAACTTCACCCGTCAGCGTGACCCTTGTGGCGACCGCAACCTCGGGGTTGCGGATGTCTTCGAGCAGATCACCCGAGACCTTGGGTTTCCGGCTGGCGCAGGCGGTTAGGAGAACGCAACCGAGAACGACTAGCCCATAATGGCCTATCATCCGGCGAACCCGGTTCCCGCCCCCAGAGGGTGCGCGTCCAGCGGGCCAAGGTCGATCAGTCATGCAAGCAACCCTTCCAATCCAAGATCGTGTCGTTCGGATACTCAACCTGATCCGGCCCGCAGTCCAGTCCGACGGCGGAGATGTGGAACTCATCGACATCAGCGATGATGGTGTCGTGAAAATCAGGCTCCACGGCGCGTGTGTCGGTTGCCCCTCGAGCAGCGTGACGCTCAAACTCGGAATCGAGCGGAATCTCAAAGAGCACATCCCTGAGATAACCTCTGTCGTCGCCGTCGATTAGGGTTTTTTACAAATTCTATTTCGGATTCTGGCCGGGTGTCGCATCCGACAGGCTTTTCCGCTATGCTTGCCCATCAGTGGAACGGCGGGACTCGTAACCGTCGGGCCGGGGGATAGCAAGGATGTTGGTAATCACGCGCCGGGAAGGCGAAGAAGTCGTTATAGGAAACCCCGAAAACCCCATCGGCGTGGTGCGTATCGCGTCGATCAAGGGCGATCGCGTGCGCGTTGCCTTTGAGTTCCCGCGCGAGGTTTCGGTCCATCGCCGCGAGGTCGCCGACCAGATCGTCGCCGATGCAAATGGCGTCGTACTCGAAGTCGTCGCGGCCACGCCGACACGCCCGGGCGATGAGCATGTCGACCACAGCCACGCCAACGGCAACGGCTCGGCTCGCACCGCGCGCTCGACCGCCGGGCGTCACGCCGACGCCGCCAGCCGAGATTCCTGAGACTCACTCCCAAAACTCGCTGAACTACCGACCCACTGACCGGCCGACCCGATTATTCGGGTTTGCCGCCGGACATGTCGTAGACCCAGCTCTCCACAGCACGGTCGTAGTCGAGCACTTCGCCATCCTTAAAGAACAGCTTGAGTTCGCGCTCGGCCGCCTCGGGGCTGTCTGAGCCGTGAATGAGATTGAAGCTGTTGGAGACACCAAAGTCGCCACGGATCGTGCCCGACTCGGCGTTGGAGCCAAAGGTGGCGCCCATCATCTTGCGGCTGACAGCGATGGCGTTGTTGCCACGGATCGCCAGCACCAGAACGGGCGAACTGGTCATAAAGCCGACCAGACCCTTGTAGAACGGACGCTCCTTGTGGGCCTCGTAGTGGGTCGCAGCCAGCTCCTGGCTGATCTGCATCAGCTTGCAGCCGACTACCTGAAGACCCTTGTCCTCAAATCGGCTCATGATCCGGCCCATCAGACCCCGCTGAACAGCGTCGGGCTTAAAGATAATGAGAGTGGTTTCCATTGCTCGTGCTCCTTCTTCGGTGTGGGGACAAGGATAGGCCGCACACCCCGGAAATCACGCCCGCGCCCGGCTCATCCGCGTCTGCGTCGAATCAAAAACACCCCGGGAACCACAAAGCCCATGATGACGCCCGGCGATGGGACAAACAGAACCGAGTTCGGCCCACGTAGCCCTGATGTGCCATCGACAAAGACCTCGGCCAATCCGGTATCGAAGTCGTATCGGTAGATGGAATTGGTGCCGTAGCTGGCGGCATAGAGCATACCGTCCGGGCCGTAGGTCAAATCGTCGGCCGCAGTACCGGCCTGGAAGAGCTGGCCGAGATGATCGCCCGTGACTAGATCGAACATGTTGATCTGACCGTTGGTGAAATTCGAGACGAGGAGCGTCGAGCCATCGGGACTGATTTCCATGCCCGCCGGCTGGGCGAGAATTGCGTCGTCAGAGAAATAACCCAGGTACGAGCCTTCGGAATCGAATCGACGGATCGAGTGATCGCTGATGTCCGTGACCAGTATGTCGCCCGAATCGAGCCACAAAACTGTGTGAGCGGCGTTGATGACCCCCTCCTCCACGAGGTTGCGCCGATAGTCGCCGGTACTCACGTCATAAACACCGATCGCGCCGTTCTGGGAACCGCTGACAATGAGCTCGTCGCCTCGGATGGTCAAAAATGTCTTGCCCAGAACAACGCCGTCATTGGGCACAACCTCGCCGAGAACATTGCCCTGCAGGTCCATTTTCACCACGCGGTGCGTGGTCCATGAACTGACATACAGCAGACCATCGGGTCCGATCGCGCCGTACTGTGGCGAGGCGAACTCCCGAGGCTCAAGCAGATCTCGGACGAACACACCCTGGAGGTCGTATTCCTTGATCCATCCTGACGGCGGGCCTGCAAATACGAGCATCGATGTCGGTTCAGCGCTGGCAGTTTGGGTAAGCACAGCGAGGCAGATCGTTGCAAAAGTCCGGAACATAACGGTCACTCCTGGTCATCGGCTTACGAGCTTGCCGATGGGAGTTTGACCGATTGGCAGCCGTTTGGTTACAGCACAATCGTCACTATTCTGAAATCAGCTGTTGCGACACCCGGACCCAATCGCTTCACGGCGCACCCATTAGGCCACCATCGCCCTGCACGCTTCCACACAAGCCCGGCAGGACTCGGCACATTTCTGGCAGTGCTCGTGATCGTGTTCACCGCACTGCTCGGCGCACCACTGGCAGATATCAGCGCAGAGCCTGCAGTACTCAGACTGAAACTTGCTCTCGCTCATGATGGCGTGCGCACAAAGGGTGCAGATATTGATGCATTCTCGGCAGCACTTTGGACAGTCATTATGTGATTGCTTGCCGAGCATCGCAGCAAGACAGGCCTCGCAGTCCTGGGCACATTCCTGACAGGCTTCGATACAATTGAGGGTCTGAGTCGTCATTGCTTGGTCCTCCTGGCTGGGTCCATTTCGCTGGCCTCGGTAGGCCCGACCTCTCAAGCATCGCTTTGCGACCTGAGCGTCCGGTGAATGGGCTATGAATCCATGCTCATTATCAAATGAGGGGAAGGCGGATACGCGGGCCTGAAAGCCGCTATCCTTCCCCCTCATCCCGGATTCACCGCTTTCAGACCCACCACGGAGGGTGGCATGGCCAAGAAATCGTCCACATCTCGCGCGACCGCCGAAACAATGGCAGCCAAGCAGCGCGAGATCTCTGTCTCCGAGTTCTTTGCCAAGAACAGGCACCTTCTCGGGTTCGACAACCCCCGCAAGGCCCTCCTGACGACGATCAAGGAAGCGGTCGACAACGCCCTGGACGCCTGCGAAGAAGCGGGCATCCTGCCGGATATCGAGGTCAAAATCGAGGAACTCGAGGCCCCGCCCTCGGCCACCAAGCCCGGCCGCTACAAGGTCACGATCACCGACAACGGCCCGGGCATCGTCCGGCGCCAGGTAGAAAACATCTTCGGCAAGCTTCTGTACGGCTCCAAGTTCCACCGGCTCAAGATGTCCCGGGGTCAGCAGGGCATTGGGATCTCCGCGGCCGGCATGTACGGGCTCATGACCACCGGCAAGCCCATGGTCATCCACACCAAGCCCAAAAAAAAGAAGCCCGCCCACCACATCGAACTGGCGATGGACACCTCCAAAAACCAGCCCGAGGTCACAGTCGACGTTGAGACCGACGACTTCCCCGAAACCAGCACCGGCACGGGCACGATGGTCGCCATCATCCTCGAAGCCCGCTACCAGCGCGGCAAGACGAGCGTCGAGGCCTACCTCGAGCAAACCGGCATCGCCAACCCGCACGCCAAGATCACCTTCATCCCGCCCGACAAAGCAGGCGAAAGCCCCGAGTTCGACATCGACGACGACCAGTCGAAGACGACACGCAAGAAAGAAACCTCGCCAGCAGAAATCGCGGAAGACTCAACCATTGTCCGCACGATCGAGCGGGCAGACCGGATCGAGTACCCCCGCACCGTCGACGAGCTCCCGCCCGAAACGGAAGAGATCAAGCCGCATCCTTACGGCGTCGAACTCGGCAGCTTTCTGCGGATGGTCAAGACTTCCCAAGAGAAGCAGCTCGCGGGCTTCTTCAAGAACGAATTCTGCCGGGTGCCACCCTCAGCGGTGAAAGAAGTCACCAAAGCGGCCAGCTCGTCCAAGAAAACGATCACCGGGCAAACCTACGTCTCGACGATCGACAACGCCGCAGCCGAGAATATCTACAAAGCGCTGCAGAACGCCAAGCTCCGCAGCCCCCCCACCGACTGCCTCGCGCCGATCGGCGTACGCCAGATGCTGGCGGGCATGCTCAAGGGCGTGCAGGCCGAGTTCTACACCGCCAGCACGCGCAGCCCGGCTGTTTACCGCGGGAATCCGTTCCAGATCGAAGCCGCGGTCGCATACGGCGGCGACCTGCCGGGCGATCAGCCCGCGCGCGTGATCCGCTTTGCCAACCGCGTGCCCCTGCTCTACCAGCAGTCCGCATGCTGCTCGTTCAAGAGCGTGGTGGATACGTCCTGGCGCAACTACAACATGAGCCAGCCCCGCGGCGGCGCACCCGTCGGTCCGCTGGTCGTCATGATCCACATGGCAAGCGTGTGGGTGCCCTTTACCAGCGAGAGCAAGGAAGCCATCGCCGATTACGACGAGATCCGCAAGGAGATGAAGCTCGCACTGCAGGAGTGCGGCCGCAAGCTCGGGCAATACATCCGACGCCGCCAGAAGATGAAGCGCGAGGGTGAACGCCGCGATATCTTCGAACGCTACATCGGCGAAATCGCCAAGGCGTGCAATGCGCTCACAGGTACCGATGCGGAAGAGCTCTACGAGGCGCTCCTCAAACAGGCCAAGCGGCGCACCGAGATCGCCGACGCCCAGCTCGACGAGGAGGGCAAGTACATCAAAGACGAGCACGGCCGACTCGCAAAGGACGAGGACGTCATCATCGTCCAGAACGGCAAGATCGCCAGCGACACCGATGACGCCAAGCAGGAAACCGAGGCGAAGCCCGCCAAGCGTGCCGGCGGCAAGGTGAGTAAAAAGAAAGTCGTGAAGAAGAAAGTCCGCAAGAAGGCCGCCGGTGAGAAGGCGTCGCTCTTCGAGGGATAAGCCATGGCCAAGAAATCAACCACGAAGAAATCGACCCCAACTCAGCCCAGCGGCAAGAAGCTCACCAAGAAAGCGGGTCAGAAGGCCGTCGCTTCTTCGCGCGCCGACCGTGACGTCGTGACCGCCGAGCGTCTCCAGCAGCTCGCCGAGAGTATCGTCACATCAGCGCTGTCAGGCCGAGAACCCAAGCTCGATGTGCCCACGCGGGCCGCGTCG
>Ga0070727_10003287_pt1 | contig 14848 bp, 12 predicted proteins | sample tdAd472_FD_66722 | JGI IMG/M metagenome (GOLD analysis project Ga0070727, IMG submission 66722) | Marine sediment microbial communities from the Atlantic coast under amendment with organic carbon and nitrate - tdAd47.2 | ecosystem: Environmental > Aquatic > Marine > Coastal > Sediment | place...
CCATTCACGCCGCGCCGAAGTTGAACAATGGGTTGCCAAGTTTGCGCGCATCTACACACCGGTCGTGATGGTTCTCGCCATTCTGATCGCGCTGTTACCCCCGCTGTTGGCAGGTGGGGCGTGGGGCTTCTGGTTTTACAATGCACTGGTGCTGCTGGTCATCGCCTGCCCCTGTGCGCTGGTCATTTCAACGCCCGTGTCAATCGTTGCGGCGCTTGCCGCCTCGGCGCGCAACGGCGTGCTGATCAAGGGTGGAGCCTATGTCGAAGCGCCCGGCCGCACCACGGCTTTGGCGATGGATAAGACCGGCACGATCACGATGGGCGAACCCGAAGTCGCGGGCGTTTATCCGATTGGCACGACGTCGCAACGCGACCTTTTGCTGCGTGCCGCAGCGCTTGAAGCGCGATCATCGCACCCGCTTGCAAGGGCTATCCTAAGCCGTGCAGAACGGGATAACCTGTCGTTTGCCGCCGCCAACAACACCCGCACTGTCCCGGGCCGTGGACTTGAGGGTGATATGGATGGGCAATCGATCTGGCTAGGGTCGGACCGCTTTGCAGAAGAAAAGGGGTTTGGCGCCGCGATCCCGCCAGAGCTTCGTGAGAGCATCGAGGGCGCGGGAAACACGCTTGTCGCCATTGGAGACGAAAGCGGAGTCCGTGGCGTTCTTGAGCTGCGCGACCGGATCAGGCCCGATGCAAAAGGCATTGTAGCGCGGCTGCACGCGCAAGGCGTCAAGAAGATCATCATGCTGACCGGGGATAACGCGGCAACAGCAAGGGCCGTGGCCGCCGAAGTGGGCATTGATGAAGTGCGCGCCGAGCTTCTTCCCGAGGACAAGGTGACTGCCATCGAAGAGCTGGTGGCGCAGTATCGCACGGTCGCGATGATCGGGGATGGTGTGAACGATGCCCCGGCGATGGCGCGTGCGCATTACGGCATCGCGATGGGGGCTGTCGGGTCGGACGCCGCGATTGAAACGGCTGATATCGCGCTGATGACCGACGATATCGGCAAAGTCCCGTGGCTGATCGGGCATTCACGCCGGACCATGTTGATCATCAAACAAAACATCGGGCTTTCTCTTTCCACAAAGGCTTTGTTCGTTGGGCTAACCGCGTTCGGTATGGCGTCGATGTGGGGCGCGATCGCCGCTGACGTGGGGGTGTCGCTGCTGGTTGTGGCCAACGCTTTGCGTCTTTTGAATGCGCGCGAAGACAGGTCCGGGCCGCATGGCGGGGACCCGGCCGGTGAATCGATGGCGAAGGCTGCGCTGGCGCATGGCCACTAACATTCATGGCTTTTGCGAGGGGCGATGGCATGCGAATTCTGGATTGGATTGACCGCGGCATTCGCGGCATTGGCGTTGTCACCGCATGGGTGACGATAATTTTGATCGCCGCATATAGTGCGCTGCAGATGCTGGATCGCAAGCTGCAACTTGGCGTGTCGAGTTACTTGCCGGACTTGTCGACGTCACTGCTTTTTGTCCTGATTTTCCTGACTTTCGGCTATACTTACCTGCGTGACGGTCACGTTCGGGTTGATGTCTTTCGCCGCCACTGGCCCGCGCGCCGTATCGCCTGGATCGAGCTGATAGGCTGTCTGACAGTTCTTCTACCCCTTGCAATAATCCTAGCCTACTATGGCTGGGACGGCCTGTTGCGCACCACAAAATACGCCGAGATGCAGGTGTGGGCGCAACGTATCGCTGGTTTCGTCGGGCCCATATTGCTGGCACTGGCCGGGGGGGTTGTCGCGTTGCGCAACCTTGCTTTTCTGGCGGGAAGACGTGCGCAGGGCGCGCCAGAGTCGATGGGTGGCCTTCATGATGGTGAGTGAGGCCCTGACGGTCGCGATGCTGCTCGTGATGGCGATCGGGGTGTTCAGCGGCTACCCTGTTGCGCTGGTCTTGGCGGGAACCGGGTTCCTGGGATTTACTGCGGCGGTCTGGGTCGGAGTTACCGATTTTCAGCATCTGGGTCTGATCTACCTGCGGGTGCGCGGTGTTCTGACCAATGAAACAGTGCAATTTACCAGCGTTCCCATGCTGATTTTTCTGGGTCTGATCTTGAATGCCAGCGGCGTTGCTGAAACCATGTTTCGTTTGTTGGGGAGTCTCCTGAAAGGCGTTCCGGGTCGTTTTGCAATCGCGACCTTGCTGATTGGACTCATTCTTGCCCCCGCTGCCGGGGTCATTGGCGCGTCAGTTATCACTGTCGCGCTGGTGGCCTATGCCCCGATGATGTCGTCCGGCTATGCCCCGCGGACTGCGGGAGCCGCTGTCGCGGCCTCGGGCGCACTTGGTGTCGTGTTCCCGCCAGCCGTGATGCTGTTCTTCATATCGAACGTCTTTTATCTGCGTATCGGACTGATGTATGTGGCGCTTATCGTCCCAGTATTCTTGATGGTTACAGCCTTTGCGATCTATTTCGCTGTTACATTGCGAAAGACCACCGAAGTCCAGCCCGACGTGACAAAGACCGATCTCCGGTCAGATATTGTTTTTGTATTTGCGTCGGTTGCCGTGATTGCGTCGATACCGTTGAGCATCATTTTGGGGCTTGCGACCTTGTCTGAGGCGGCCGGAGTAGGGGTGTTTGGGGCCTTGCTTGTTGCCTTCATGCGAAAGCGTTTGTCTTTCTCGACGTTGAATTCTGTAACCGTTGAAACCGGCACGATGACCTCGATGGTGTTTTTCATCGTTCTGGGCGCATCGATTTTTTCGCTAAGCTTTCATCTTGTTGGTGGGCCCGATGTGATCTTCAACAGCCTATCCGTTTTTGACCTTTCAAGATGGGAAATGCTGGCGCTGCTGCTTGGTCTGGTTATCGTGCTTGGCTTTGTTTTCGACTGGATCGAAGTCCTGTTGGTTTTTGTTCCGGTGCTTATGCCGATCTTTTCGGAACTCGATTTCGCCGATCACGTTGGCTCGGCGTATTTTGCACAGATTTGGATAGCGGGCCTCATTGCCCTGGCGCTGCAGACGTCCTTTTTGACACCGCCCTTTGGTTATGCGTTGTTTTTCGCAAAAATGGCGGCGCCAAAGGGTATCAGCCTCGCTGATATATATCGCGGTGCCGTTCCATTGGTGGTGATCGAGATTTTGCTGATTGGGGCGCTTATTTCGTTCCCGCAACTTATTACGTGGTTGCCGGAGGTGGCGCTTGGGTCTGCCGATGCGCCGCAGCTCATCGAACGTTAATATCGTCTGCAAGAGGCTGACCCGCGCGGCAATTGATCTGAAGGTGGATTTCCCTTAGAGTGCAGCCAATCAAGTCGTCCGCAAAGGGCTTAGAGCAGTGATGATTAGCAAATTTCCAAGACGTTTCTTTCTGGTGGGAAGCATGGCAGCTTTTCTTTCAGGCTGTGCAAGCAAGTTCCGCTCTTACTCAGGCCCCGAAGTCACGCGGGTGCGCATCTTCAAGTCGCAAAGGCGGCTGGTTCTGGAAGGTGCTGAGGGTGTGTTGCGCACCTATCCGGTCGGGCTTGGCTTTGCACCGGCGGGTCACAAGCAGTTTGAAGGCGACGGACGGACCCCCGAAGGAGCCTATGTCATCGACCGTCGTAATCCGAACAGCCTGTTCCATCTGTCAATCGGCATTTCCTACCCGAATGCTGCGGATCGTGCATTCGCGGCGGCGCAGGGCAAGTCGCCGGGTGGTGACATTTTCATTCATGGCGGTCCACGGCGTGGCATCGACCCAACCAACAAGCGCGACTGGACGGCTGGCTGCATTTCCATCTCTGATCGCCAGATCGAAGAGGTCTATGCGATGGTGCGCAACGGGACGCCGATCGACATCTACGCGTAACGATAGCAGCCGGTCCAAAGTAGGCCGCATCAGCTTTGTGGTCTTAACCCAGCCACACATCCAAAAACAGCATGAGAGCGAGCCCGACTGACAGGCCCAGCGTGGCCTTGTTCTGGTGGCCGTTCCTGTGGGTTTCGGGAATGATCTCGTGACTGATAACGTAAAGCATGGCACCAGCGGCAAACGCGAGCCCCCACGGCAAAATTGGCTGCGAAATGGTGATGATCCCTGCGCCCAGCAAACCACCAATCGGTTCCACCAAACCAGTGAGCGCGGCAATGCCCCAGGCCCGCCCCTTTGAATACCCTTCGCCTAGAAGTGACACCGCGACAGCCAGACCCTCGGGTGCGTTTTGCAGCCCAATCCCGACGGCAAGCGGCAGGCCGCCCGACATGCCGTCCGCGCCGAATCCAACACCAACTGCGAGGCCTTCGGGGAAATTGTGGATCGTGATGGCGATGATGAACAGCCAGACCCGGCGCAGGGACGCGGCCTCTGGTCCTTCGCGCCCCGTGCTGAAATGTTCATGTGGCAGCTTTTCGTTCATGAACGCCACAGCCCCCATGCCAAGAAGGATTGCCACAACTACAATGGCAGCGGGCGCCGCACTGCTGGTGTATCTTAGTTCAGCGGCATCCAGCGCGGGGATGATCAGCGAAAAGAACGACGCCGCCAGCATGACACCTGCTGCAAATCCCAGTGATAAATCCCGTGTTGCGCGCGATGGGATTCGCCCGAAAAGAACTGGAATAGCGCCAATGGCTGTCAGTGAACCAGCGGCCAGTGCCCCCAGAAACCCAAGCATGACAGGGGATAGAGATTCCAAATTGGAGCCTTCCTTCTTAGCGTATTTTGGGCACTGATATAGCTGTAACGCGCCGCTGTCGATCCATCCCCGAAGATCGTCAAGGTGTTGCAAGCATCGCGCAATTTACCCGGGACCATTCCAGATGCACATGGCTTGGGTCATCGCCTGAACGTCGCTGCCAAGTGATAGTGCGATTTAGGCTGCGCAAAGCCGCAAAGCGACGGTAATTCTCATGTCGTAGTGGTGGCTACTGGAAACTTCGCCCCTGTTTCTGCAAATTTTTTCTTTTCAAGCTTTCCAGTTTCCAGCGGTTCAAGCCCCATTTTGCCTGCGGGCAAGGGTTGCGGACTTACGAACCAATTTGCGCTTGTGTCTGATAAAAGCTAAAGCTACTGACGCTATAGAAATGAGGGTCACATGATCACAATTGGCAGCCTTGGCAAGAAAACCGGGACGAAAGTTCAGACCGTCCGATATTACGAGCAAATCGGACTTATGCCCGAGCCTGGCCGGACACAGGGCGGACAGCGCCGCTATACAGATGCCGAAGTGGACCGCCTGTCGTTCATTCGACATGCGCGGCAGTTAGGGTTTTCGCTTGGGGCAATTCGTGAGCTATTGGATCTGAGTGACAATCCCGACCGCTCTTGTCACGATGCGGACGCCATCGCCCGTCGGCAGCTCAAACAGGTCGAACTGCGGATGGATCGCCTGAAGGCGCTGCGGGCCGAGCTGAAACGGATGATCCACGAATGCAGCGGTGGCAATGCGGCGGACTGTAAGGTGCTCGAGGTGTTGCGGGACCATTCTGAATGCCTGACCGATCACGAAGAAATCGGCGCATAAGCCCGATTGCCCACATCTGATCCACGAGACGCATCACCTTTACGATATCCTATTGCCGCGCCTATTGTTCAGTTTTGACTGAACACACTTGACGACATGCTGGCGCCACCCTAGGTCGATGGCGAAACGGAGGCATGTATGACAAAGGCGCCTGATATCTCTGCAATCCGCGAAGAGTTTATCGAACGGATTGGCCTTGCAACGCAGGCCGACAATCTGCCGCGGATCGCCGGGCGGATCTTCGGTATGATGTTGTTTGATGGCGAAACGGTATCTTTTGGCGATCTTGCCGACCGCCTTGATGTAAGCCGCGCAAGCATCAGCACCAGCGTGCGCTTGCTTGAACTCAAGGGTTTGATCCGACGCACCGCGAAATCAGGTGATCGTCAGGATTATTTCGAGTTGATGCCTGATCCATATACATCGATGATCGAAACGGCACGCAAACGCACACAAACGACCAGAAGTGATATTGCGCAGACGTTGTCGGCCCTGCCGCCCACACATGATGCCAAGCACCGTTTGCAGGGCTGTGCCGCCTTTTACGACGCGCTGGATGCGGGTCTGGACGTCGCCATTCAGAAAATATCGACATCTTCGAACTAACCCATTGGCCCTTTGGGTCGCCAAGGAACCAGCATCATGACCAACACCGCCAACAAGGCACCGGTCGAAACGCCAGCCGCCGCGCCGCAAGACACCGCGCTTAGGTTTGAAGCGGATAGGGGCGCGGCGCGCTCGACTTGGATCGCCCTTGCCCTGGTGATTGCCATCGTTGGCTGGATGGGCAGCGGGTTTGTTCTGCCCTCTGACGACGAAACGGCGACCTTCACGCGCGAGGATCCTGCGCCCTTGGCCGTTGCTGTTGCCATGTCACAGGCCGAGGAGGTGACGCAGTTCTATCGCGCTGAAGGGCAGGCGCTCGCGGATCGTGATACCGGGTTGGTCGCGGAAACCTCCGGTGATATTGCCGAAGTTCTGGTGCGCAGGGGGCAGGACGTTGCGGCCGGTGATGTCATCGCCCGTTTCGATCCAGCAGCGAACCAAGCCGAGGTGAACCGTGCTGCCCAAGACCTTGCCACGGCCCAACGTGAATTTGACAATGCATCGGCGCTTTTGGATCGCGGGGTCGCCACCAATGACCGCGTAACACAAGCCCGGGCGGCACTGGCGGCAGCGCAGGCACAGGTGATCGAGGTGCAGCAGGATACCAACGCGCTTGAAATCACCGCGCCATTCGGTGGTCGTATCGAAACGCTTGACCTTGACGTGGGAGAGTATGTCAGCGCTGGCACACAGGTCGCGCGGCTGGTTGATATCACGCCCCTGACTGTCGAAATTCAGGTGCCCCAGCAGTCATTGACCTTGCTTGAGGTCGGACAGCCGGCATCGGTTGAATTTATCACTGGTGAAAAACGCGAGGGTATCGTCACCTTCGTCGGATCGGCCGCGGCCGCGGAAACGCGCACATTTCTGGCCGAGATCGAAGTCGACAACGCCGATGGCGCGATTCCATCGGGTATTTCTGCCCAGGTCGTCATTCCCACAGGGACGGTCACGGCGCATTTCCTTCCGCCGTCGATCGTGTCTTTGAATACCCAGGGTGATCTGGGGATCAAGACCGTTGACAGTGACGCGACGGTCGCGTTTTTCCCGATCGAAGTTGTCGATGCGCAGATTGACGGCGTATGGGTCACGGGCCTGCCCGACAGCGTTGATGTCATCACGGTGGGGCAGGGGTTTGTCAGCGAAGGCGAGGTCGCAGCCCCGCGTCCTGCGGAGATGAACTGATGAACGCCCTCATTGACGCAGCTTTTTCGCGTTCGCGGGTGGTTGTCATGGCTTTGATCATGGTGATGTCGGTCGGTGCCTATGCCTATATCTCTATCCCCAAGGAATCGACGCCGGAAATCCCGCTGCCGCTGTTCTATGTCTCGACGGGTCTGGACGGGATTAGCCCCGGCGATGCCGAACGCTTGCTGCTGGCCCCGCTTGAGTCCGAGTTTTCATCCATCGCCGGTCTCGACAGTCTGAAGTCGGATGCCGCCGAAGGCTTTGCCAGTCTCCAGCTTGAATTCAGCGCCGGCTCTGATACGCAACTCGCGCTTGATAAGGTCCGCGAGGCGGTGGACCGCGCCGAGGGCGAGCTGCCCGATGACGCCTATGACGTGACCGTGACAGAAATCAACACGGCCCTGTTCCCGATTGTCACCGCGATCTTGTCGGGGCCCGTGCCCGAACGCACATTGAATGCTTTGGCCGAAGACCTGCAGGAAGGGATCGAAGGTTTACCGGGGGTTTTGGAGGCCGACATCGGCGGCGCGCGCACCGAGTTTCTGGAGGTGCTGATCGATCCGACGGTGTTTGAGACCTACAATCTGTCGTTTGACGAACTTATCGGGCAAATCCAGCGCAACAACCGGTTGATCGCCGCGGGTGCGATTGAAACCGGTTCGGGGCGTATTGTTCTCAAGGTGCCGGGGTTGATCGAAGGGCTTGAGGATGTGATGGCGATGCCCGTCAAGGTGCGCGGCAATGCGGTCGTGACCTTTGGCGATGTCGCCACGGTGCGCCGTGCCTTTGAAGACCCAAATTCATTTGCGCGCATCAACGGCCAACCCGCCCTGGCGCTTGAGGTTACGAAACGGTCCGGGGCGAACATCATCGAAACCGTCGCCGAGGTCAAAGCGCTGGTCGCCCAAATGCAGGTAGACTGGCCTGAAAACGTTAAAGTCACGTTTCTGCAGGACCAAAGCAAACAGGTCAAAGACCTGCTAAGTGACCTTGAAGCGAACGTGATCGCCGCAGTGATCTTAGTGATGATCGTCATCGTTCTGGCCCTTGGGACACGGTCGGCGATTCTGGTCGGGCTGGCCATTCCCGGTGCGTTTCTGGCTGGCGTCATTGCCCTTTGGGTGATGGGCTACACGATGAATATCGTTGTGTTGTTTTCCCTTATCCTGGTTGTCGGGATGCTGGTGGATGGGGCGATTGTCACCACCGAACTGGCAGACCGAAAGCTGCAAGAGGGCGCCGCGCCCAAAGACGCGTATTCCTTTGCCGCCAAGCGCATGGCCTGGCCGATCATCGCCTCCACCGCGACAACGCTTAGCGTATTTTTCCCGCTTTTGTTCTGGTCGGGCATGGTCGGCGAATTTATGAAGTTCCTGCCCATCACCGTGATCCTGACCCTGTTTGCATCACTCTTTATGGCGCTGATCTTTATTCCCGTTGTGGGCGGCTTGATCGGCAAGCGGCAACCCCAATCTGCTGGCGCCAAAGCCGCGCTGCATGCTGCCGAAATCGGCGATCCGCGCGACATGGGCGGTTTTACCGGCCGATATGTGCGCCTGCTGGAATGGGCGATCACGCGCCCGATGGCCACGCTGTTGCTGGCGCTGGCGCTGCTGCTGGGCGGCTTTGGCCTTTATGGCCAATTCGGCAAGGGGGTTACGTTTTTCCCGTCCGTCGAACCCGACTTTATGCAGGTTCAGGTGCGCGCCCGTGACAACTTTTCGATTTTTGAACGTGATGCGTTGGTGCGGGCCGTCGAAGACCGGCTGTTGGGCTACGACGAAATCGCCAGTATTTATGCCCGTTCCATGATGAGTGCGGGGCAGGGCGACGAAGAAACCATCGGTACGCTGCAACTTGAACTGACACCTTGGGATACCCGCCGCACGGCGGCTGAAATCGGCGAGGATATTCGGGCCGATGTTACCGATATCGCCGGAATTGACATACAGGTTCAGACTGAAAGCGGTGGGCCGTCCAGCGGCAAGCCCGTCAACTTGGAAATCACTGGACGCGACCCGCAGGGGCAGCAAGACGCGGTGCGGCAGGTCCGCGATCTGATGGACACGATTGGCGGCTTTACAGATGTGACCGATACGCGCCCCGTTCCGGGTGTGGAGGTATCCATTATCGTCAACCGGGCCGAGGCTGCACGCTTTGGGGCTGACGTCAGCCTGCTGGGACAGGCCGTGCAATTGCTGACCCAAGGCATCACGGTGGCCGATTATCGCCCCGATGACACCGACGGCGCGCTTGATATCCGCGTGCGCTTCCCGCGCGAAGATCGGTCGCTATCTGAGCTGGGCAGCTTGCGGGTGCCGACAGCGGCGGGCCTTGTGCCGATCTCGAATTTTGTGACCTTTGCGCCCACGGATCGCACCGGTGTGATCCGCCGCGTCGATGAAAAGCGCGTCACATCGATCGAGGCGAATGTGGCCCCAGGTTTGCTGGTCAATGATCAGGTGATCGCGCTGCGCACGGCCCTTGAAAACGCCGACCTGCCGGATGGTGTGGCCTATAGTTTTGGTGGCGAGGCCGAGGACCAGCAAGAAAGCATGGTCTTTCTGATTGGCGCATTTGTATCGGCGGTTTTCCTGATGTTCGTGATCCTTGTGGTGCAATTCAACAACTTTTATCAGGCGTTTATCGTGATGAGCGCGATTGTCTTTTCAATCGCTGGCGTGCTGCTGGGCCTGATCGTAACGGGCCGCCCGTTCGGGATTGTGATGGGAGGCTTGGGCGTCATTGCCTTGGCCGGGATCGTCGTGAACAACAACATCATCCTGATCGATACCTACAACAATTTGAAAAAGCTGGGACAGTCGCCGCTCGAAGCGGCCTTGCGCACGGGTGCGCAGCGTCTTCGGCCTGTGGTGCTGACTTCGGTGACGACGGCCTTGGGGTTGATGCCAATGGTGATCGGTTTGAACCTGAACGTCTTTACGCGCGACATTGTTTATGGTGCCCCCTCGACCCAGTGGTGGACCGAATTGTCAGCGGCAATCGCGGGCGGATTGGTCATTGCTACTGTGCTGACTTTGGTCGTGACGCCGGCGATGTTGATGCTGGGGGAACGGCGGCGCAATCGTGCGGGCGTCACAGCCTAGCGCGGCCTCTTTAACTCTGCCCGACTGGCGGATAGGGTCGCGCAAAAGCTGCAGGAAAGTGCCCATATGCCGCCGATCGTCGAGGTGCGAAACCTCAGGAAAACCTATGACAACGGGTTTGAAGCCCTGAAATCCGTCGACCTGGATATCACTGAGGGCGAGATTATCGCGCTGCTTGGGCCCAACGGCGCGGGTAAGACGACGTTGATATCCACGATTTGCGGAATTACGCGGCCAACCAGCGGCACCGTCACGGTGGGCGGACACGATATCTTGACTGCTTATCGGGGCGCGCGAAATCTGATCGGTTTGGTGCCGCAGGAAATCACCCTTGAACCGTTTGAAAAGGTGATCAACACCGTCCGGTTTTCGCGCGGATTGTTTGGCAAGGCGGCTGATGATGCCTACCTCGAAAAATTGCTGCGGCAATTGTCCCTATGGGACAAAAAGGACAGCAAGGTCATGGCCCTTTCAGGTGGGATGAAGCGCCGCGTTTTGATCGCCAAGGCCCTGTCGCACGAACCACGCGTCCTGTTTCTGGACGAACCCACGGCAGGCGTCGATGTGGAGCTGCGCAAGGACATGTGGGAGATCGTCGCCGGGCTGAAGAAGACCGGCGTGACGATCATTCTCACAACCCATTACATCGAGGAAGCCGAGGCGATTGCCGACCGGATCGGCGTGATCAACAAAGGTGAAATTCTGTTGGTCGAGGACAAGGATGCCTTGATGGCGCGGATGGGCCAGAAACACCTGCGCATTGATTTGACCGAACCGCTTGATGGGGTGCCTGCCGCGCTGGCCAAACACGCGATAAAGCTGACTGACGGCGGGAAAACCCTGATCTATGCCTATGATACCTCTCAGGAACGCACGGGCATTACCGCCCTGTTGCAAGACATGCAAAAGGCGGGGCTGCATCTGGTCGATTTGCAAACGCAGCAAAGTACTCTCGAGGATATTTTTGTTGGTCTGGTAAAGGAAGCGCCATGAACTTTCGGGCCGTAAAATCTATCTACGTGTATGAAATGGCGCGATTTTTTCGCACATTGATGCAAAGCTTCATTTCGCCTGTGATTTCTACTGCCTTGTATTTCGTCGTGTTCGGCGCAGCGATCGGCAGCCGGATTGATCAGGTCGAAGGGATCAGTTATGGCGCGTTTATTGTGCCCGGGTTGATCATGCTGAGCGTGATGACCCAAGCCACATCAAACGCTTCATTTGGCATCTATTTCCCGAAATTCATCGGCACCATCTATGAGCTGTTATCTGCCCCGGTGAACTTTCTCGAGATCACGATTGGCTATGTTGGGGCGGCCGCGACCAAGGCCTTGTTCATCGGGTTGATCATTCTTGGCACGGCGTTCTTGTTTGTCGATCTTAGCATCGCGCACCCTTTCGCGATGATCGCGTTTCTGGTGCTGACCTGCCTGTCGTTCAGCTTGCTGGGCTTTATCATCGGCATCTGGGCGCAGAACTTTGAGCAGTTGCAACTGATCCCGCTGCTGATCATCACCCCTCTCGTGTTTCTGGGGGGGTCGTTTTATTCGGTCAGCATGCTGCCGCCGGTCTGGCAGATCATCACCATGTTCAATCCGGTCGTCTACCTGATTTCGGGATTTCGCTGGGCGTTCTTTGGCACGGCCGATGTTTCGATCGGCCTGAGCCTTGGGGCGATCGGGTTGTTTACATCGCTGTGTCTGGCAGTGATCTGGTGGATTTTCCGCACCGGCTGGCGGATCCGCCAATGACGGGCCGGACGGCAAAGAATATGCGTTGTGGGGCGGCTTGCGTCCCTTGTCGCGGGGCGAGTGACCGCCTAAGTGAGGCCCTATGAAACGTTATATCCCATTCGTGAAATCGCCGCCCTTCGTGGCTGTAATCCGCTTGCAGGGGCAAATCGCAACTGGCCCGCGTGGGTTGAACGATACGACCCTTGCGCCCGCGATTGAAAAAGCATTCGCCAGGGGCAAGCCCGCAGCCGTCGCGCTTGAGATCAACTCGCCCGGGGGGTCGGCTGTGCAATCGTCACTGATCGTCGCGCGTATTCGGCGGCTGGCAAAGGAAAAAGACATCCCCGTATTCGCCTTCGTCGAGGATGTCGCGGCGTCGGGTGGCTATTGGCTGGCGACGGCGGCTGACGAGATTTTCGTGGATCGCGGATCAATCGTTGGATCAATCGGCGTGATTTCAGCGGGTTTTGGGCTGACTGGTGCGATTGACAAAATTGGTGTCGAACGGCGTGTGCACACGGCCGGGAAATCCAAAAGCATGATGGACCCGTTCAAGCCGGAAAAACCCGCAGACGTGAAGCGCCTGAAAGGCATGCTGGATGATCTGCACATCTATTTCATTGACCACGTAAAACTACGGCGCGGCGCGCGGCTTGTTGATAACCCTGATCATTTTACCGGTGAAATCTGGGTGGGCGACAAGGCCGTTGAACAAGGTCTGGCCGACCAGATCGGTCATCTTGTGCCGGTCCTAAAGGAACGCTTTGGCGACAAGGTGAAACTGCGGCGTTATGGTGTAAGACGGTCGTTGTTTTCGCGTTTCGGGGCGCAGTTGATTGACGACACCCTGTCCTCGGTCGAAGAACGCGCGGCCTTTGCGCAGTTTGGCCTGTGACGTGATTTTCAAGATCGTCAGCCTCTTTCTGGTTGGCATGGCTGTGTTAGCCATGTTCGGCAAGATCAGGTTTCCCGGGCAGGGACGGCTGGCGGCGGCCAAATGCAAGGGCTGCGGACGCTACCGGATCGGCAAGGGACCATGTTCCTGCGGGAGGGGCCGCAAATGATCATGGACTGGGTGTATACCGGCCTTGGGCTGGTGATCCTTCTGCTTGCCGGTGACAGCCTCGTGAAGGGGGCTGTAAACATGTCTCTGCGGCTGGGTGTGCCTGCGTTGATCGTGTCCTTGACGGTTGTGGCCTTTGGCACGTCAGCACCGGAGTTGCTCATTTCGATCCAGGCGATCATTGAAGATGTGCCGGGGCTGGCCCTTGGAAATGTCGTGGGATCGAATACCGCAAACATCCTGCTGGTCTTGGGTGTGCCGGCCTTGCTGGCGGTGATGCACACCAGCGAATGTGACACCCGCAATAGCTACTTGCAGATGATTGCCGCGTCATTCCTGTTTATCGCGCTGGCGTATCGCGGCGTTTTCGATTGGGTTGCCGGGATCGTGCTGTTGGCTGCCTTGACGGCGATGCTGACGCATGCGGCGCGCGCCGCGCAAAACCACCGCAGGGCCGATCGCGCCGCCGCGGATGATCTTGAAGATGTGGAGGGCGCAGATCCTGATCTGCCCTGGGCCAAGATTATGTTCTATCTGGTTCTGGGTTTGATCGGTTTGCCGCTGGGCGCGAACCTCTTGGTGCATGGGTCCACCAATATCGCGCGCGATTTCGGTATTTCGGAAACGGTGATTGGCCTGACGCTGGTGGCCGTTGGCACATCGCTGCCGGAACTGGCGACAACCGTGATGGCGGCCCTGCGCCGTCAGGCAGATGTGGCGCTTGGGAACGTGATCGGCTCGAATATGTTTAACCTCTTGGGCATCATTGGTATCGCGTCGCTGGTTGGCCCGATCACCGTGGATCCGCAGTTCCTGCGTTTTGATCTGTGGGTGATGCTGGCCGCCTCGCTGATCCTGATCCCGTTTGTCTTCTTTCGGGTGGATATCAACCGCATCTGGGGTATCGCGCTCAGCGTGCTTTACGTCACTTATCTGTTGGTGGTGCTGTGATGCGGGCGCTTGTCACAGGTGCGGGCGCGCGCCTTGGGCGGGCGATGGCGCTTTATCTTGCGGAGCGTGGCTATGATGTTGCGGTGCATTATCATACCTCGGCGAAAGACGCAGATGCCGTGGTTGATGAAATTCGCGCCTATGGGCGGCAAGCCGCTGCAGTGCAGGCTGATCTGCTGGACGAAGATGCGACAGCGGGTCTTGTTGAAGCTGCCGCCAGCGTCTTGGGTGGTTCGCTGACCTGTCTGATCAACAACGCGTCGATTTTTGAAGATGACTCGATTGAAACCGCAACGCAGGAAAGCTGGAATCGCCACATCGGATCGAACCTGCGCGCGCCATTTGTCTTGACGCAGAAATTTGCCGCGCAAGCGCCCCACGCCGTTGCGGATGAGAATGGTGAACCCATCGCGCAGGCGCTGATCGTCAACATGATTGATCAGCGGGTGCGCAATCTGCGGCCCGACTATGCCAGCTATACAATCGCCAAGTCCGGCCTTTGGGTCATGACCCAGACCACGGCGCAGGCACTGGCCCCCCACGTGCGGGTGAACGCGATCGGGCCTGGGCCGACATTGCAGGGCGCGCACCAGACGGCGGCGCAGTTTCAGGCAGAGCGGTCCAAGACGCTGCTGAAGCGGGGCGTAGGCCTGACTGACATTACCGGTGCGCTTGGGTACTTCCTTGATTCACCGGCGATCACCGGGCAAATGCTGGCGGTAGACGGC
>Ga0070727_10003288_pt1 | contig 14841 bp, 10 predicted proteins | sample tdAd472_FD_66722 | JGI IMG/M metagenome (GOLD analysis project Ga0070727, IMG submission 66722) | Marine sediment microbial communities from the Atlantic coast under amendment with organic carbon and nitrate - tdAd47.2 | ecosystem: Environmental > Aquatic > Marine > Coastal > Sediment | place...
CCGCGGTCCTCGACGCGCATGGCCGGGTCGATGAGGACGACTCAGGATTGTCTGCATTGGACGCGGCGAGGTGACCAAACGGTGCCTGAGGAGGCACGCGGTGCCCACGGTCCCAATGCCGAGACCTCATCAGGCAGGCCTGTGACGCCTCGAAGCACCTGGCCGTAGACTGGGTCTCCGGCTCAATCGGTGCGACGGCGGGGTCCCAGGCCTCGAGCCCGTTCAGCCTTGTCCTCGACCCGGCGTCGAAACGGATGATCGATCAGCCCAAGAGGTTCGAAATGCTGCGAGCGAATACTGCTCTCGTCGTGTGCCTCTCGCTCGTTTCGCCGGTGGCGGGGCAGGCACTCGTTCGGGACATCAACCAGGTGCCGAACCCCTACCCCTGGGCGCATCCACAGGGGTCGGACCCTGAGGACTTCGTCGCCCTGGGGGACCTCGCGATCTTCTCGGCCGATGACGGCCTCCACGGAAGAGAGCTGTGGAGAAGCGATGGAACCGCAGCGGGTACCGTCCTTCTGAAGGACATCTTCCCAGGCTTCCTGGGCAGTGATCCGAGCTCCCTCGTCGTCTGCAAGGACCGCGTGTTCTTCCGAGCGGAGTCTCCCGGCATCGGGACCGAGCTCTGGATGACGGACGGCACGACCGTTGGTACCCACCTCATCACCGACTGGACGCCAGGTGCCGGTGGCTCAATCAGCCACGATCCTCTGATCGCCGTGGGGGACCGCGTCTTCTTCACAGCCTCGGATCCTGTGTCGCCGCAGATGGTACTGGGCGTGACCGATGGAACGGAGAGGGGCACCTACGTCGTGTGGACCGGGAGAGCGCAGCTCCTCGGTGCGGCGATTGGGCTCGTGTTCTTCCGGGACAAACAGGATGACACTCTGTGGAGGTCGAACGGGACGGCGGCTGGGACGTTGCAGCTCGGCAACACGTTCCCGGTGATCACGGAGGCGATGGCCGCCGATACGTCGGCCAGTTCCTTCGTAGAACTCGGCGGGTCCGCGTACTTCCTGGCCGCGGGCGACAACTCCGGCATCGAACTCTGGAAGTCAGACGGCACATCCTCTGGTACTGAACTGGCCGCCGACTTCGTTGCGGGTCCAGGAGACTCGGACCTGGACTATCTGACCGCGATCGCGGGATCTCTGTACTTCTCTCTCAACGGAGGGTATCCGCACGTCTCGGACGGAACGGTGGTGGGGACAACGCTCCTGGTTGACGCGAACGGGGGCACGGGAGTTACCGACTACCATCCAGTAGGGGCCGACCTCGTCCTCTTCCGGACTGGGGGAAAGCTGCGCGTGACGGATGGGACTCCCGAGGGAACGGAGATCATCGGATCGCAGCTCTACGCGACGCAGTTCACCACGTTCCCAGGGGGCATCGTTCGCTTCACGATCGGTTCGACGATTTGGCGTACCGACGGAACGAGTGAAGGGACTTGGCCGATGGTGGACACCGGAGCTACCGAGCTGACGGGCCTCGAGGCGGCAGGAGGCTACCTCTGGTTCTCCGCCAAGAACGAGGACGAATGGCGTGAGCCTTGGCGCAGCGACGGAACCGCCGCGGGTACCTTCGAGATCGAGGTCAACGAGGACGTGGAGTGCACGCTCGGATCGGACCCCGATTACCTCCTGAACTATCGCGGCTCGCTCCTCTTCGCGGCATCCGATGGTGAGGATCGGGAGCTCTGGGTCAGTGACGGGACCGAAGAAGGGACGTTCGAGATCGATGTATGGCCGGGTCCTGAGTCGTCAGAACCAGAACAACTCACTCGCTCGGGTGGGCTCGTGTACTTCTCGGCGAAGGACCACGAGAGTTTCGGACGCGTCGAGCTTCATGTCACGGACGGGACGCCCGAGGGGACGCGCTCGGTAGGCAAGAGAGTGGACGGCCTGATCGTCGCGACGGACACGACCCTGTTCTTCGAGGCTGAGACGAGCGACGGTGTGGAGTTACTGTGGACGAGCGATGGGACCTGGTCCGGCACGCAACCGTTGCTCGGACTACAGTCGCCTGATCACCTGAGGGCCGTGGGCGACAGCCTGTACTTCTCTGCCAGGCTAGGGGAGCCCACGGTGGACCCGTGGGTTTCGGACGGCACCGCAGGCGGCACCCTGATGCTGATCGAACTCGCCGGTCACGTCTCCGGCTACCACGAGGTGGCGGATGGGGTTGTCTTCTTCAGCGGCGGCCCCACTCCTGGGATCTACTTCAGCGACGGCTCCGTCGCGGGAACCGGTCTCGTCGACTCCTTCCCGACAGGCTCCGTTCCCGACTTTCTGTCTGTCGGGGACGTGACACTCTTCGCCGACAGCTTCGATCTGTGGCGTACCGATGGAACCGCGGCGGGTACCTATCTGCTACTCGACGGCGCGAGCGCCCAGGTCGGGAACGGTGTCACCATCCTCTGGGACACAGCGGTGCGAGCGGGGGAAAGAGCCTACTTCTGGGTCGAGAGTGACGACGATGGGCTTCAGCTCTGGACGGCGGACGGAACGATCACAGGCACCGGCCTCGTCGCGGACGTCGAAGTCGGCAACGCCTTCAGTTTCCATGCTCCCGGCCTAGACCCCTTTGAGCCGGAGATCGGAGCGACAGGCAGCGGCGACGCGATCGCATTTCAGGCGGCCGACGGCGTTCACGGACGCGAGATCTGGGTCCACAACGCCGGCGGCACTCACATGTTGAACGAGCTCGTTCCCGGAGGAGCTGGAGCCCACACGGCCAGCTTCACCCGCGCCGGCGATCACGTGTTCTTCACCTCGTCGGCCTACGGATACGGAGCGGAAATCTACGCGTTCCCATTCCCCCTCGCCGGGGCCTGGGTGGCGGAACCTTTCGGCGCGGGCTGCGCGAGCCAGGAGCCAGCCCGGCTCGAGATGGTCGGCACCCCCGAACCCGACGGCGCCGTCAGCCTGTCCGTCACGGGAGCCGCCGAGTCGACTCCGACGGCCATCCTCTACTCCCTGGGCGATCTGGGCATCCCGCTCCAAGGAGGTTGCGAGTGGCTGCTCGGATTCCCCAACTGGCTGCTGACCGTCGGCGTCACCGACGGATCCGGCACGTACTCGTTGCCTCTCACCTGGCCCGCGGACGCGGTCTTGGTAGCGCTGCCGCTCTACTTCCAGTCGTTCGTCTCGGATCCCGACTTCGGGTCTGGAGGCGGCGTGGGGTTCACCAACGGACTCGAGGTGCGCGGGGGTCCGTAGGACGAGCGGCCAAGACGAGAACGCCGCCATCGAGCGCATCGATCGGATCTACGACAACCTCGAGGCAGTAGACCGGCGTGGTGGCCGATCCACTCTCGCGTGGATGAATGGCCGCCTTCTCAGAGCCCCACTTGCACGAAGGCCGGCAGCGAGATCGAGGGCAGGATCGACGCGGGCGAGTTGGCGGCCTGGAAGTACAGGGGCAGGCCCGGCGGGATCTCGGGTGGGATCGTGATCGTCGCCTCGCCCGTGCCGAGGAAGTTGAGGTCGATGGCGAGCAGCGGTGCCGGCGGGAAGGGCAGGAGCTGCAGGAAGCCGCCGAAGGACGGGAGGGCCAGGGGAGCGATCGTCTCGAGACCGAAGAACACGAAGACGGGAGAGAAGGAGAGGCCGCCGGCGGAGAGGGTGACGCTCTCGCCGGGAGAGACGACGGTGTCGCTGACCGAGAGGCCGACCTGCGGCTCGAACAGCAGGAAGAGCGTGCTCGAGGCGTCGGTCACGAACGCTGGCGCCTGCACGGCGTCCGGCGAGGTGCCGCCCGTGAGCGCGGTGGCGCCCGAGGCGACGGCCGTGGTCGCGTCGGCCATCAGAATTCCCGGACCGCCGTCGCCCGCGGCTTGCATCGTGCCGCCGGAGTCGTTCACGCGGCCGCCGTCACCGCCGCGGACGAGCTGGGCCTGGTTGCCGAAGAACTCGATGCGTGAGCCGAGGATCGCCGCGATGCCGGCGCCGCCGGCGGGCGCGGGCGTGCCGGGAGTGTCGCTGACGACGGTCTCCCCGTGCTCCCCGATGAGGTTGCACGCGTTGAGCCACAGCTCGGCCGATGCGAGTCGGACGCCCGGTCGTCCATCGATGCCTAGCCGCCCGCCCGACACGAAGTCCGAGTCGTTGGCGAAGACGAGCGCGGACACGACGTTCAGTCCGTAGGTCCCGTCGGCGCTCGTGTCGTCGAGCTTGCGTGCGTTCATGCGGCACTTGTCGAGGATCACCTGCAGGCAGGCCTCGATGTGGAGCAGGGCCTCGACACTGTCCGACGTGAAGCCCGTGGCCGCCGTGGAGGGGGTGTACCAGACGTCCGCGAGGGTCACGGAGCCCTGGTTGTTAATGAGCTCCACGCCCGCGCCGAAGCCGGGCGTCGTGGCGGCCGCTCCCGCCAGCCCGAAGCCGGCCACGCGCACCTGCTGGTTCGCGGGGAGGTTCGCCACGGACAGGTGGCGCGCGCTGGCCCCGCCCGTGGACGGAGCGGTCAGGAAGGTGGTGTCGGAGCCTGCGCCTACGAGGCTCACGCCCTGGGTGATCGAGGCACCTTCGTAGGTGCCCGGCAGCACGAAGATCGTCTCGCCGACCGGCGCGGCGGCGAGGGCGGAGGAGAGGTCCGTGAAGTCCGCGCCGTCACCGGGCTGACCGACGGTGAGGTCGGCGGCGGAGACGGATCCGAAGCAGGCGAGAGCGCAGAAGAGACGCAGTTTCATGGGAGAGGAGCAGGGATCTGGGGGTGAGCCATGTGGATGGGAGCCCAGACTGGGCCGGCCGGAGACACTCGCCCGAGGCTACCCCTTTCCGCGCGATCCTGCTCGTTCCCGAGAGCCCGCTCGACAGACCCTGAACGAGAAACGGCGCCGCGCCCCGAGGGACCCGACGCCGCCATCTTCTCTCTCTTGGTCGGCCGCTATTCCTTGCGCAGGAACTCCACCAGGTCGTCCTCGAGTTCGGGCAGGCCGTACTCCATGACGGTCAGGCAGCGGTAGACGATGCGCTCGAGCATGTCGGGCGTGTTCGGGTTGAGGTCACGCGGCGGCGGGTAGCTGAGGAAGTAGGAGAGGCTGAGACGCTCGGTCTCGCCGCCCTGCTCGCGGCCGGCGTACTGCCACGGCACGTCGTCGAAAGGCAGCGTTCCGGTGAGGATCTCGTAGAGCATCACGCCGATGCCCATGACGTCCGCCTTGCTGTCGCGCAGAAGCAGCGGGTTGTAGTGCGGGGTGGTCGAGATCACGCCGCGGTCCTCGACGCGCATGGCCGGGTCGATGAGGACGACGCTGCCGGAGGGCTTGACGAGGATGTTCTCGGGCTTGAGGTCGCCGTGGTAGCCGAGCTGTCCGGACTTGTCGAGCTTCTGAAGAGCGCGGACGATCGACAGGAACCAGTTGAGGCGGATGCCTTCGAGCGCGCGGATCTTCTCGCGCAGCGTCTTGCCGCGCACGTAGTCGAGGACGAGGACCGGGCGGCCTTCGTGCTCGAACATCTCGCGCGCCTTGACGAAGTTCTGGTGGCGCGTGCCGCGCAGCAGGTCGAACTCGGCGCGCATGAGATAGTCGATCTCGTGCATGTCGAGGAAGTCGATCCGCACGCCGTCGTTGCGGAAGAAGATCGCCTCGCCCGGAGTCTCGTCGGGGCTGATCCAATCCGGTGAGCGGTCGTTCGTGATCTCGACGAAGCGAGTCACGTACCGGCCGCCGCCTGCGACGTCGCCGACTTTCAGAGCGACCTTTTGACCCTTCGTGTCTTCGGCGAGGTACACGTAGGCAAATCCCCCTCGAGCGAGGAACTTGTGGATCTTGTAGGTACCGAGGGCTTCGCCGGCCTGGAGCTTGATCATCGAGCTGGGGGGCAGTGTGTGAGGGTCGAATGGGGTTCGATCACGACCTTCTTCGAGCGCATCGGTCGTTGGGGTTGAGAGATTCCGTACGGCCGTGGCTCAGTTCGAGGATGCTGCTTCTCGAAGGCGTGAGGACTCGCGCAGGACAGGCGGGCCGTAGGCGGAAGCGAGTTCGGAGATCGGTCTCTCGATCAGTTGCGCGGGCACAGAGGTGTGGAGAATCGCGACAACGCCGTCGCGCAGCGTGCCTGTAGCCACGTGTTCGGCTTCCGAATCGTGAGGCCTGTAGCGCCACGCGATGCCGAGAGAGTCGACGATTCCGAGCTCCTGGTGCCACGCGTTCCGCACGCTGTAGAAGGACTCCTCGGGAGCCTGCCGAGAGCTGAAGAACACCACCCAACCGGTCGTTCCTTCCGCTCCGACCACTTCCCAGAAACTCGTCGCCTGGGCCGTGTGCAGGATCGCGGGCGCTTGCCGCGGCCGGTGCGTCAGCGTCGTTTCGACGCAACCGAAGGACATCCAGCAGGTGGCCAGGCAGAGGAGAACTCGCTTCACCCTCCCCCTATCGGAAAAAACTACCGGCTCCTTCAGTGGCTTTTTCGGAGAGCTCCCCGGATCCATCCGAGCGCGCACAGGAGCCCCGTCAGGAGCGACAGGCGCAGGGACCAGCGCGTGGTGGCGGGGTCGTAGACGAGCTCGAGCTCGGACTCGCCGGGTTCGAGCAGCAGCCCGCGCAGGGCGTGGTCCACGCGGTGGATGGGGAGCGGCTCTCCGTTGGCGGTGGCCTTCCAGCCCGGATCCCAGGTGTCGGCGAGGACGACCCAGCCCGCGGCGTCCATGTTCGCCGTGAGCGCGATGCGGCGCGGCTCGTAGGCGGTGATCCGCACGACACCAGGCGGCGACGACGTGTGCGCGAGGCCTTCGCGCGGCGGCGATTCGAGCAGCACGACGCGCGGGTCGAGCGCGGCGGAGCCCAGAGTGGCGACGCGCTCGTCCCCGTCTTCCACGACGCGCCAATCGCGCGCCACGAATGCACGCGGGAGGACGTCGGGGTTCTCGAAGACACCCAGCGGGCCCGGCACCTCGTCGCGTCTGAGCAACGGCGCGGGGAGCGAGACCTCGGAGAGGAAGTACTTCACGCCCAGGAGCGACGCGAGCGGGAGCGCCTCCCTGCGGTCGAAGAACGTGATCTCCTTGATGAAGCCGGAGTCGGGCTCCTCGATCCCCGCGGCGGCGAAGATCTCTTCGAAGCCCGCGACGGGGTTGGTGGAGAGCTGCGAGACGAGCTCGACCAGCGGCCGGTACTCGATCGAGTCGTAGCCGGAGACCATCGGAACGCGGTGGAACAGGTTGGCGTTCGGGAGGAAGGTCGTGTTGTCGACGCCGAGGACGCGATAGGGCTCCGTCTCCCGGGCGAGGAAGCGACTGACCTCGGTCTCGGGCGCGATCTTGTCGAGCTCGATGGCGGGGTTGTAGCCGCGGCCCCACAGCACCAGGTCGAGGGCGACCAGGGCGAAGGAAGCCGCGACCAGCGCGTGCGACGCCTTCGGGTTGCGCCGCCGCAGGTGCTCGAGCCCGAAGGCCGCCAGCACGCAGGCAGCGAAGGCCACGATGAGGAGCAGACGCATGAGCTTCGTGCTGCCGAGCACGGGCACCATCCGCGCGGCCTCGTAGAAGGGCGGGATCTTGTAGGCGATCAGGCCCGCGACGAGGAGCGCCGTCGCGAAGAAGGAGCTCGAGCGCTTGCGCCAACCGGTCGCGAGCCCGAACGCGGCGAGCACGAGGGCCGCGCGGCTGATGAAGCCGCCGACGAACTCGTTGTGGTTGACGTTGAAGCCCGTCGGGCCCGTGTAGTCGTGGGTGTGCGGGGAGCCGAAGGCCTCCGGTGCGACCAGGAAGGACAGCGCTTGCCCGCGCGGGAAGTCGGTCACCGTGTCCAGCGCGGCGAGCAGCTCCTTGCCCTGGCTGGCGGCGTAGTACTCGACGAAGGGAACCCACTGGGGCGCCGCGAGGGCCAGCGCGGCGACGCCGGCGAGGGCGGTGAGGCCGAGGCCGCGCGCTCCCAGGGGCGGATTGGATCGGGTCGCCAGACCGGGTGTGACCGCGCGCGCTCGGTAGAGCGCATAGGCCGCTCCGACGAGGAGCACGTGCAGGCACGTCTGCAAGTGGCCCGAGAGCATGGGCAGCGCCAGACAGACGCCGAGCGTGGCCGTTCGTCCCAGCGTGGGCCTGAGCGAGAGTCGCTCGATCTGCCACAGGATCAGCGGCAGGCACAGCGCGGCGTTGAAGTGCGGGTGGTTCAGCCACGCGATTGAGAAGCCGCACAGCATGAACGCGCAGGCGCCCACCAGGCTGGAGCCCAGGCTCAGGCGCAGGCTCCGCAAGAAGAGCAGCGTGAACACGCCCGCGGCCAGCAGTCGCACGGCCGCCGACCAGGCGAAGAAGTGCGGCGTCGGCTGGAGGTAGTAGAGGAAGTGCAGCGGCCAGTAGGTCGCCCCGGTCACGGCGGCGGTCAGCGGCTGGCCGCAGAAGTTGTAGGGGTTCCACAGCGGCAGCTCACCGCTCCGCATCCGCTCGGCCGCGTAGTCGAGCCAGGGCCGCATCAAGAGGGCCTGATCCAGGAGGAGCGGGTTCTCGGGGCGGTAGCCGGCGGGAGCGACGGACTTCCACGGCTGGAAGGCGAGCAGGGCATCGCTCTGGGACAGGACGAGTCCGCCCCAGAGGCTCTCGGAGAGCAGCGCGACGACGGGGAGCGCCAGCAGCGCGCAGGCCATCAGTAGTTTCCCGCGTCCGTCCGCGCGCATCGGCGCAGAGTGACACATCCCCTCCGGCAGAGCCATTGCCTGTTCTGACGGCGAGCGCGGCATCTCTCGTCGCCGGGTGCCGGCGCCGGACGGGCTCTTTGGTGGGAAATCGGCGTTCCTGAGCTATCCTCACGGCGTGGATCAATACGCACTGGACTGCCATCGCCGCGCGGGGGCCATCGTCTCGAAGTGTCGCGAGTGGGCGCGCGTGAACATCAAGCCGGGGGTCGAGGTACGGCACATCCTCGAGACCGTCGAGGAGATGATCCGGGCCGACGGCGCCGAACCGGGCTTCCCGGCCCAGTCGAGCCGCAACAGCATCGCCGCGCACTACTGCTCGTCGCCGGACGACAACCTCACCTACGAGGTGGGGGACTGCGTCAAGGTCGACATCGGCGTGCACGTGGACGGCTACGTCGCCGACTCCGCGGCCTCGGTCGACCTCAGCGAGGACGGGCGCTGGACGCCGCTCGTGAAGGCCTCGGCCGATGCGCTGGCGGCGGCCATCAGCACCGTGGGCGACGGCGTCCCGGTCGGCGAAGTCGGCGCCGCGATCGAGCGGACGATCACGGGGGCGGGCTTCAACCCGGTCCGGAACCTCACCGGGCACGGCCTGGGCCGCTGGAAGGTCCACACGCCGCCTCAGATTCCGAACTACGCGGAGCGCGGGGGCGGAAAGCTCAAGGAGGGAATGATCTTCGCGATCGAACCCTTCGCCAGTACGGGCAAAGGTTTCATTCGAGAGCTCGGCAAAGCCGAAGTGTTCATGATGGTTCGCCCGCCTCGGAAAGCGAAAGGCCTCGACCGCGAGGTCCTGCGCGCGATCGAGTCCTGGCGGGGACTGCCGATCGCCCGCCGCTACTTCTCCCACCTCGAGCGCGATGCGGTCGAGGACACGATCTCGAAGCTGGCTCGCCAAGGTTCCCTCATGCGCTATCCGCCGCTCGTCGAGGACGAGGGCGTGATGGTCGCGCAAACCGAGCACACCATGTACCTGGGTCCGGACGGAGTCGAGGTGCTCACCACCTGAGCCCCGGTTCCCAGCCGGATTCGTTGTCCCCTTGAAACTGGCCCTGGTCACAACGCCTCCCTCGGTTCGCTCGGGGATCGGCGACTACACGCGGCACCTGCTGCCCTTCCTGCGCGAACACTGCGACGTCGAGGTGTTCGTGAGCAGCGGCGGCGAGGGGGAGGACTACTGCGGCTCGTTGACGAAGAGCGTCGTCGACCTCGCGCCCAAGTCCTTCGACCGAATCCTCTACCAGCTCGGGAACGAACAGCGCCACGCCTTCATGGCGCCGCTCATTCGCACGATCGGCGGGACGGTCATGCAACACGACTGGGTGCTGTTCGACATGGCTCTCGCCGCCTACCCGGCTCTGGCGCGCGGCGGCCTCAAGGGGCACGCGCTCGCCTTGCGCGAAGGCGGCGTGGAGCAGGGGCGCATCTACCTGCGCAACTGGCTGAACCGGCGCCGCGAGAAGAACCGGCCCTTCGAGCTCGACGTCGACCCGGCCGAGCTGCAGGGGACCTTGCTCTGCGGTTGGCATGCACCGGAAGCCAAGGGGCTCTGGACGGCGGACAGCGCGTGGCTCCGCCTGGTGGGGCGCGAGTGTCGGCGCGTGTCCGTCCGCCTGGCGAGCGAACCGGGTCGCCGGGTCTCGCTGCGGCAGAACATGCAGTCCCTGGCGCAGCTCACCTGGGGCAAGCACGACACCGACGTGCTCACCGCCGAGCTCCAGGCCGGCGAGGACGTCCTGCTCGAGATCGCGACCGAGGGCATCACGGTCAGCGAGGAGCAGCGCAAGCACGGGGACGCCCGCCGGCTCGGCGCGTTCGTGCGCGAGGTGCAGTGGGAGGACGCGACCGGGAAGCACCGCCTGGACCTCTCCCTGCCGGCCGTCCGGCCGATCCAGCCGATGAGCCTGTCGCGGGATCGCTTCGCCCTTCCTTTTAACAGGTCGATCGTGCGCTTCGCCGACGCCTTCCTCGTCCACAGCGGCTACGTCCGCGACCTGATCGTGGCCGAGCGCAACTCGGCGACACCGGTCGGGGTCCTGCACCACGGTGCCGAGAGTCGCTGGCGGGACGAGGGCCGAGCGGGGATCCGGGCCAAGCTCGGGCTCCCGAAGGACTGGCACGACGACTTCCTCGTGGTCAGCTTCGGGGGCGTGCAGCCCCACAAGCGTATCGACCGGGTTCTGGCCGGTGTGCAGAAGGCCCGCGAGCGCGGGGCGCGCGTCCGGCTCGTGATGGTGGGGAAGGTCCAGGCCGACGGCTTCGATCCGCACGCCATGGCCACGATGCTCGGGATCTCGGACGCCGTGCACTTCGCCGGTTGGGTCGAGGAAGAAGAGGGCTGGGACTGGATCCACGCCGGCGACATCTGCGTGAACCTGCGCGGCCCGACGAGCGGCGGGACCTCGGGTGGCATCTTCCAGTCCTTCGGGCTGGGACGCGCCGTGATCGTGAGCGACGCCGCCGAACAGTGCGAGCTGCCGGACGCGTGCACGGTCAAGATCCCGCTCGGCGCCGGCGAGGTCGAGAGCCTGGCCGGAGCGCTCGTCGACCTGGCGAAGGATCCCGCCCGCCGACAGAACCTCGAGGCCGCGGTGCGCCGCTTCGTCGACGAAGAGTGTCACTGGGGCAAGATGGCCGAGCAGTACGCCCAGTACCTCGAGCGGTTCCCGGGCCCGCGCGTCACGCGCAAGAGCTTGATCGCGATGCAGCTCCAGGCGCGTCGCACGGCCGCGCTCTAGCCCGACCTCGGTCCGCGCGGCTACTGGCGTGCGCTGATGCGCCGGATCGGAGATACTGAGCCGCGATGACGTTCCTGCTCTTCGCCGCCTATCTCGTCGCGACGGTCGCGATCGGTCTGTGGGCGGCTCGGCGCAGTCGCGGGACCCAGGAGGACTACTTCCTCGGGGGGCGCGACGTCTCCGCCTTCGCGATGGCGCTCTCGGCCGTGAGCTCGGGCCGCTCGGCCTGGTTGGTGGTGGGCGCGAGCGGAGCGGCGTGGTCGGCGGGGCTCTCGGCGATCTGGCTCTTCCCGGGTTACGTCGCGGCCGAAGCCCTGATGTTCCTGACCCTCGGTCCGCGCCTCCGCCGCCGCAGCGAGGACGTCGGCGCGATCACCTTGCCGGAGGTGCTGGAGCGCCTCGCGCTCGGACCGGACGGAAAGCCCGGCTCGTCGAGGCTCCCGGTGCGCTCTGTGGCGGCGGTCCTGATCGTGCTCTTCCTCACGACCTACGTGGGCGCGCAGTTGCTCGGCGGCGGCAAGACCCTGGGCGCGACCTTCGAGCTGGAGGGACGACTCCCGGGGTTGTTGATCACGGCCGTGATCGTCCTGGTCTACACCCTGCTCGGCGGCTACCGCGCGGTCGTGGTCACGGACGTGATCCAGGCGCTGCTGATGCTGGTCGGGATCGTGCTCCTGCCGGTCCTGGCCATCGCGAGCGTGGGCGGGCTCGGTGCGTTGATGAGCTCGCTCGAGTCCATCGACCCCGCCCTGGTGCGCTGGACGAGCGGGTGGGCGGCCGTGGTCGGAGGCCTGGCGATCGGGCTGGGCTCGCTCGGGAACCCGCACATCCTCGTGCGGCACATGTCCCTGCGCGATCCTTCGGAAGCTCGGTCGGCCGCCCTGACCGGCACGCTCTGGAACATCGTCATGGCGGGCGGCGCGTTCGCGATGGGCCTCGTGGGGCGCGCGCTCTACCCGACCCTCGAGAGCTTCGCCCAGCCCGATGCCGAGTACCTGTACGCGACCCTGGGCGCGGACATCTCGGTGCAGTACCTCTTCGCCGGGTTCGCGGGCTTCCTGCTGGCGGCCCTGTTCGCGGCGGTGATGTCGACCTGCGACAGCCAGCTCCTGGTCGTGGCCTCGAGCCTCGTGCGCGACTTTCGCAAGCGGGACAAGGGCGAGGGCGGGCTCGGCGGCTCGCGGGTCGCGGTGCTGGCGACGCTCGCGGTCGCGGTGGTCGTGACCGAGCTCGCCGGCGACAACCAGTTCGTCCACGGGCTCGTCCTGCTGTCGTGGGGAGCCCTGGGCGCGGCCTTCGGACCACCCTTGCTCATGGTGCTGTACGACCGGCGCACGACGGCCGCGGGCGTGCTCGGCGGCATTCTGACCGGCGCCGTGGTGACCGCGGTCTGGAGCCAGGTGCCCGCGCTCGACTCGGCGATGTACGAGCTCGTGCCGGGCTTCGCGGCCTCGCTACTGGTCGTCTTCGCTCTTCGCCGGCGCGGCTGAGGGAGCCTCGTCGGGGGCCAGCACGAGCCCGGCCAGCCGGCGCAACTCGTCGATCAGGTCGTCGCCCCAGCGGAAGCGCGCGGCGTCGTAGCCGGTGTAGAGAGCCGGATCGAGTTGCGTGACCCACTCCTCGGGTGCGGGCGGCTGCTTGATCCAGCGCGCTTGGGAGTCGTGAAGAAGACGGCGTCGAAGAGCGTCGACGGGCTGCGAAGGTAGGTCGCGTTGAACGAGTCCTCGAGCGCCTCCGGCTTCTGTCCGAGCCGCTCCAGGATCTGCGGCATCGAGTGCAGGCCGGTGTGCGGAGCGAGCGCGCGACCCACCAGCCGCTTCGGGTCGTGAAAGTGTCGGACGCGCGGGTCGACCAGGATGTCCGCGGAGGTGATGGCCTCGGCGCGCTTGTCGGACGCGAGGATGTCGATCCAGACGACGCTCAGAGAGAGGTCGGCCTCGGGGTAGGCGTCGAGGACTCCTTGCTTGACCGCACGGGCCATGCGCTGGCAGTTCAGTCAGCTCGGAGCGAAGAGGCCGATGAGCCTCGGCTTCCCGACCTGGCTCTCGAAGTGCGCGCGCAGGGTGGCGAGCGAGGTCGAGAGGTCGGTGACGCTCTGGTGCTTCTTCGTCGCGTCGGGTTCCGCCGCGGTGGCCGCCGCGACCTCTACCTCGACCCGCCGGAGCCCTTCGAGGTCCGGCGCCTCGGGCGAGGCCTCGCCCTGCTCGAGCTTCGTGAGCGTCAGGCGCTCCACGAGCGTCTCGGACTCCGCCGCCTTCGAGTAGCGCTCCGCGAGGCGCGGCATCAGGTCCGAGGTGGCGACGTACCAGTCCGTGCGTGCGTGCGAACCCTCGCGCGTGCTCACGATCCGGCACTGGCCACCTTCGAAACGAATGAACGAGCCCAGCTCGGGCTTGGAGTGCTCTCCGTACGGATCCGGGTCGAAGGCGGGCAGGGCCAGCTGAGAGAACCAGTGACCGTCGTCGCCGGCCGCGAGCCGTTCCTTGCCGGTCGAGTACGTACCGGCGTCCGGGTGAACGAGGGTCCAGCCGGACGCGTCCTCGTACCACACGGCGCGCACGGGCTCGGTGGCTCCTTCGGGGGTCCACTGCCCGTCGATGCGCGTCGTGCCGTCCGCGCCGATCACGACGTCTCCGCGCGCGACCCAGCGCGTGCGAGCCAGGGTGTAGGCGCGCACGTAGGTCGCCGTGTACCGAACGCCTCTCTCGCCCGCGTAGGCGCGAGCCAGTTCCTCGGGCGTGGGATCCTGAGCGCCGAGCAACGGCGCGAGAGCGAGAAGGAGGGCGTGCACGTAGTTTTCCGACTGTGGCCTTGTCGGCGCTCCAGGCTCTCCAACAATAGCCCACAGAGAGCCTTTCATGACCACCGTACTCGACGATCTCCAGGCAGCTTGGCGTCGGACGGACCAGCTCTTCGAGATCGTCGGAGACACCTGGTTCGACCGCTCCCTCCCGCTGCGGCACCCGCCCGTCTTCTACCTCGGCCACTTGCCCGCCTTCTCGCGCAACCAGGTGCTGCGCGGCGTGCTCGAGCGTCCCGGCTGGAACCCCGAGTACGACGATCTGTTCGAGCGGGGGATCGATCCGCTGGATGCCGATGAGGCGGAGCGCGTGGCCATTCGCGACTGGCCGAGCATCCCCGAGGTGCTCGCCTACCGCGATCGGGTGCGGGCGGAAGTGCTCGACGCGGCGGAGGAGATCGAGCGGCGCTCGTCGAGCGACGTGCTGGCCGACCGCGGACGGATCTATCACCTGGTGCTCGAACACGAGGTGATGCACCAGGAGACGCTCTTCTACCTCCTGCAGGAGATCGAGTACGACCGGAAGGTGCGTCCCGCCGACGCTCCGGCCTTGCGGACGGGTCGCGCCCCGACGCGGGAGCGGCGCGAGATCGCTCCCGGGAGGGTGACGCTGGGAGCCGACTTCGACGCGCTGACCTTCGGCTGGGACAACGAGTTCCCGCGC
>Ga0070727_10003289_pt1 | contig 14840 bp, 14 predicted proteins | sample tdAd472_FD_66722 | JGI IMG/M metagenome (GOLD analysis project Ga0070727, IMG submission 66722) | Marine sediment microbial communities from the Atlantic coast under amendment with organic carbon and nitrate - tdAd47.2 | ecosystem: Environmental > Aquatic > Marine > Coastal > Sediment | place...
TGTCGACACAGCCTGAACGACGGGATCAAGCGCGGCACCGACATGCTGCTGTCCGGTCGCCATGCGCTGGTAGTGGGTTACGGCGATGTCGGCAAAGGCTCGGCACAGAGTCTTCGCCAGGAAGGTATGATCGTCAAGATTTCGGAAATCGATCCCATCTGCGCCATGCAGGCCTGCATGGACGGCTTCGAAGTGGTTTCTCCCTTTATCGACGGCATCAATACCGGCACCCTGGATGGTATCAACAAGGCGCTGCTGGGGGCCATGGACCTCATTGTCACCACCACCGGCAATATCAATGTCTGCGACAGGTTCATGCTTCAATCTGTGAAGGCTGGGGCGGTGATCTGTAACATCGGTCACTTCGACAACGAGATCGACACCCAGTACATGAGGGACAACTGGACCTGGGAGGAGATCAAGCCCCAGGTGCACAAGATTTACCGAAGTGGTGCCGATACCGCGCCCGATGACTACCTGATACTGCTGTCGGAAGGACGGCTGATCAACCTGGGTAACGCTACCGGACATCCATCACGAATAATGGACGGATCCTTCGCCAACCAGGTGCTGGCCCAGATCCACCTGTACCAGAAAGGCTTTGCCAGCCAGTCGGCCGACTACCAGCAGGAAAATCTTCGCGTCGAGGTGCTGCCCAAACACCTGGACGAGGAAGTGGCGGCATTGATGGTTGGCGGGTTCGGCGGCGTGATCACCCGGCTGACAAAGCCCCAGGCTGAATACATCAACGTGCCGGTCAATGGCCCGTTCAAGACGGACAGTTACAAGTACTAGCAGGTCCTGGTTTTGAATGCTGAGAAAAGAAATAAACCGCAGGCGGATTTCAGCATCGAGTTTTTCCCGCCCCGGACCGATGAGGGACGGGAAAAGCTGCTGAAGGTGCATGATCGGCTGGCCAGTCTCGGTCCCGGATTTTTTTCCGTGACTTACGGCGCTGGCGGCTCAACCAGGGAAGGCACCCGCCAGACAGTGCTGGCGCTGAAGGAGCGCGGTTCACGGGTAGCTCCCCACCTCTCTTTCGGTGGATCGTCGGACCAGGAAGTGAAAGCCCTGCTGGAGGAATACCGTGACGCGGGAATCAACCGGCTGGTGTTGTTGCGCGGTGACATTCCTTCCGGGCTGGGGTCTGCACGCCAGTACCGCTATGCCAGCGAACTGGTCAGCTTCGTCCGGGAGACCACGGGAGACCATTTCCATATCGACGTGGCCTGTTACCCGGAAATACACCCGGCCTCCAGGGACTACCAGACTGATATACACTTTTTCAAGATCAAGGTTGATGCCGGGGCTGATTCCGCCATTACCCAGTATTTCTACAATCCGGATGCCTATTTCCATTTCGTCGAACAGTGCGCGAAACAGGGCATTACCATTCCCATAGTGCCAGGAATCATGCCCATAATTAACTACGCAAACCTGTCCAAGTTCAGCGCCGGCTGCGGTGCGGAAATACCGCGCTGGATTCGTCAGCGCCTGGAAGGCTTCGGTGATGACCTGGAAAGTGTCCGCAGTTTCGGCGTCGACGTGGTGACGGAACTCTGCGAAAAACTGCTTCAGGGTGGCGCGCCGGGGCTGCACTTCTATGCCATGAACCAGGCTGCCAGTGTCAGCAGGATCTGGCGCAACCTTGAGTTGACCACGGCCTGAATTCAACCCGGGGTGACTGGCTGACCTGGTCTACCTCCCGGCAACCAGGTAACACCGAGGGCTCCTGGCTGCTGATTGCGCAGCTGAACGACGCCATAGCGGTAACTGAACATGCGAGTATCGAGGATTCATCAGGATCTTGATCTTGGCGTCGGTGCGACGCTGACACTGACTGCTGACGCCTCTCATTACGTGGCCAGGGTATTGCGCCTCAAGGTGGATGATCCGGTTCAGGTCTTCAACAGCAGGGACGGCGAATTCCAGGCGCGACTCGTCTCCGTCACCCGGCAGGCAGTAACCGTGAAACTCCTTGAAGCGGTGAGCAACGCCTCTGATCCGGTTTACCCGGTGCATCTTGGCCTGGGGTTATCCAGGGGCGAACGCTTTGACTATGCCATACAGAAATCCACCGAACTGGGCGTTACTCGAATTACGCCACTTGTCACAACTTTCTGCGAAGTAAGGCTGGGTGCTGATCGGCAGCAGAAAAAAATGCAGCATTGGCGAAAAGTGGCAATCAGTGCCTGTGAACAGTGCGGGCGCAGCAAGGTGCCACCCATCAATGCGCCGACGGATCTGCAGTCCTGGCTGGAAGCTCACCCCGGCGGGTTGTTGCTGGACGCCGGAACCGGATCCGGGTTTCCTGCGGATCCGCCAGGTGACACGGTCAACCTGTTGATCGGCCCGGAAGGCGGCTTGAGCAGTGAGGAGCGTGAGGCCGCTTTCCGTAGCGCCTACCAGGCGGTCCGGCTGGGTCCCCGGGTGCTGCGCACCGAGACCGCACCGGTAGTCGCGCTTACCCTCGTCCAGTTCCTGTACGGTGATCTGGGCGACAGGTAGCTGCTGTCATGCTGGGGCGGGGAATCGACGGTGCCGTCTTAAGAATCGTGGACGAGCGGCGCAAAGGCAGGAATCAGGTGGAGATACTGTCCAGCAGAATTGAAAGCCACCTTCTCAAGCTGAGAGGGATTACTGCTTCTACAATTACAGGCGCAGCCCCAGCTTGCCAAAGCCGAAGCGTTTGCCGAACAGGCTGTCGGTAAACTGCGCCGGGTCGATACTGTACGCGCCCCGCTTCAGGGAGCGGGTGATACTCTTGACCAGGTGCTGCTCTTTACTGGCATTTTGATTAATCAATTCGAATTTGTTTTTCATCTGTTTCCGTGCCGTGGTCACCACGGCAATTTTCGGCGTCAGGCGCTGATTGACATTCTGTTCGGTAACGATACCGATCTCGCCGGTGGCCAGTTCCACGACGGAACCTGCAGGAAACATACCCAGCGCCCGAATGAACTCATACACCAGTTGATCCGCCAGCTTGATTTTACGCTGCTTGTATAGCTGGCTGACCGCAACTGCCGGTGACAGATCAGCCCTGGTGGAACGTTTCAGCAGGCGTTCATAGCTGTAGGCCAGGTTGGCGATCTGGGCCAGCATGGTGATCTGGTCGCCACGCTGACGCCGGGGAAATCCGCGACCGTCATGACGCTCATGGTGGGCACGGACAATTCGAACTACCTGGGGATCGATGTTCTCCTCGATATTCAGAATATCCACGCCGATGCCCACATGCTTCTGGTATTGCAGGTACTCGGCGCGACTGAAAGGCCCGTTTTTCCGTACGAATTCTTCGGGAAATTTGGCCATACCGATGTCCGCCAGCAGCGTGCCGACAAACAGTGCCTCGATATCGCTTCTGGGAAAACCCACGTGGCAGGCGAATACCGTGGACCAGACTGCCGCCCGGATACTGTGCTTAAGCAGGCAATCTCCCTGTTCACTGGTATTCAGGTACCAGATAAAGCCATCCGGATTGCGAATCACGCAGGCAATGACTTCCCGGCCCAGTTTGTATATTTCTTCCAGCCCCAGCGGCTCATGCGCCCTGGCATTGTCGATAGCCTGGCAGAGCAGGCTGTCCAGTTGGGAATACAGCCTGGCTGCACTATCGATTTCCTGCTTCACGGAGCGGGTTCGGGGATAGGCGTCGGGACAGACTTTCAGCACGGACGATTCCGGAGCCCGCTTCCTGGCGCTGCTGAGTATGGTGAGCTTGGTCGGTTCCCTGCTTCGTGGACTGGCTCCCTTCGACGGATCGATGAAAACCGTCTCACAAAGGCTGCGCAGGGTCTGAACCTGGTCAAACTTGCGCAGGTGAAAGCCGTTTATGGGAAAAGGCGTATCACGCCATGGCCGGTCCAGTTCAATGATGAACATGCCGAGAACAAGGTCTCGGACGTGAACCTTGATCCAGTGACTCTGGGGTTTTGAAGCAGAGGAGGATTGACTGCTGGACATACGCAAAGCATAAGGGCTTCTGTTTGTATCACCTGTGAAAGGCGTCACATTCCCGGATTCGGCCGGGAGCCCGGTTTTCGTGGTTTAGAGCCAGGTCACAGATGGCTGCTACAGTGACAAACAGGGAGGGGGGGTGAAAATTAGAGGACCCTAAAAAAACGCCCCCGGTGAAGGGGGCGTCGAGACGCAGTAGCACACGTCGAATGGGTTTAATAAAAACCCGGGAGAGAAGAATTGTGTAACTGTTACCAGGTAATCGGGTTACTTGGCCGTTACGAATTCCGGATAGGCTTCCATACCACAGTCGGCAAGGTCCAGACCTTCGTCTTCCAGTTCTTCGTCGACACGCAGACCCAGGACTGCTTTCAGGATCGCCCAGGCGATCAGGCTGGCGCCGAATACCCAGACAAAAATCACCAGGGCGCCGGTCAGTTGTCCCATGAACGAAGCCTCCGGATCGGACAGCAGAACCGCGAAGATTCCGAACAGACCCACGACACCGTGAACGGAAATCGCACCCACCGGATCGTCAATCTTCAGCTTGTCCAGGGTCACGATGCTGAATACCACGATGACACCACCGATGGCACCGATGATAGTGGCCAGCAGCGGAGACGGGTCGGCGGGCTCGGCGGTAATGGCTACCAGGCCGGCCAGGGCACCGTTGAGGCACATGGTCAGGTCAGTCTTGCCGAACATCAGTCGGGCAACGATCATGGCCGCGATCAAACCGCCGGCAGCCGCTGCATTGGTGTTGAGGAAAACGTTGGCGACTTCGTTGGCAACACCGACACCACCCAGCTTGAGCGTGGAACCGCCGTTGAAACCGAACCAGCCCATCCACAGGATAAAGGTGCCCAGTGTAGCCAGCGGCAGGTTGGCACCGGGAATCGGCTTGATTGAACCGTCCTTACCGTATTTACCCTTTCGTGGACCGAGCAGCAGTACACCGGCGAGTGCAGCAGCGGCACCGGCCATGTGGACAATGCCGGAACCGGCATAGTCGCTGTAGCTGAGCGCGCCAATCAGGGGAACATCCTTGCCACCCCAGGTCCAGCCGCCTTCAACCGGGTAGATCAGGCCGGTCATGACCACGGCGAACGCCAGGAATGCCCACAGCTTCATGCGCTCGGCCACGGCACCGGAAACGATGGACATGGCGGTGGCGACGAATACCACCTGGAAGAAGAAGTCAGAAGCGCCGGAGTAGACCGAATCGCCATCGAAACCGGCTTCGGCCGAATCGGCCAGCACCTGGGCGACAGCCGCATCGTCCATCTCGGCAACGGTAGTAATACCGCTGAGGAATATGCCACCGTCATACATGATGGCGTAACCGCACACCAGGTACATGGTACAGGCGATTGCGAACAGCGCGACGTTCTTGGTGAGAATTTCCGTGGTGTTCTTGGCACGGACCAGGCCGGCCTCGAGCATGGCGAAGCCCGCGGCCATCCACATCACCAGCGCGCCGCAAATAAGAAAGTAAAACGTGTCCATTGCGTACTGCAATTCAAAAATTTGGTTTTCCACCTTTAGCCTCCAAAATCGGTCATCATCTGACCAGTAACAAAGAATGATTCAGTAATGATTGGCGCCCTAAACCGCCTCTTCACCGGTTTCACCCGTGCGGATTCGAATAATCTGCGAAAGATCGGAAACGAATATCTTGCCGTCTCCAATCTTGCCGGTGTTGGCCGCCTTGGTTATGGCTTCCAGCGTCTGGTCCAGCAGTGAATCACCGATTGCGACTTCAAGTTTCACTTTAGGCAGGAAATCCACGACGTACTCCGCGCCGCGGTAAAGCTCGGTATGGCCCTTCTGTCGACCAAACCCCTTTACCTCGGTTACGGTAATGCCCTGTACCCCGATTTCGGACAATGCCTCGCGGACATCGTCCAGCTTGAATGGCTTGATGATAGCCGTCACTAGTTTCATTTTTAGCTCCTTAATAGTAAGTACCCGTTCTGCCACTCAGAACGGATACGTCTGTAGCACCGTGGCAGCAGTTATGCACGGGCCGTGCCAGATGTTTTTTATTTATTTTTTTCAGCAGGTTAGAGCCGGTTAACGGAAAGCTGGTGGCACCTTATGAAGGGTCGGGATTGGTTTTAAGGGGTTCCCGTGCCCCTTTTGCGGGCTCGCACCAATCCGGTGCGCTTTTTTGGGGCATCGGCTGTGAAGAGGAAATGCTGCTAGAATACGGGGACTTCAACCCAGGGTTTTGCGGAATTGAAAATGGATAACAGGCAGTTTTTGGACAGTCTCAGCAGGCGGATCAGTGAGCTGCTGCCCAAAGCCGCGGAGCTGGGCGAGGAAGGACGGACCGCGGTGCGGCAGATTCTGCAGAAAAGCCTGACTGAGCTTAACGTGATCACCCAGGAGGAATTCGATGCCCGGGATCGTGCCCTGCAACGGGCGCAGCAGCGGGTCGATGAGCTGGAGCAACAGGTCCGTGAGCTGGAGCGCCAGGTACAATCGCTGCAGACCGACTGACGTATTTTACTCCTGGGACTCCTCCGCCCGGGCTCCCTTCAGAATATTGCCAATGGCATAATTGCCGGCATGGCAGGCGTATTCGTAGATGCGCCCTTCTTCCACCCGGCTCATGGGTATGACGCCCACGATGATATCGGTGAACGTGATCGGGTCATCGATGGTGAATTCATAATCCATGGCACCCGGCCCCACGGGGATAAATCGCTCCACCAGCAGGCGGTTTTCGGCACTTCCATAGGCGACTTCCCTGCTGGTAAAGCTGCCGACCAGCGGCGTGAAGTGGGTAGTCTCGATCACCAGCGTGTTACCGACGAAATAACCACGGGAATCCCCGGACCACAGGCTGATGCTGCCATCGAGATTGGATTGTTTGTTCAGCGGCACGATACGCGCATCCCATCCCATCTCGGTCAGTATTACCACGTGGTCCCTGTTCTGAATAATCTGCAGGTTGTTGTTATAGGGACCACTGACCAGCGGCGGACCGGAATTGAAAACCAGGCAACGCTCTGAAAGGCCGCGGTCTTCCGGCCCGGTCCGGTCAATGCCTCCGTGGGTATAGCGGACCGGACGCTGGCCGGGTATTTCGCGCACGCCGTTGGCGTCGCTGCGTTGTACCGTGACACCGTCACGGACCGGGGGAAAACGGCCGTCGGGGGGGTACACCAATACCGATGTCCGTCGGTTCTGGCGCAGCGCGGAACTCTCCATCCAGAAACTGTTTACCGCGCCCGTGGACCCGTTGCTTTCGGCGGTGAGAATCCGCCGGGCCACCTCACTTTCACGTCGCGATGCGGCCGCCGATCGCGCCAGCCTGGCAGCTTCCAGCTCCGCCACTTCCTCATCGGTGAGAAACTCCTGTTCACCATACCGCTCCGGGCGCTCCAGCGGGACCGTGGTACTGAAATTCCACACCCCGGACAGGTTCGGCAGGCCATGCTCGGTGCGGGGAGGTTGATAGCCCTGGGCCACGACATCGGAGGCCCACAGCAGGAAAACGGGCAATAATCTGGTGAGTTTACGCATGGCGCTGAGTCTAACTCATCTGCCGGATCGGGGAAATTGCTTCTGCCTGATCTCAGGCGCGTCCCACGGTATCAGCGTGACCAGGCAAGAGCTTTACAGATTCCCGCTGAGCACTTCCATACTTATTCAGAGGTTCACTGGATAGATGCCATCGACTATAACGTAGTTTCGATTCATGAAGGCCCGTACCGTGCACTCCGGACGATCGGGCGCCTTATGTGCCATTTATTCAATGGCAGCTTCCTGTCAGGCATGGGCCAGTCTCAGTCCGGCAATGCCCGCACAAATCAGCGCCAGACTTACTAACTTAAGCACGTCAGCTGACTCGCCAAACAGAAGCATTCCCAGAACTGCCGTACCTACGGCACCAATGCCTACCCATATCGGATATGCTGTGCCCACCGGTAACGTTTTCAACGCCAATCCCAGTAACAGAAAACTGGCGGCCAGCGAAATCACCGTGCCGACGGTAGGCCAGAGTTTGGTAAAACCATCGGTGTACTTTAACCCGACGGCCCAACCGACCTCCAACAGCCCTGCCACAAACAGAATTATCCAGCTCATATCCGCCTCTTGATTGATTTAAGGAACCGTCCCCTTGGGAAATTCCAGTGTTGTTGACAAAAGAGGTGAGTGCCACACGTTGGACAAAAGCTTCGCTCGATCAGCACGCACGACAGTCTAAGGAACCTCTTATTAAGGAACCTCTGATTAAGGAACCTATGATTAATTATGGAAATGCTCTCCAGAAATCCACCGCGCTATCTTGTTCGTGGTTACCCAACTTACAACTGCGAGAAAGGCACAGATCAGCACAATAAATATATAAGCCACGAGCAGTTCAGCTAAACTTATCATTGTACCGATAGCCAGGGCCGGAATGCTTTCTGTGATAAGAACGTCGTATTTCATGAGCAAAATAAATATCCCTAAAGGAACAGAGGCCAGCACACAGATAGCGATACCATGCGCCCACCTTGCTGTCGTATCCATCGGAGGGAAACGGCGAGTAAACCAAATAACACCGACCACACTCGTCAATGAAGTAAGTAATATGGCAATTTCGACGCTCATGTAATGTTCTCCGATACTCCTTTTACAGATCGCACGATTCTCTTTCGGATAGCCCACGATAAACAGCACCATAGTAGGAAATTCTCAGGCTATCAGGTTGGCGATTTAGCCACATTGATGTTGTATGCCAAATACTTTCATGCGTAAATCCTGCTACATCAATCATAATGAAACAGTCTCGGTCATTTACGATGCCTAATGCTGAAACAAGTCCCGAGTAAAAGGCGCCACACCAGAGTTTGTCAGTTCGACCTGAAAATATGTCTGTGAATTCCCGCGGAGAGGCGAGTTCATTGCGTTCAGCTAACCGTCGGGCATTTCTGCCAGATTCCTGGGCAAACACTCCTGACGATATCGTAAACAGCACGCCGGCCGGTAAAAGGACTCTTAACTTCACAATCAACACGCAGTTCATATTGCGTCCTGATCAATTAATTCAGCAAACATGGCTGGATCTCTTCCGAGTCAGGTTATTTTAATATACTGTTAGTTCTATTACCTGCCAATCTACCAGCTCCTGGTATTCGCGCGGCATCTTCTACAGTAGGGCCTTTTAATCGGTTCCCTCCCCCTATCTTAACCAGGTCTCGCTCCGACTGGTGAAGCGAATCGCCCCGGCGCCTCATGTGTACAGCCGGTTTTTGCTGATATCGATTGAATAACTGCCTATAGAGTACTGTATTCTTATTGTGCCTGCCGTACCAACGGCTCGGCGCGATCATGGCCTGGAAATACCAATGCGACCGGGGTAAGTCCACAATACAGCATTGAAGTGTTCCTGATATCGGGGTGGAACCCAGCCAGTTACATGTTTCGACACAATCGCCAAAACACCCAGAATTTGCGCCACGTCGTCGTAGTGGCGCTAGGAAGCCATCAGTCAATAGCAGTATGCTGCGCCATCTTTTTCACCTGACCAGGGATCGACCCTAATGACAAACAATCAAGGATTGACAACAAGTGTATCGCTGCTGTTAGCACTTGTCAGTTTCAACTCAATCAGCGTTTTTGCTCAAAGCAACGTCGTGGACACCATTGACATGCGGATTGAAAATCCTACTGGATTTCTAGCGCCGGGTCAGTCCCAGCAGCTGCATGTCCGGGTTACGAATCCAATTGATTCTGATCTTGTCCTTCTTGGTCTGGAAAGTTATTCAGGTCCGACGTCCGCCGGTACTGATCTAACACTAGGTCAGTTGAGATTTGCCATTCAACCCTCCGATTTATGTGTTGAGTCAAATCCAGAGTCTTGTGTTGTCTCAGGGAGTTTTCCTCTGAATCCGGGGGAAACGATGCTGGTTGCTTACAGAAAGGTCGTCGCATGGGTGCAAGATGAGCAGTCAAGTATTCCCGTCGGGTCGAGAATCAACGGTACTGCCATTCGATTCTCCTTCGAAACCGATACAGGAGAAGTACAGGTCTACGCGAAGAATAAATTCATTTATTTAGTGTCTGACGATGGCACAGGTGATCCGGCCGAATTTGACCAGTATACGATTGACCTTCCTCCCCTAATAATTCCTGAAGTTGAGTTTGAACTGGAATACCCGTCCGAATTGCCAGCCGGTAGTAATTTCAATTTGGTTGCTAAGTTAACCAATAGGAGCGAAATAATTATTACCAATCTCGGTAGCAGTGTTGCTCAGTTATCTTCCGGCACACCTCCGGGTCTGTTTCATTTCAACCGCTGTCAATCAATTTGTACCTATGTCGGTGAACCTGAACAATTGCCTGGGGAAACCACGATATGGAACCTGGGTGATTTTTTTTATGACAATAATGTGTTGGCAGAGACCCAATATGATATTGAGTCATTTTCAATTCAGGTCAGAGACGCGGAATTTCGTACTTTCCAGCTGGCCGCTGGGTCGCCTGCGGTACGAATTCATGTCGCTGCGCCACCGGGTGGCGAATTGGAAAATCCTATTGACCGGATGCCATATCGTGAGCCCTTTCAGTACACGAGCCTGGCTTCTCCCGATGACTATCTGCTGATAAATGACCCCAATACCGGCTATGACTGGATACGTCTGGACGCGACAAAGTCAGTGCCGGTTCCTGAAATGCTGGAATTGTTGAACACCCACCCTTTGTTGGAAGGATTCGATATCGCCCGACTCAGCCAAGTTGAGCAACTTATTCTTAATTTTGTTCATTCCAGCGGTGTCGAATCAACAGCCTATCAACTGCGTAACCCAGGGGAGGATCTGAACTTCATACTATCCGCTTTTCTTGACGCGATCGGGCGCACAAACGGGCCTTTCCCTTTCTTTCCCGGAGTTCAAACAGGCGGAGCTGTCGCGGATAAACCGATTTATACAGCATTCTACACTTCGCCCATGACAGTTTCGTGGGTTCATGCCTACCAATCATCCATTCCCGGTATCAGACCAAGGCATGGGCTGAATCAGCGGGTATTCGAAGTGACTGAAAAAGACAATATAAACATTGGTTACTGGTTGCTACGCACAAACCAGTCCCAGGTTACTCCCCCAACAGGAGCTGTGTATTTCAATGACGAGCTGATTTTGCCTCGGGTAAAAGTTGGAAATGCCTACTATCACATAAGCATGAATTTTCGGAATGAAGTCTCGGGATTGTTGCAAGTCACAGACGTCGTAGCGAAGAGTAATTCAGCCGTTGGCATCGATGCGGAATTTGACGAGGAAACTGGTATTCTGGATATTCCCGAACTGCAAGTACAGACTGGAAGAAATAGGTTTACTAATTTTCACGTTCAATTGGAGTACATCGCCGAATATCTTTACTTCAATTTCCGAATCTTGTCAGGTACGCCAAACTAAGGAACCTCTGATAAAGTATGGAAGTGCTCTGCGGGAGTCTGTCGGGCGTCACTGCAAGGCGTCGTGCGCAGGGAATGGCCGTCGCCCTTGTCAAGCGCGACAACACCGCAGTGGCGCCCGACAGGCCTTGCCGGTCGGGGCTTGCAGGCGAGCCCACTGCCCTTGTTGGCTTAAACGGGTTGCCTCGCCTTGACAGGACGACGCATGCCGGCGGCAAGACACCACGTCAGTGAACTCGCCTACAGGCCAGAGTAATTCCATAATTGATCAGAGGTTCCTGCAATTATGATATCACGCAAATTCAAATATCTAGGGTTGGTCGTGGTAACTTTGAGTGCTTTATCTGCATTCTATGCGCTGAAGTCTTTTACCCCTCCAATTTTCTCCGACAATGCAGTGAGTGAACTGACATCCATCGAGATCAATGGTGAATTACAGCATTTACTCATTCGAGGCACAGACCGGAATTTACCGCCTTTGCTATTTCTACACGGGGGCCCGGGTATGCCCGCCATGTATCTCGCTCATGCATTTCAGCGGCCGCTGGAAAATGAATTCGTAGTCGTGCATTGGGATCAGCGGGGAGCGGGAAAATCCTTTCACCCTGACATTGACCCGGAATCCCTGTCGATCAGCCAACTTATCTCTGATACAGACGAGCTCGTGGATTATCTGTTAGCCAGATTTCGGCAAGGAAAGATCTGGTTGGTGGGCCATTCACATGGCAGCTATTTGGGCGCCCTGTATAGTCAGCGCTATCCCGAGAAACTATACGCATACATCGGTATCGGTCAGATTGGCGACTTCGAGCGAGAGACAGAGATTCAGGATGCGTTTCTACGTGACAGATTGATAGATCTTGGAATTTCACAGGATACACAGATTAATGGTGCTAACCGAGAAGAGTTACTGTTTAAAACAGGTAGCGAACTCTACGGCGAAACAAGCTTTCTCCCACTCATTTTTACCGGGCTCGGCGCAATGGAATACAACCTGGGAGATATCCTGAATGTTGCGCGAGGGTCGTCTTTCTCATCGGCAAATATGACATACGATGAAAGCCGTGACCTTCTGGGCGAGGTAACCGATTTCGCAATACCCGTAGCGATGATTATGGGTGTACACGATATGACGACGCCTGTTTCATTAGCGGAAGAGTATTTTCAAGCAATCTCTGCACCTGAAAAATCTTGGTTCATGGTAGAAAAAGCAGCTCATTTTCCTCACTATGAACAGCCGCAGAAATTCTTCGAAATCATGTTAGAACTAAAAGAGCAATGGCTAAACCGATAAGACTATCCGTAATAGATGTAAGCTCTGTTGTTTTGAATTGCAGTAACCGTTCATTTTAAGGCGATCTTGACACCAAACCTCACTTGACGTTCTCGATGATGCTGAGAAGTCCGGGGGAGATTTTCCATTGCCGTTGGTCTTCGCCCAATACGATCACTGTTTTCCGATTGATCTTTATGATCGTACCAAATATTTTGCCTTCAGCGCTATCAAAATGGACCTGTTGACCGATGCGAAGCTGTCGAAGGACTTTGAAGTCCTGTTGTGCCCGCAGCTCATCAATGCGCCGGCAGATAATCTCGTTGAGCTCAAGTAGCTGCTCCAGACTCATCTCCTCAATCCGCATGTCTCAACTCTTTAAATCCCTGCACTGGCTTTGCCACCGTATTTGATCTCTGTTTCGTGGTGCCTGTGGGATATGATACGAAATAACAAGCCATCCCAGCCCAGCAACAATCAACTCTTCAAGAAAATCCTAACTAAATGCCCTCCCGTTGTCATAACTTAGTGATATCCAACAAATCCGGTGGTAGGAACGCTTCAAGTGACATATGCTCTTTACTTCGTTTCATATCCGGCTGTGGGCAGTCGGAGCAGCGAATATCGCATTCACTTGTGATTTCAATTGCGTAAATTTGTAAAACACCAATACCCTGTTTTTTGGGAATCGCGGATTCAACTCAATAGTTTTAGCGCTTCTGGCAGAATATGCACAGAAGGCTATTTTAAAAAATTCTAAACTCAGTAACTCAAACTTTGTGTCGATCCTTAACGAGGCCGATGCCGGGATGACACTGCCATACCGTCATCGAATCAAGGTGGGAAATTGGATCGTCATCACCTTGTGATCACCACGGCGGCCTTATAGAGACATTTCTCGGATATCGTCCGGGTTCAAGCAATAATACTGGAACAATTGCCAACCTCCTCAACGAAAAAAGTTGGGGTGCTCTTTGACGTTGTGAAATTGCTATTGGCCAACAAGCGCAACTAAAAAGTAGCGAAAATCTGGTTTTTGGAAGAATCTATTCTAATCAGATTTCCATACGGCATCGGTATCTGAGGATCCGTATGTCCAAAATCCATATTCTGTACGATAGGAATATCTTTGTTGTAATCTCGAACCACTTTTAAGATAGTTTCCTGTTGTTTTTTCCGATAGGCAGCTTTTTCTTCTGAGGTTGATTGCCGATCAAAGTTCCAGGCTTGTGGTCGGCCAATACACAGGCCATTGACACGCTCGAGGATACCTCTTTCACCGAATGCCCGAATTACTCGCATGACATAGTCAGCGGATGGGATTTCCTCAGAGGTTTCAAGCATCAACACTATCTCACTAAATTGATCAAGGGATGGAATGGAAATACCGTGACGTAGCATTTCATCAACAGATTCAACGCATCCTCCCCAGAGTAATCCCTGTGCGTTGTTTAATCCGTCCCATATCCATCCCTCGTGGGGCTCATATACTCGGTGCCTGCTCAGTAAATCAGGATCATCCCAGCCAAGTCCAATGTCATTGTATTTACGAGACGATCTTAGTTCAAACTCTCCCGCGTCAAACAGGGCATGATTGATATATTCAACCGTGAATTCGTCCATTGCCCCTTGCCGGGCAAATTGGGTAAATAGCGCTGCTCCATAGAATGATGGGATCTCGTTTAAATATAAAAAGTTTGCGATGTGGGAGTTATCACTGAAACCGAAAAAAGGCTTCGGATTGTTTTTAAATGGTTTCGAAGGCAAAGTCTTAATATAGGTGACTTGAATATCGCCACCAATTGTTGAAATGACTGCTTTAATTTCCGGATCTATAAATGCCGCGACTAGGTCCTCGGCTTTTTCGTCCAACGTAGCATTGAGTTTAGAGGCGGCAGGGAAGACAATTGGTTCGAGTCCAAACATATCTCTTATTCGTCGAAGTCCAAGATCAAGTACATGTGGCCACACAGCTGGTGCGGCAAAGCTCGGCGAGACGATTGCGACTTTATTGCCTTTAGATAATTTGGGTAATTTATTCACTTATCAAATAGTTGGAAAATTAATTCGGACTTCTCTGCCTGCCCGTGATTTTCTCTCGAAACCAGCGATCGTATTTCATATACGGCGCAGCTCTACCTCTTCGACCACACCGTCCTCCGCGCGGATACTCAGGTTTCGATTTACCGACTCCAGAAT
>Ga0070727_10003292_pt1 | contig 14836 bp, 16 predicted proteins | sample tdAd472_FD_66722 | JGI IMG/M metagenome (GOLD analysis project Ga0070727, IMG submission 66722) | Marine sediment microbial communities from the Atlantic coast under amendment with organic carbon and nitrate - tdAd47.2 | ecosystem: Environmental > Aquatic > Marine > Coastal > Sediment | place...
TAATGCTTTACTGAGATGTTAGCCATAAATTCTCACAAATTGTGCAACAAAAACAGACACCAGGCCGGTCTATTCTTGTCTTGCTCGCAACATTCGCATAAAAATAATTATAAAACAACGAGTTACTGGAAATAATTTCTGGGCTTGCAGGTCCTGTCTTTGGTAACGAGATCAAGATTCCAGAGATCTCCCGTAAAGAACGAATAAGGAAAACCACATGAACCTGAAAACCTCCGCCGTTATCTTGCTAGTGCCCCTTATCCTCGTGGCCTGTATGTCCACTTCTGACCAGCTAGGACCCGGTGCCACAGCCTGGTCTGGCTACAAAAACTGGTATAAGGCGACTCCCGAACCCAACACCGGAGACCCCACAGGATTTCTTGGAAACCGTCATGAAGGTTTAAACGCCTATCGGGACATCTACGTAAACTCTATTGGCGAACCTACGAACCGGGGGCAGCAGGGCTTTCCCTATTCGGAAGGCACAATAATTGTGAAGGAAAGTTTTAACAACCGGGATACCTATGAAGCTCAGCGAAACCCCGAGCTGACCATCATGGTCAAGCTGGCACAAGGTACTTCACCCCAGACCGCTGACTGGGAATACATTCTAGGCGCGGCAGGAAGCCGTCGAGGATCGGGTGAATCCGGACAGGCAGTGTTCTGTCACAGCTGCCATACCTTTGCTGCCGCAACGGATTACAGTTTCATTAATTCCCACTTCTACGCTGGTGAGTAGAGGCAGTTGCTTGTATCGCAACCAAGTATCCCAAACATCCCCAACAAACGTAGTCATGAGGATTTTTTGTCAGGGCCTGCTAAGCGGATTTTGTTCGATTGGAGCTGTGAAAGAAATCTGGGAAAACCCGGTCCGATTAAACAGCTGATGTAAGCCCGCAGTAAATCGCGAGGGCTGCAGCAACTGAGCCTTATTCTTAGTCAGGCTACACTATTTCCCCACTAGGGCCTGACTTACCCTGGGGCACTTCATGTGATCATGTAAGTGCCCTTTTTTTCTTTTCATGGGAAACACAACTACTCTAAGGCAAAGCAAAGCAAAGCAAGGAAAGGAAAAGCCAAGAGCTTTGGGGGCATGTCCGGTGCATAGCTAGCTGTTTGTGGCAGCGCGAGCGTCAGCGTCTTTCCAGTGCCTGGTTCCCTTGCCGGGTGTCCGTGTGACGTTGATCCAGGTTTCCGAGGCGGTGATGTTGATTACGCACGCCATCCAGAAGAAGGTTCCAAACAACACAGCAATGTCTATGGTAGCTTGAAGAACAGTGAGCATGGTTCGTGTTGTAGTTGCCGCCAGCATCAATGCCCAGGAGCGGATCTTCCACTCCCGATGCTGAGGAATCATGAGATTGCGGATGCGATCGAAAGCTATGTACAGGCAGAACAGGGTGTTGGCGGATAGGAAAACAGTGGCCATGGAATCGTTGAAGCCCTGGCCCGCGACACCCATAAAGGGATTGAAAACACCCATTACAATGCAGCAAAAAGCCCCGATCACACCACAATTGATGAATGTGTAGCCGCTCAAGCGTGGAGCTTGGTGTATTTGATGCGGATCCGGCGAATAAACTGGAATGGACCCAATAACGCAATGTCCAAAGCGGGAATCAGATGCAGAATCGTCGCCACCGAATGCTGGTAGTAACGGAAATCAAACGATCTAAGGGCAGCTTCCAGACCTGTTGGAATTACTCGAAATTGAGGATTCGATCGGTTCGTCGCTTAAGATGTCGGACCTTACTGTGATCAGGGAGTTTTCGTTTCTGGATTTCCGGCTAGCTTGGCCTTTGAGGACCAGGAATGCTACTAATCGGTGACGGTTCCCTGAAGGCCGGTTATAATCCGTACTCCACGCGCCCGTAGCTCAGCTGGATAGAGTAACTGGCTTCGAACCAGTTGGTCGGGAGTTCGAATCTCTCCGGGCGTGCCATTTCTCGCGGCTTACAGCCTGATCGAAAATTTCGATTGTCCCAAAGAATTGTCTAATTCCCCTGTATTCGATCCTTGCAAGCATCGAAAATCCTTGACGAAGGGGCCCTGATCCGCACGGTAAATCCAGGCCCGACCTACCGGGCTGCGCCCGGCTGGTCGGTAAGCCGGGACCATGCGGATCTCCCCTTCGTCAAGGATTTTAGCTACTTGCACTTGTGTAGAATCTTAGACTTTAAATATCTACTCTGGTATACATTCTACTAAGGCAATCTAGGGCCTTTTCGAATTTACCAATCCTAGCCGGTGCTAGTGTTGACCACTGGCCAGGATGCGTTGTTATCTGAGAGCAATATGGGTGGGTACGATGTCCAAACTATATGAACGGAACGTTTCAGTTGCCACACGTATTTTGGTAGCCGCGATAATACTTGGATGTTTCAGTATTTCTGCAGGACAAGTTCGAGCTCAGTATAAAAGCGCTTCTACCTATATGGAGGAGCTTCTAGCCTTGGAGAAGCACAATGCCAACTTATTCGTTGCTATTCTATTATTGCAAGGTGAATCTACGCATATAAATCGGGACAGCTATACTTCACTTGAAGTCCAATTACTTAAAGAAGCAGCTTATACGACGCCTTGGGTCGATAGATTTTTTGAGATAATGGAAGCGGGCTGCGACTATTACGATGCTACTCCTTTTGAGGACCTGGAAATTGATATACTGGCGCAAGTAAGGGCTGATGCTCAATGGGCTGAGGTTGAAGATAAGGTAGCTTTTCTTGAAGATACGCTTAACAGATTGTCCGAAGAGAACAGAGAAAGAGCTCTTCAACTGGTAAGCGAAAATGTTGGGAAGAAAGCTATTTCTGTCAGCTTGCGCAATTATTACCAGGATGCCGAAGAATCGCCGGAACTAACTATCTCCCGATTTGAGGACGCTTGTGAAAGGCTGCCAATGGTCAAAGAAAAATTCGGACCGGGGAAAAACAACTACAGCGAGTCGACGCTTAATTTGGATAGTTTTTAAGCCGAGTAAAAAATTGGACTTGACTAGAAGTTCAATAATAATCACTTGGCAGGCTTCACCAGGTCAGGTCTACGTTGGTAGATTTTTCGAGTTGTTGTGTCGGAAGAGTGCCCTAGCAACTGTCTGGCATGACCTAGCTCAGTATCCGAAGCTACCTTTGCTCTCAGTGTTGAATTGCATGCTCGATTGACCCGCTTTAGCCGTTTTTGCATGGAATAATTGATCCACGGTGAACTGCTGGTTCCATGTTGTTGAGATCTGTTTTGGGGGTCAAAATTAAATGCAATGACTGGGTCAAAATTCGCTGCAAATCAAGAACCAGGTTTTGGCGTGTTAACAGCCAGTGCATTAGCAGCATCAATCGGCAATGCTAACTGCTTTAAGAACGGTAGGGAACTCGCTGCTTGGTTAGGATTGGTGCCGAGACAGCACTCAAGCGGAGGTAAACCGTTGTTGTTGGGTATTAGCAAGCGAGGAGATGCGTATTTAGGGATGTTGATGATTCACGGAGCGAGATCCATTGTTCGCGTTACACCGAAAAAGCAAACGTCAACGGACAATTGGACGAACGATATGAGCACCCGACGACCTATGAACGTTGTGTGTGTTGCCAGGGCAAATAAAAACGCACGCATCGCGTGGGCATTGCTGGCACACAAACGGGACTACGATGGGGAGTACACGCAGGCAGTATAAAACGGAATATATTTCCAAGTTTTGCTCAGGCGAAAATGAAATGATGGCGAGACAGGTCAGACCGTAGCGGGTTAAACCTATTTCACACAGGGAGCGAAAAGCTCGACAGCCTGTAAAGGCATCCGCTAGCGAATTCCATTAGGGACAGAAGTTGTAAGCCTCATCGAAAGTCCGGATCTATGGCTGCAACCTTACTGACTTGCTGTTCATGAGATAATCGCTTGGCAAAACAGGGGCGACCATCTATGTGTGAAGACTCTCAGATTGCTATAATCTGACTTTCTCACACTCGGAGCGTCAGATAACTGACTTTATCGAAGGCGAATCCCGCAGCCAAACTACCCTGTTCCTCGAGTGCCTGGATGACTATGTTGAAGAAGACAACGCAGTTCGAGTGATCGATGTCTTCATTGATGAGTTAGATTTCGCTGAGCTTGGATTCAAGACAGGGCCCCAGGCAATGGTGCGCCCTGCTTACCATCCCGCCACCATGCTGAAGCTGTACGTTTACGGCTATCTGAATAAGGTCCAGAGCACTCGCCAGTTGGAGCAGGCAGTCAATAGCGGGGATCGTAACTAGCTACCAGCAAAGACAATAGGAATTCTTTTGTTGGAGCAGGCAGTCAATAGCGGGGATCGTAACTATACACAGGCCAAGCTGAAACGGCGGTTTGCTGATGTGGAACGAAATATTTCTGGTTATTCCAGGAAAATACACAACAAGGCCAATTGCCAACATTGTTGCTGAATGAATTTGCTAGAATCAGCCTGAAGCCGAGCGCTGGCAATGACCGGAATAATGCGAGAATAAATTGCTTCCCCTACCCAAAACAGGCCAGAAAAGCCAATTGAAAGTCCTCCACCTGGGATCTTTTGTGATCTACTGGTCGCTCAGCCTGCTCGCATTCGCTGCGTTGCTGCCGGTTTTATCCTGGACAACCTTTTCCGAAGACGATGCTCACGTGATGCGGGTTGCCGTTGACTATGGCTGGCTGCAACACTACCTCGATGCCGACGTGTATCGGCAACTCTCAGCGGCAAACTACACACCGGTTATTCTGTCGGTCTACAAATTGCTACCGGGGCTTTTTTCACTATCGCCACTCAGCTTCCTGGTCTTTTCTCTGCTTGCCATGAGTCTGTTTACCGCGCTGGCTGGCTTGCTGACCGAACGACTTACCGACAGCAGACTAGCCGCCTGCACAGCGATGCTGGTGATTTTTTCCAACTTTTCTCTGCACACGCTTATAACAAGGTTTTATACAGTGCACTATGTGATCGGTGGCGTGTTTGCCCTGGCGGCACTGGCGCTGATATTCAGGAAAGGCCAGGAAAATGTAAATAACACAAAAACCGGCAGTGCTGTTCTGGCGGGCCTGCTGATGCTCCTGGCGATGCTCTCCAAAGAGGTCTACCTGGTGCTGCCACCACTAGTACTGCTTATGGCACTGCTGCAGCGCAATTACCGCCTGGCCGGTTCAGCCATGGCTGCCCTGATGATCTACCTGAGCCTGCGTACCTATATCCTCGGGCTCTCCGCCGAGGTGAGTGAGGAAGCCGGTTATTACTCGGGCATCCTTGGTGTCAGTATTCCCGCCTGGCTTGCGTTCCTGAGTCTGTATGCCAGATCCAGAGTAATCATTCTGCTGATGACGATTGCTGCCGTTATCCTGAACCCGCGGCAAATGCTCAAGTTACTGCCCGTTGCGCTGATGTTCGGCCTGCCTGCCCTGGCCGTATCGCATGGAATCACCCAACCTGAACTGCACGCGGACCGCCTGTTCTTCGCCATGGACAGTGCGCTGGCCATTGTGGCAGTAATCGCGCTTAACCAGGCGCCGCTGTTTCAGAAATCCGCCAGGCCTGCCCTGCTTGGCGTAGCTCTTGGATTCGTATTCATAGTTCATGTTTTCAACAGCAATGCCCTCAGGAGCGAGACCCGCTCCGGCGCTGATTACCAGATCACGCGGTTTATTACCGCTAACACAGCACAGCTGCAATGGAAGACACTGTATGTACCACTGGAATTTTCCCAGGGTAACTTAGCTCGAGTAAATTCCGCACTGGGCAACCCGGATTTTCGCATTACCCAGAACTGCCGGGCGGCTCTGAACTCCGGCGCAGACACCCTGATCGCATTTGACCGGTCTGGATCTGAAATGCCGCGCGCCGAGCTGGAAGCACAGTGCCTGCCGGCCAATCCGGAGGTCACCGTCAACATAGCACCAAGGATTACCGAGGGGTTTGTAGAATGGAGCCTGGGTTTTGGCGATGATTTCAGTGGTGGAGTCCTGTTCATTGATCGGGCCCTTGCTGTACCGACCACCCACTTTGCACGACAAATGGTCATGCTCAAGCCCGGCGAAACTTACCAGTTATTTGCCAACAAGGGGAATCGCTGGTGGTTTTCCGGTATCAAGCCGATAGAAGTACTGAGCAATTGAGATATCGATACCGGCAATGTCCCCTAGCAGAAACCTGACCCTTATCGCACACTTCATTCTGGATCAGTTGTTACCGCCCGTTTTAAGAGACAGCCGCCTTGTCATGGCGCCTCTTTTCTATCTGCTGTTTGGCAAAAAGGCACGCTATTTTCTCGACTTCAAGGCCCAGCTGCCGAAGCTTTCCGATCAGCAGATTAATGAACATTATGCGCTGCTGGCAGATGTGTTCATGCAACGCGAGACCGATCTTAACCGGACCTGTATTCACTACATCGATCAGGTGATTGTTGGCGATGAAGTATTGGATGTAGCCTGTGGCAGTGGATTTCTGTCCAGAAGGCTCGCGGACCAGGGTAAGCGGGTAACCTCAGTGGATATTAAAGTTCCGGATGAACGCTCGGAAAATCCTGTGTATCTACAGGGAGTCATTACAAACCTGTCGTTTGCGGATAACCATTTTGACACGGTCGTCTGTACCCACACCCTGGAGCATATCAGAGACATCAGGCAGGCGGTAACGGAAATCAGGAGAGTCTGTAGTAAACGACTTGTTGTCGTGGTGCCCTGCCAACGTGAATACCGTTATACATTCGACCTGCACATTCATTTCTTTCCCTATGAACACAAATTGAGGGAGTTACTGGGCGCTGCAGGAGACATCAAAAAACTGGGCGGTGATTTTTTGTACGTTGAGGACATGAATTGAATACGCTGATTTTGATAACTGCAGCGGCAGTTTGTAACAGCCTGGCCCTCACTCTGCTGAAAATCACCGGTGACAAGCTCAGGATAACGCCCGGATTTCTGGAGGTGCTTAGATCTAGCTGGCTGATCGTGTTACTGTCCACGGTACTCTATGCGGTATCATTCTTGCTGACTATCAAGGTTTTTTCAGGCAGTACTTTCTCCAGGGCAGTGCCAACCTATGTAGGCATCAATATAATGAGCACACTACTAATCGCAGTACTCTATTTCAGGGAATCAGCGTCCTTCAGCCTGGCTTTTGGCTCGGCCCTCATAATTGCCGGTGTATGGCTGATTCAGACAAGCACAACATGAAACCCAGAATCAGCATTCTCATTCCTGTCAAAGACGAGCAGAACACGCTGCCACGATTGCTGGATGCACTCAATGAAACGCTCAGACCGTTGTCAGACCAGAATCGCTTTCATGTTCTGATTCTCGATGATGGCTCGACCGACGACACGGTCAAAATTGCCAAGGAAACTCGCTCCGACTGCTTTTCGGTGGGGCTCTGCAGCTTGACTCGTAATTTCGGCAAAGAGGCGGCAATAGCTGCAGGTCTCGAGAGATGCGACAGTGATGCCTACATAGTCATGGATGGAGATTTGCAGCATCCACCCGAGCTGATTCCCGAGATGCTTCAGCACTGGCAGAAAGGTTATAAGGTAGTTGAGGCCGTGAAAGCGGACCGCGGCAAGGAATCATTGTTTTACCGGCTGTTCAGCCTTCTGTTCTACCGTTCAATGAAATTCATGGCCACTCTGGACTTGCAAAGCCTCAGCGACTACAAGTTGATCGACCGCGAGGTGGTACACACCATACGTCGCCTACCGGAAAAGAGCCGTTTTTTCCGGGGCCTGATCGACTGGATGGGCTATCCGACCCATCACATCCCTTTCGATGTGCCGGTTCGCGAACATGGCAACAGTTCATGGAGCACCATTCAACTTATCAAGTATTCGATTTCTTCCGTTGCTTCATTTTCCTCGGCACCCCTGCAAATGGTTACGCTTATCGGCATGCTGATGCTGCTCGTCAGTGTAATCCTGGGTTCGGTGACACTCTTTCAATGGATTTCGGGGAGCGCCGTCACTGGATTTACCACGGTAATTATTCTTCTGCTGATGATTGGCAGTATGTTAATGGTCAGCCTCGGGGTGATCGGGCTTTATCTTTCAAAGATCTATGAGGAGATAAAGGGGCGCCCCAGCTACATGGTTAAAGAAGAGTTTCAGCTCTCACCTGATTCGGAACAGTAACCGGGAAAGTACTGGGTTACGGGGTCCGGGACAATTGTTCTCTGCTTATAGGAAGAATTAAAGGTATCTGCGAAGCGAACGTTCGGCCAGCTTCGTGAATGGCAAGTCGGGCAAAACCCTTTGTTGATTGGAAAAGCCTAGGAAAAGAGCGAGTTTCTTTCATAAACCATCGGATAGAGTCGGAAAAGAGTCAGAATTGTTGGTTGAATGGTGTTCAGGCCGATGTCCGGCCCAGTGCTGCCTGGCTACCGTCCCTGGCTTCAGGCAGCCTAGTGGTGTATTCCCTGCGCGATTAAATTTTTGTCAAATAGTCCAATCTGTGGCGGTGTCCGCTCGGGCGCTAATTGGGCCTGGGAGTCGGTTGATTCAATTTTACTTAAATGTTCCAGAACCCGGCGAATTATTTCCAGGTCTTCAATACAGGCAATAAATCGAACAGAGCCATTGCACTTGTTGCAGGTTTCGATGTCGATGTTGAAGGCCCGTTTCAGTCGCTGGGCCCAGGTCGTGGCGTTATGGCGTTCGGCAGGGGGATTTGTCATCCGGGTGGATGGGGTCTTTATCCTCCTTGCTCCCCTTACCCCGCCCGGGTGGAGTAACCAGCTGTCTCAGTCGTGTTTCTATTAGCAACCAGGGTATCAAGGTTGTTGACACTGGTCACCAGAGTGTCTAGACAACCGGCTTACCAGTTTCGGTGCCATACTTCTCAGAGAATTTTTCAAGAATGGCGTCTAGTGCCTTTGAGTATGCCGTTTAGCTGTTTCTCACCCTTATTGATCAGTTGAGGATCAAAGTATCCATTACGGTCACGGGGAACCTCCAACCCAATTTCGCCGTGTACACTGCGGACTTTCTTGTGCCCTCTACCGTTGTTATTCCCGGCAGGATCATTCTTCTGATAGCCCAGGTGGTGATCCATCTAGGCTTCCAGAGCGCGTTCAGCCACGCGCTTGGTGAGTTGCTTGAAAAGGCCTTCTTCTCCGAGAATATCTCCCGGAGATTTATTACCGTCAAGCAGTTGATTGATTAGTTTGTCTGATATTGGCATTTGTTATTCCTTTTATCAGGGTTAACAGAATGGCACTTACATAAATATTTTTACACTCTCTATCGTCGAACCAGTTGGTCAGGAATTCGAATCTCTGCTGGCGTGCCATTTATCGCGGGGTCCATTCTGGAGACGTCGGTTCCACGCTTCGAGCCTCTTCATCGAAATACCCTGTTGTTTGGAAGCCAAAACTGGTCAGCTATCGAGGGTTTTTGTCGTTAAAAATCACCAGTCCAGGTGTTGATCAGGTTAACGCGTCACCTGCGAATCTCCTGTCGCAGAATTTTCCAGAATTTCCGGCGCTTCGCCTTCATTCGTACGACTGCGGATTACAATGAGGTAGTAACAAAAATGGTCGACCAGCAGGAACATTCAAAGGAAACTATCACCGACTGAGTCGGAACTATTCTGCAAGATCAATGCTCAGGATTCTTAGGTGTCGTCAGATAACAAAAGAAGAAACTGAGGTTCGACCGTCGTGATGAAACTAAGTCTAAATCTAAATCGCATCTTCTCTCCAATTGCTGTCGCCTGGGGACGTACTCCCTTGGTCTGGCTTTGGCGAAAGCCAAGAACGAAGTTTGAGTTCATCAGACAAATAGAGTCGCGAAATTTTATGCCCAACTGGCGAAGTGAAGCACTGTTGATGGCGTCGCTTCTGTTATATTTTCCAATGTTGGTCTTGTGGCCCTTTAGGGCCATGATAATTGCCGTTATGGAGTTTAGGCTTCATGCCTCTGAAACACGACGACTTTATGGTAATTCCTACGTTGGCCAGCTAGTAGACCTCTTATCAATTGGTTTTAGGTACTGGGCAAACCCGGAGACCTACTATCTCTTTAAAATTTATAAGAACAGAGATATCAGTAATGCGAAGTATTTCTTGTTAGAAAACTCAATGACTTCATTGCTACGATATGTAAATGGGACTAAATGCGATCGACATATTCAGGACAAATTTTTGTTCAACAAGCGTATGCGGGAGAAGGGATATCCAGTGATCAATGACATTGGCGTGGTCACGCAAGGAAGGCTAACGTCGCCAAAAGGCAGCGAGTTGGATCTCCCTTGCTGTGATTTCATCGCAAAACCGAATCTTGGTCTTGAGGGAAGAGGCCTGACCCGGTTTGATTGGCTGACTAATGGACGCTACTGCAGTTCTGAAGACAAGTGCTACAGTGCAGTCAACCTTGCAGCGCATCTAAAGGAGTTATCAATGCACGAGGCTTACCTTGTGCAGCCCAGATTGGAAAATCATCCGGACATCACGGACTTGTCAAATGGTGGGTTTTGTACGTCTCGGATTATCACCGCAGCGACTCCAGCTGGAAACGTTGAAGTCATCGTCGCAGTATTTAAGATGCCTACTGGTACTAAAGTCGCAGACAATTTTGGCGCAGGGGGCATAGCGAGTAGTATCGACCTGCAAACGGGAGAGCTAGGCGCTGCCTGTTACAAGCATCGATTATTGCTTGAGCTTGATAAGCATCCTGATACTGGAGTGACTATTGTGGGTAGAAAACTGCCATACTGGTCGCAAACGCTTGATCTCGTCCGCAAAGCCCACCTGGATGTTGAAGGTGACTTCGGTTTTCTGGGCTGGGATGTTGGTGTTACTGAATCTGGTCCAGTGATAGTTGAGGCCCAGGTCACTTTTGGATTTATACTGTGTCAAAGACCAGGCAGATTCGCTCTCGGCTCAAGCAGATTTGTTGAAATCTATTCTCAGTGGGCGGATAACGTTCGATAGGCGGCTATCCCATTCAGGCAAGAGCGGCTTTATATACAGGAAAACTACCGGCAATTTAAGAATGCGAATACGAAATATTACGCTTTATGAAGAAGATGGTCGTGCCGTGTTGACCGCGAAGTGCGATGAATTTGATCTTTTCTATAAATTTCCTCAATCAATTAAGCCCCGGATCAGGGCTGATGCGTTTGTTGCCGCCTGCCTGATACCGGCAATGGCGAATGGAAACGATATTGAGCTCGATACTGATGTAGAATATTCCCCTCGACTACTGAAAAACCTCGACAAACTTCAGGACATCTTTTGTCAATGGAGCAAGTACTTTAATAAAAAATTACAAAAGGTACGTATTCAGGGAGGGATTGCGAAAGAACTGGATCAAGGTCTTGACCAATGCATCTCATTTTTCTCTGGCGGTGTCGATGGGAGCTATACGCTATTTAAAAATTTCGAAGAGATTGACCTGCTCTTTTTTGCAAAGGGCATTGATATGCAACTTAACAATGACGAATTGTTTTCCCAGGCACTGGAACGGAACCGGTTGTACCTGGAGTCGAAGAATAAGGAGTTGGTGGAGGTTGAGACCAACGTCAGGTTTCTCGGGTATGAAACCGCGAACGTTGGGTGGAAGCTCTGTTTCGGAGGAGGTTTGGCAAGCATAGCGCTGGCTGCCAATGCGAAGAAATGCTTCATTGCATCAGGAGTAGCTTATGGGACCCTTTATCCTGAAGGATCAAACTTCGTTACCGACCAATTGTGGAGCAGCGACTTTACAGAAATTGTGCATGATGGGGCAGAAGCCAGTCGCATCGAAAAGTTAGCCAGAATTTTACAGGATCCGGGACTAGCTGAAGTATTGCGTGTATGCTGGCAGGACAAGGAATACAACTGTGGGAAATGTGAGAAATGTCTGCGGACCATGATTGCCATCCGTGCACTGCAAATGTCTGTGCCCACGTTCCCGGAATTGACGGATAGTCAGGTAAAAAACGAGGTAAAGCGAATACGGCTTTATACTCAGATTGACTACGACTTTTTGATGGAAAACCTGGAACAGGCTGAACAGTCGGGCGATGTATTGCTGGTTAGGGCCCTTAACCGACTGAAAAGGAGTTATGAGCTGAAAGAGCTGGCTCGCGAAATTGATAAGACGCTTTTTTCAGGTCTGCTTGTCAAGTGGCTTACAAGAAAGCACGTTAATGCTGAAATCCGTGATTGATTATCGGAAATAGTATAGTGCTAGCTGAACACGCTGCCAATGATTGCTGTGCTTTCAATCTTGTTTCTACTGTTATGATCTTTCAGTAGTCCTTCAAGCATGGGTTGGTCTGATGCCCTTGGCAAGACGTTTATGTCTGCGAGACTGTTTGCATGTGAGTTGAGCATTTTTCTTGTTTTTTTGAGCCGGGAGGCCAGGAAGTAAGTATCGACATCGACCAGGAACCTGCGGGTCTTGTATTTTAGTATGATTTTGTTAATTGTTCGAACCAGGTCAGGCATAGAAAGCTTCAATGCATCGTCTCTGAAGTGTTCGAAAAACGACAGCATTTCATCATCCTCTATTGTGAGTTTGCGCACATCATCTAACTGCACCGGGTAATCAAATTTAAAGTTTTCGATGCCTAGAAGCCTCATTGCTACATAAGAGCGTATGCACTTTGAACATTTGCCACAGTTGGACTTTGGGTTTTCCCAGCAAACCCATAGTCGGGACAATATCTCAGGCAGGTTCCTGAACAACGCAATCTTGGCCGTCCGGTCTGCCTCCAGCCCGGCATGTATTATCTCGCAAGACTCAGTCGACCACAGTGGATCCAGCAGCGGGTGAACGCCCGCCGGGGTAATTTTTTCATAGGTTACGTGACCGCTTATGTAGGTCTTGTTGATCTCTAGCAGATTAGCGATTGTTGCTAAAGAAGCACCAAAATTGACATATCTTTTCATTCTGAACCAGGCAGTAAATTCCTTGAGATTCGTTTCTACCAGTATTAACTGTTTGTCTAAAAGTGCAGCAAGATCAGTATTTCTTTTTACCAGGTCCCCCCAGGTATTCGAATTCATATTGAAGTCGAAACCGTTTATCAAAATCAGCGAATTGATTTCCTCTTTGTGTTTTAAAGCTGTGTAAATTGAATCGACGCCGGCTGAGAAAAAGGCAGCGCATCCGCCGTTATTTTCACCGGGTTCATTTTTTTCTCGTCCCCTGACGCGTATATTCTTGAATATTGGATTCCAGCAATGGAAAATCTCCTGAATTTCTGGAATCGAACTCATCAGCTTTTCCGAAACAGAAAAATTTTCGTGTATTTCGATATCCTCGCCAAGTAACATGGCAGGTATCAGTGCCGAGATTAGAAATGGAGTGGCATCTTCTTTGGCGACTGCACTGGAATGGGCGTTGTGGCGAAACCACAGCGGATAAGGGCCAACCTGTGCTTGAATAGTGCGATGTGTTCCGTTGTCGGCTACCTGGATATTACTAATTAGCATCAGGGAACTCCGCGGGGCCGGGCTGGGTGCCGACAGCATACTTTGCGAGGGCTGTATCCAGTAGAGGGAGGATATGTTGGGGATTTGCTCCACATTTGAGTATGGCAACAAAATCGTCGGTCTGGACCAGCTGGGAAAGCATATTAAACGCTGAATTTATATCGGACGTCACGTGGATACTTTCGGAAATCATACCACCCTCGATGAAACCCACTTTCAGGGAATCGGTTATCTCACCCGGCGCACGCCCCCTACGGAAATCCTCTGATTCAAAAAAAATGATGAGATCGAACGAGTCTCCAAGCGACTGACCGATCTCAGCATAATGCCAGTCTGGCCGATTGCCTGGATTGTCCATAAGGCAGATTTTCCTTCCTTTAACCGGTATATGTTTCAGGCTGTTCTTCAGGTTGGCACAGGCGGGTATTGTTACCGCATGATCAAGTAGGACAGTTTGACTGTACCCGCCAATAAAATTGAAACGCGCCGGCGAAAGTTCCAGGGTATTCTCAAACTTTTCCAGGGCCTGGCTGGTAACCACCAGGCTTACGCCCATTCCCTCTGCCAGCGCTGCTGCGGCCATGGCATTCGCAGTATTTTGAGGGAACATTCCTTTTGCACTGGCGGGCAGTGAGTCGACCGGCAAAAGATCCATCTTCCGCTCTCCTTCTAAACGTTGGATTGTATCACCAGATTGAGTCGATCCGACAACATAGGCGATTCCACCTTTATCCACGTGCTTCCTGATTACAGGGTTTGCAGTGTCAGTTGAAAACAGGTTTAACTTTCTGATTGGGTAATGTTTGATTAGTCGGACGCACTGCGGATCGTCAGCATTTAGCACCACTGTCCCGGTAGCGGTGTCGATAACTTGTTTTTTTAGCTGTGCCATTTCCTCGACGCTGTTTATCCCATCGATTTCGATTTGTTCTCTGCCAACATTCAACAACGCTGCAGCCACGCAGCGGTCCCGGTATAATCCTACACGAAGAAGATCGCCGCGCGCGACTTCCAACACGACCATTGAAATAGTTTCATCATTGACGACTCTTTTAGCGCCTTTGTAACCCGCCGAATCCTCGCGATTGAGTTGTTTGCCATTGATCACGATGCCGGTTGTGGAGGTGAAGCCTACTCTGTGCCCTGCCCATGTCAGAATATAGGCCAGCATCCGAACTGTGGTTGTTTTACCATTTGTGCCTGTTACCATCGCTATCGGGATTGTGGGGCCGACGATTCTTCTAAGCGGAACTACGATCTTTCTTCGAACTAATCTAACAGCCGAATCGGGAATTATTCTATGCGCGAGACTACGGATCATCGGGGCAGACATACACTCCTCAGTTTAAGGTTTCTGGTACATTTGAGTTTGTTCTGCTGCCGCTATGACAAACTAATGTTTACTTACAGTTTCAGAAGTCTGATTTTACCTAA
>Ga0070727_10003293_pt1 | contig 14834 bp, 12 predicted proteins | sample tdAd472_FD_66722 | JGI IMG/M metagenome (GOLD analysis project Ga0070727, IMG submission 66722) | Marine sediment microbial communities from the Atlantic coast under amendment with organic carbon and nitrate - tdAd47.2 | ecosystem: Environmental > Aquatic > Marine > Coastal > Sediment | place...
CTGCAGGACGTGCACAGCAACTACGACACCGACCTGTTCAAGGGCTTGATCCAGGCGATCGAGGAGCGGAGCAAGGTCGACTACGACCCCGGCCCCGCGGGCATGGGCCACCGCGCGATCGCGGACCACGTGCGCTGCCTGAGCTTCGCGATCGCGGACGGGGCGGACCCGGGGAACACCGGGCGCAACTACGTGCTGCGGCGGATCCTCCGCCGCGGGTCGCGCTTCCTCCACCGGCTGGGGGTCCGCGAGCCGGCCATGGCGGACTTCGTCCCGACCCTGATCGGGGTCATGGGCCAGACCTTCCCCGAGCTCGAGGCGCGCAAGGAACACATTCAGCAGGTGCTGACCAAGGAAGAGGAGAACTTCCTCAAGACCCTCGACCGCGGCGTCAAGCACTTCGAGGAGGAGCGCGAGCGGCTCGAGCAGGCGGGCAAGACCACCGTCCCGGGCAAGACCGTGTTCTTCCTCTACGACACCCACGGCTTCCCCCCCGACCTCACCGAGCAAATGGCCGAGGAGGCGGGGCTCAAGGCGGACATGGCGGGCTTCGAGCGCCTGGAGGAGGAGCAGAAGGAGGCGAACCGCCAGCGCGGCAAGGTCCAGGTCGACCTCAGCACCTACGCCGGCGTCGAGCCGACGGACTTCCTCGGCTACACCACCACCACCGCGGAGACGCGGCTGCTGCGCGCGGGGCCGAACGAGGTCGTGCTCGAGCGCACGCCCTTCTACGCGGAGTCGGGCGGTCAGGTCGGCGACACCGGGCGGATCGCGGCGGAGGACGGCTCGTTCGAGTTCGAGGTCCTCGACACCCAGAAGCAGGGGCAGGTGTTCGTCCACATTGGCCAGTGGCTGGGCGGCAGCCCCGAGACGGCGAAGTCCGGCACCCCCGTGCTGGCGCTGGTCGACGGCGCGCGCCGCAAGGCGATCCGCCGCAACCACACCGCGACCCACCTCCTGCACTGGGCGCTGCACGAGGTGCTCAGCGACAAGGCGACCCAGGCTGGGTCCGAGGTCTCGCCGACCCGGCTGCGCTTCGACTTCACCTGGTCCAAGCGCCTCAGCCCCGAAGAGCTGGCGGAGGTGGAGCGGCTGGTCAACGAGCGGCTGTGCCAGAACGACCCGGTGCTGACCGAGGAGATGCCGATCGCCGACGCGCGGGAGCGCGGGGCGATCGCGATGTTCGGCGAGAAGTACGGCGAGCGCGTGCGCGTCGTCGACGTCGGCGGCTACTCGGTCGAGCTCTGCGGCGGGACCCACGTCAGCCGGGCTGGAGACATTGGCTCGTTCAAGATCGTGCAGGACACCCAGCTGGGCGAAGGCCTGCAGCGGGTGGCGGCGCTGACCGGGCCTCACGCGAGCGTGCGCTCGTGGGAGGACAGCCGGCTGCTGACTCAGATCGGTCAGGAGCTGAAGGTTCCGGCGGAGCAGATCCTCCAGCGGCTGCAGGGCATGCAGGACGAGATCAAGGACCTGCGCAAGAAGAACAAGGAGGCGCTCGCGCGCGCGCTCCCCAGCTGGGACGAGCTCAAGGGCCAGGCCCAGGAGCTCGACGGCGTGCGCGTGCTGGCGCTGGAGGTCCCCGGGGCCGACGCCAACGCGCTGCGCCAGTTCGGCGACAACGTGCAGAAGCAGAGCGAGCCCTTCGTGGGCGTGTTCCTCTCGCCGACGGACGGGGGCAAGGTCCCCGTGGTCGCGGCGCTCTCGAAGCCCCTGGTCGACAAGGGCTGGCACAGCCGCGAGCTGGTGCAGGCGGTGGCCGGGGCGATGGGCGGCGGCGGCGGCGGGAAGAAGCCCGGCATGTGCAGCGGGAGCGGCAAGGACCCGAGCAAGGTCCCCGACGCCCTCGCCGCGGCTCAGCAGGCCGTGCGCGCCAAGCTGAACGGCTAGCGTGCACGTCTTCGCCCAGCAGGGCGCGGTGCTGGGGGTGATCCACCTCCCCCCGCTGGTGGGGCAGCTCGAGTGCCCGGGGGTCGACGCGCTGCGGGCGCACGCCCTGCGCGAAGCTCGCGAGCTGGTGGCCGGCGGCGTGCACGCGCTGCTGATCGAGAACTGGCGCGACGACGTGCCGCGACCGACCGTCGACCCCGAGGCCGTGGCCTGCCTGGGCGCGCTCTGCCGCGACGTGGTCGCCGCGGTCGAGGTCCCGGTGGGGGTCAACGTGCTGCCCTGCGACGGGCGCGCGGCGCTGGCGCTGGCGGTCAGCTGCGGGCTGTCCTTCGTCCAGCTCGACGTGTTCGTCAACCGCGTGCGCACCGACTACAGCTACTCCAAGGTCCCGCCCTTCGAGTTCGAGGTCGACCTCGAGGCCTTCGCTGGGTGGCGGCGGAGCTTCGGCGCGGAGGGGGTCGGGGTGCTGGCCACGGTGCACCCCAAGCACTACACGACCCTGGACGGCTCGACCCTCGAGGCGTCGACCCAGAGCGCGATCGACCACGGCGCCGACGCGGTGGTGGTCACGGGCTCGGCCACCGGCAGCGCGCCGGACCCCGAGCGGGTGGCGCGGGTGTGCGCCGCCGCCGGGGACGTCCCGGTGGTGGTCGGCAGCGGGGTCAGCCTCGAGAACGCGCCCCAGCTCCTGCCCCCTGCTCGCGCCGCGATCGTGGGCAGCTCGCTGAAGACGCCGGACTTCGCCCAGGTGCTCCCCGAGCGGGTGCGCGCGCTGGTCGCTGCGCTCGCCCCGTGAGCGACGAGAGCCTGCGGCGCAGCCAGCGCGAGCGCGAGCTCGACCCCGACGAGGAGGTCCGCTGGCTGAGCGAGCGCCTGCGCAGCGGCGCGCTGACCCAGGAGCGCCTCGAGCTGGCCGCGGCCCTCGGCCACCCGGGGGCCCAGGTGCTCGCGCCCCAGGAGGCGATCCCCGACGAGCCCGACGACTTCGCCGAGTGGCTGGGCACCCTCGAGCGCTGGGGCGCCGGCTGCCTGGTGCGCGCCGGGTTGGCGCTGCTCGGCGAGGTGCCCCTGCGCACCCAGGGCTCGACCCGCTTCGACGGCCCCGACGACCGCCTGCTGGCCGCCCACGAGCTCCTCGCCCGCTGGGCGCGGAGCCCGGGCCAGGTCAGCCCCGCGGCGTTGCAGGCGGTGCAGCAGGAGCTGACCGAGGTCGGCTACGGCTACGGCATGCTCGCCGCGCTCAACTGCGCGTTCGCGCTGCTGCGGATCCCGGTCGAGCCCGAGCTGGGGAAGGGCCTGCTGCGGGACGCGGCCACCGCCGCGCTGCAGCGGGTGGGGCTGGACCAGGCCAAGCGCGTGCTCGCCCGCGAGCTCTGGCCCTGGGCCCTGGGGGAGCACGACCCCCTGGAGCGGGTGCTCGGCGGGCGGGGGGATCGCTGGATGCGGCTCGACGGCCTGACCCGGGCGCTGGTGTGGAGCGACGCCGAGCTGCTGTGGACCGCGAGCTCCCACGGTGAGCTGCTGGCCTTCGACGCGGCCGGGCAGCGCGCCCTCGAGCTGCCGCGGCGGGAGCGCGACGTCTACGCCTTCGCCTGCGGCCCCGAGGGTCGCGTGGCGGTCGGCGAGCTCGGCGGCGCCTGCATGCGCTGGCGGGATCCCCGCCAGCCCGGGATCCCCTTCGAAGTCGAGGGCGAGGCGCGGGCCTTGGCCTTCTCCCCGGACGGCGCCTGGCTGTGGGCGGGCACGAGCAAGGGCCGGGTGGTCGGGCTGGACCTCGCCCGCGACGGGGCGCAGACGAGCGTCGAGGTCAACGAGGGCTCGGTGACCTCGCTCTGCTTCGTCGGCGACGAGCTCTGGGCCGGCGCCCGCGGCGGCTGGCTGATCGGCCTCGCCGCGGGGGGCCAGGAGCTGCGGCGGATCGGGCCCCTGGAGCACGACGTCGAGGCGCTGTCGGCGTTGCCCGACGGGCGGCTGGTCGTGGCCTGCAACACGAGCCTCCGCGTGTTCGACCCCGCGACCGGCGCCGAGCTGGGGGCGCTGGAGGCGCACCGCTCGCGGCTCCACGACCTGGCGCGGGTCCCGGGGACGAGCCAGGTGGTCTCCGTCGGCGGCGACGGCGACCTCGCCTGGAGCGACCCCCAGGCGGGTCGCGTGCTGCGCCGCTGGGAGACGCCCTCGGTCTTGCTCGCCTGCGCCGTGCACCCCGAGGGTGGGGTCGCGTTGTCGGGTGCGCGCACCGGGCTCGTGCGGCGGCACGCCCTCGAGGTCTAGCGCGAGGCGGTCCGCGCCGCCGCCGCGTCCTCGGCGGTCACCAGGCCCTCGGCCTCGAGGGCCGCGAGCTGACCCTCGAGCTGCACGCTGCCCTCGCCGCCCTCGCCGAGGGGGGCGCCGCTGAGGATCGCCTCGCGCAGGGCCGCGTCGGGGAGCAGGAGCTGGTAGGCGGCCACGCGCCCGCGGGGCTGACGGGGGAGCAGCCGCTGCCAGCACACCCCCAGCAGGCACTCGCTCAGCGAGCGGCGCACGAGGGCGTGCATGGTCTCGGGGGTCGCCTCCACGATCCGCTCCAGGGCCTCCTGGGCGCTGTTGGCGTGGACCTGGGTCAGCACCAGGTGCCCGGTCTCGGCGGCGTGGAGGGTCGCGGTCAAGGAGTCGAGGCTCGTCAGCGCGGCGACGGCGATCACGTCGGCGTCCTGTTCGCGGGCGGCCGCGATCCCCGCGGCGACGTCGGGGACGTCCACGCCGACCTCGCGCTGCTGGACCAGGGCCTGCTTGGGTTCGATCACGAGGTCCAGGGGGTCCTCGACGGTGCAGAGGTGCACCGCGCGCTGCGCGTTGATCCAGCCGAGGAGCGCGTGGAGGGTGGTGGTCTTCCCCGACTCGTGGGGCCCCGCCACGACCACGAGCCCGGTGGGGGCCTCGAGCAGGGGCGTGACCGCCGCGGGGACGCGCAGCGCCTCGAGGTCGAGGGGGCCGCCGGACAGGAGGAAGCGATACGAGAGGCTGCACCCCCCCGCGCTGCGGGTGAGGGTCGCGCGCAGCGGGTGGTGGGTGTCGGGGGTCAGGTCGAAGCGCACCTGGCGCTGGACCACCCCGCTGCGCTCGAGCTGTTCGAAGCCCGAGGCGCCGAACTGCATGCGCGCGAGGGCGTCCAGGTCCTCCGCGGAGAGCGCGGCGTCCTCGAGGGTCACCAGCGTCCGGTCGGGTCCGCGGTAGCGCGGGTGCTGCTCGGGGACGAGGTGCAGGTCGCGGGCGCCCGAAGCGTAGGCCTCGCGGGCGAGGGCGTTGAAGGTGTGCTTGATCGTCGGCACGGGGCCTCCTAGAGCGGTAGCCGCAGGCCGCGGCGTGCGGGGGGGTGAGTCGGGCGGGGTGAGTCGAGGAGGCCCAGCAGGCGACCGCGCAGGCGCTCGCGGGCTTCGAACAGCCGGCGCTTGACCGTGCCCGGGGGGACGCCCAGCTCGGCGGCGGTCTGCTGCACCGAGAGCCCGCGCAGGTAGTAGCGCTCGATCACGCCCTGGGCCTTGGGGCTCAGCTCGGTGACGGCGGCGCGGATCAGCGCGCGCCGTTCGGTGCGTTCGAGGTCGCGCTCCGGCGGGGCGTCGACGGCGGGCTCGCTCACGAGCTCTGCTCCCGGTCGGCGGCGGCGCACCGCCCGCAGGGCGGCGGTGCGGACCAGGGTCCGCAGCCAGCCGGGGAAGGCGGCGAGCTCGCGCAGCTGGGGCAGCTCGCGCAGCGCGATCAGGAACGCCTCCTGCACGGCGTCTTCCGCCTGGTGCGCGTCACCCAGCAGCCCCCGCGCGCTGGCGAGGGCGGCCCCGCGGTGCGCGGTCACGACGTAACAGAATGCGTCCACGTCTCCGTCTCGCGCGCGCTGCAGGTTGGTTCGGAGCTCAGCGTCCACGCGTCCTCTGAGGGCAAGAGCCGCCTCGCGGGGCGGTGGTTCGGTGGTTTCTCGAAATCAGCGGGAGGCGTTCAGTGGTCGAGCTCGGCGTCGGCCCGCAGCGCGCGCATCCAGGCTTCTTCGTCGACCCGGGCCCAGCGCGACTTGGCTCGCTCGCGCTCGCGGGGGGGGAAGCGCTCGGGGTCGGTGAGCGCGACCCCGTGGCCCACGTGGACGACGAGCCCGTCGAGGTCGACCTGGCGGGTGGCGAAGCCCTCGTCCCACAGCTGCCGGGCGATGGAGTAGCCGCCCCCCTTGCCGTGGATCGGGCGAAAGGTGAGGCCCTGCTCGCGGATCACCGCGGTGCGGTAGAGCGCGCAGTAGTCTCTGGGGTGGCGGCGGGTGGCGTGCCGCTGCCGGCCCCGCAGGCGGTCGAGCACGCCGGCCACCAGGCGCTTCTGCAGCCCGTAGAGCCCGCCGCGCTCCTGCTTCCAGGGCCCGGCCCCCGCGACGGTCGGCTCCTCGAGCGCGGTCAGCAGCGGGTCGAGCCAGCCGGGGTCGAGCACGAACACGTCCGAGTGCAGGCTGAGGAAGTAGGGGGTCTGGGCGCGCTGGAGGCCGACGTCCCAGGCGCTGAAGGCGTTCTCGGGCCAGCCCTGGGGGCCCTCCTCCGGGCGCTCGACGAGCTCGACCCAGCCCAGCCCGCGCAGGTAGTCGAGGCTCTCGTCGCGGGAGCCGTTGTCGACCACCACCACGTGAACCAGCCCGGGGCGAGTGTGCTTGCGGATCGCCCGCAGGCAGGGGCGGATCAGCGTCAACGCCTGCCAGTGGGGGACGCACACCGTGACCAGGGGACCCTCGCTCATGGGCTCAGTCTACCCGGCGTAAGTCTTGACCCGACGTTGGGGCTCGGTGCGCACTGGGGAGGGCTGCCCCGTGCGCCGCGGGCGGGGATAAACCCCGCCCCTGTCGAGAGCTCCGCCGACTCCTGGCGGGCCTCCGCTTTCCTTTTCACACTCGCTCGCAGCACGCCTCGCGCGGTCCGGGTTGGGACCGATTCGAGCCGACAACGGACCGCCGGCGCACGGGTTGGGGAGGGCGTGCGGTTTGCACTCGGTCGCCGTGGAAGGAAGGAAGGTGTTCGAGTGAGGAAGCTGATCGCCGTCGCGTTGCTCGCGGCCAGTGTGTGCCTGGCGGAGTCGGGCCTCGACCTGCGCGAGCTGGACCGGGTCGACGTCAGCCCCCGCAGCGGAGCCCTCGAGCTCAGCCACGACGACCTGGTGCTCGGTCACGGGGCCGAGGCCTTCGCGCTCCGTCGCCACTACGCGCACCGCGCCGGCCGGCTGCTCGACTTCGGGCGCAACTGGGCGACCTGCCTCGGCGTGCGCGTCGTGCTCCGCGAGGGCGGCGGCTACGTGCGCGCCTCCAACGGCGCCTTCCTCCCGCTGGAGCAGCTCGACGCCCACACCTGGGCCAGCACCCGCGGCGCGGTGTGGGTCGACGCCAGCGATCGCCAGCAGCCCACGATCTACGGCATGGACGGGCGCGCCTACGTCTGCGGCCCCCGCGGCTGGCTGCGCACGATCCGGCGCGCCGACGTCGAGGTCCAGGTCGAGCGCGACGGCCAGGGCCTGGTGCAGGCCCTCCGCGGCCCCTGGGGCGAGCTCGTCGTCGAGCGCGTGGACGGCGTGCTCCAGGCGCTGGTGCTGCCCTCGGGCGCCCGGGTGACCTACACCCGGGGCGAGTTCGGCGCGCTGGTCGCCGTCGACGACGGCACCCGGCGGGTGAGCTACGGCTACGACGCCGCGCTGCGCCTGAGCGCGCTGGCCGACGGCGCCGCCGCGATCGGCTACGACGAGGTCGGCCGGGTGGTCGAGCTGGCGGGCCCCCGGGTGCTGACCCGCACCCTGAGCTACGCCCTCGAGGGCGACGTGCTCGAGGTCCGCGACGTGCAAGGCGCAGAGCGCGTGACGCACCGCTTCGACGTCGACGGCCGCTGGGCCGAGACCACCGTCGACGGCGCCACCAGCCGCCGGACCTACGACGCCCGGGGCAACGTGCAGAGCTTCGAGCGCGGCGCGCAGACCGTGCGCCTCGAGCGCGACGCGCGCGGGCGGGTGATTCGCCGCCAGCGCGGCGCCACGCTGACCCGCACGACCTACGTCGGCGGCAGCGACCTCCCCCGCGAGCGGATCTCCGGCGGCGAGCGCGTGCGCTTCGTGCGCGACGCGGCGGGTCGACTGACCGCGACCGTCGGCCCCCGCGGCGCGACGCGCGCGCCCGCCGCCTGCGGCCAAGCCCGCTACGACGCCGACGGACGCCGGGTGGGCCGCGCCCTCGCCGACGGCGGCCGTGAGGCCGTGCTCCGCAGCGCGCGCGGGACCCGGGTCGAGACCCGGGACGCCGCCGGTCAGCTCGTGCGCGCCGTCGAGCGCGACCTGCGCGGTCGCGTGGTGCGGATCGAGGAGCTCCACGGCCAGGTGCAGACCCTCAGCTGGTCGCCCCAGGGGCAGCTGGTCGGCTGCGACGCCAGCGGCGCCGCCCCGGTGCGGCTGAGCTACGACGAGCAGGGCCGGCTGAGCCAGCTCGCCGACAGCCAGGGGACCCTCGCCAGCTACAGCTACCCCGACGCGCACACCGTGGTCGTGGAGGACGCCGCGGCGGGCACCACGACCCTGACCCACGACAGCGACGGCCGCGTCGTCGCCGTGCAGCGCGGCGACGCGCTCGTGCGCCGGGTCTACAACGAGGGCGGGCGGCTGGTGGCCGAGGACACCCCGGCCGGGCGCGTGCGCTACCGCTACGACGCGGCGGGCAACCCGATCCAGGTGCGCTCGGCGGCGGGGACCGTGACCCAGGCCTTCGACGCTGCGGGCAACGCGACCCGGGTCCGCGACGCCCAGGGCTTCACCCTCGAGGCCAGCTTCGACGCCGCCGGCCGCAGGACCGCGCTCCGCGCGCCCTGGGGCGAGGTGCGCTACACCCGCGACGCCGCGGGCCGGCTGACCGCGGTGACCCTCCCCGACGGCGGCACGATCCGCCTCGAGCTGCTCGCCGACGGCCGCCGCAGCGCGGTGCACTTCCCCAACGGGGTCAGCACCCGCTACGACTGGACCGGGGCGCTGCTCACGGGGCAGCGGACCACCCGCGGCGAGGCGCTGCTCGACGAGCGCAGCCTGCGCTACGACGACGCCGGGCGGCTGGTCGAGCTGCGCGACCTCGACGGCGCCACGAGCTACGCCTACGACGCCGAGGGTCGCCTCGTCTCCGCCACCCGCGACGGCGAGACCCAGCGCTTCGCCTGGGACGCCCGCGGCAACCGCGTCGACCTCGGCGCCGTCGACGCCGGGAGCCGGCTGCAGGCCGAGGGCCTGAGCTACGACGCCTGGGGCCGCTTGACCGCCCAGGGCGGCAAGCGCTTGCGCTACGACGGCGCAGGCCGGCTGGTGGGGGCGACCCTCGCCGACGGGCGCGAGCTGAGCTGGAGCTACGACCCCGCCGGGCGTCGCGTGCGACGCACCCTCGACGGCGCCAGCGCCCGCTTCGTGCACGACGGCGAGCAGCTCGCCGCCGTCTACGGGGAGGCCGGGCTGGAGACCGCCTTCGTCCACGGCGACCGCCTCGACGAGACCCTCGCCGTGCTCCACGACGGCGCCTGGCACTTCCCCCTCGCCGATCAGGTGCAGAGCGTGGTCGGGCTCACCGACGCCGCGGGCCAGGAGGTCGGCCGCGCGCGCTACGCGCCCTTCGGGGCCGTCGAGCAGTCGACCCTGCCGAGCTGGCTGGGCCTCGGCTTCAGCGGCCGGCCCGCCGACCCCGAGCTGGGGTGGGTCGACCTGCGGGCGCGGTTCTACGCCCCGGAGCTGGCCCGCTTCACCACCCCCGACCCCCTCGGCCAGCGCGGCGGCGTGAACCTCTACGCCTACGTGTCCGGCAACCCGCTGAGCTTCAACGACCCGCGGGGCACCTCCGAGAACGACCCGACCCAGGCCGAGCTCGACGCGCTGGTCCAGGACCAGTACCGCGAGCTGCTGAGCGAGGTCCCGGACTGGGTCGCCGACGAGATCGAGGCCAGCGGCCTCGACCCGCTGGTGGCCCTGCCCGTGCTCGCCGAGCACGCCGAGAGCGAGGGCTGGATCGACGACGAGCTCCGCGGCCAGATCCAGACGGTGGTGGTCTCGGTGGTCCAGGCCCGGTTGGGCACGAGCATTCCGACCCCGATCGACGCGGACGACCCCGACGAGGTCGCGTTCAACGCGCTGGTGAGCCTCACGATCCTGGCGGCGACCAACGGCAACCCCTACGTGGCCGCGGCCACCTTCGCCGGCGGGCTGCTGCTCGACTTCGGCCTCGACTACTACAACGCGAACATTCGCTCCTTCGACCTGGGGCCCGGTCACGTGACCCGCCGCCCCGACGGGACCTACACCAGCTCCTTCGCGCCGGGGGTGATCTTCACCAGCCCCGAGCAGCTGCAGGAGTTCTTCGACCGCGGCTACGACCCCAACGGAGACGGCAAGTTCGACTACGAAGGCGGGCGGACCCCCGACCTCGCCCAGGAGGCGCGGCGCCAGGACGCCTTCCAGATCACGACCGTGCTCCCCGACGGCTCGTTCATGAGCGCGCACTTCCCCGGGGTGCTCTTCGGCCCCGACCAAATGGACGGGTTCTTCAACCTCTTGCTGCGCGGCGAGCACCTCAACAGCGGCGTGTGTCTGCCCGGGAGCAACACCGGGTTCCACCACGACTCGCTCGAGCGCTTGCTGGAGTTCATGCAGCTGAACACCGTGCTCAACACCGCGATCGCCGAGGCGTTGGGGCTGGACGTGTTCCTCGTGCAGGACGACTCGGGGCTCGGCGGCGCGGCGAACCTCAGATACAGCACCCGCCAGTTCCCCACCGAGCGCTACGCCAGCCTGCAGCTGCTCGTGGAGGACGCGACCCGCGCCGCCCAGGAGGAGATCACCTGGAACGCGGGCGAGCAGGTGGTGATCGGCTGGAACGAACTGCCCGCCGGGGCCTACGGCCCGCCGAGCCCGATCCTGGGCAGCGTCGACGGCTACTACGAGACCCCGCTGCTGCCCGGTGAGCGCTTCGACCGCTTGCCCGAGGCCTTCGCGGCCATGGACGCGCTCTACGCCGAGCTCGAGATCGGACCCTACGTCCACACCAGCGACACCCCCGCCTTCGTCCCCGCCGGGCAGAGCGCGACGGGAGGGCTGACCTCGCCCTGGCAGAGCCCCTACGTCGAGGGCTTGTTCAGCACCCGGGTCGAGGTCGTGCGCGCCTACCGCAGCCAGCCGCAGCCGCCCTTCGCCAACGACTGAGTCGCCTTCCCGCCGAGCCGTCCGCTCGAATTTGCGCTGTCGCTTCAATCCCCGTCACCGCGGTCCTATAACGGGGGCAAGGAGTTCAGCTCGAATGGCAAAAGCTGCCAAGAAGCGCGTCACCAAGAGTTCAGCGGGGTCGAAGCGTCGGCCGTCCTGGTCCTTGATCACCTTCGCGGAGATCGAGGCCTACCGGACGGATCGCGGACTGCCCAAGCGGCGCATGGCGGAGCTCCTCGGGGTGACCAACAGCACCTACCACAACTGGGCCCGCGGCAAGGCCGTGCCGACGGAGAACGCACAGCGCAAGCTGGTCGCGACGCTGACCCAGCCTCAGCGCTCTGGCGCAGAGGGTCAGCTCGATCGCGAGGCGCTGCAAGCGACCGCCTCGATCGTGAACACCTACCTCGAGACGCACCCGGGCAAGCTCAGTCCGGACCAAATGACGCGCCTCGTGCGCGACGTCCTCGCCGTCTTCAACTAGCCACCAGGGCTGCGAGGCTCGGTCAGTTCGAGCGCAGCAGGCCGCGGAGTTCGATTCGCGGGCGCACGGCCTGGGCCTTGCTCCGCTGTAGGATTCCGCGCCGGCGCTCAGCCAGGCCCGCGAGCACTCGGGGGACGAGTGGGTCGCGCCCGCGATCGATCTCGCGGAAGCGCGAGCGCGCCGCGGAGCGGCGGGCAACCCAGCCCTCGCGGCGCACGCGGTAGATCACGCGCCGCTTGCGGGCCTCGGTGGGGGCGGTCAAGCCGAGGAGCGTGCTCCCCGCGTGAGCGGGGGCAGGCGCCGTCGGGGTCCCGCCGCGAACCAGGGGCGACTCCGAGGGGTCGAAGCCCGGTCGCTCGGCCGGCGGAGGGGTGACGGAGAACCCGGGGCGGGGGACCTGCGGCTTGGGGGGCGGGCTGCTCATGGGATACTCCGTGACCGGACGCTGGCGCGGGGCTGCGTCCAACCCTAGCTTACACGACGCTTCGCGAGCGGGAGTCAGCATGTCCGAGGCAGCCGCGGCCTGGCCCGAGAACACCCCTGGGGCGTTCTACGTGGACGAGGCGTGTATCGACTGCGACCTCTGCCGCACGACGGCCCCGGACTGCTTCGACCGCTCCGAGAACGGCTACAGCTACGTGAGCAAGCAGCCCGAGAGCGAGCAAGAGCGTCGCGACTGCGAGCTCGCGCGTCAGGAGTGTCCGGTGGAGGCGATCGGTGGTCCCGACGGGGAGTGAGCTAGGCCTCGGGCTCTTCGTCCTCTTCGCCCTCTTCGCCCTCTTCGCCCTCTTCGCCCTCTTCTTCCTTGAGGGCGGTGGCGGGGTCGCTCCAGTCGAAGTCGTCCTCCTCGGGCTCCTCTTCCTCCCACTCCTCGGCCTGGCCGAGGGCGCGCGAGAAGACGCCAAAGCCGCTCTCCCAGTCGAGGCCGAGCCCAGAGGCGGCCATTTCCATCGAGCTCAGCTTGTCGAGCAGATCCCCCTTGGCGCGGGCGAGCAAGGTGACGTCCACCGGGTCGGCGGGGTCGTGCAGGCGCTCGGTCACGTGCTCGGCCAGCCAGGCCAGGCCGGGGTCTCCGGCGAGGTCGTGGGTCGTCCAGCCGCGAATCGGAGCGGCGGCGAGCCGGGTGTTGAGGTCGAGGATCCCGCTGGCGAAGGCCTCGGCGGCGGCTCGGGGAATGGTCGCCCGCACGAGCTCGTCCCGCTCCTTGTCGGAGCCCTTGTCCTGCTTGCGACGCCGCTTCGCTTCTTCACGCTGTTTCTTCTCGATCCGTTTGCGGATCGCGGTCGAACGTTGGCGGCGCTTTCTGCTCATTCAAGCTCCTCGACCGGGGATCTTAGCCCGGATCTACGCCGAAGCGAACCGTGACGGGGCCCCGGTCGCCGGCTATCATTCGCGTTCTTCGGGCTGTGAGCTCGACCAGGAGGCACCATGAAACTCCACGACTTCTTGCGGCGGATCCCTCAGTCCTTCGCCCTCGAAATGCTCGAGGCGCTCCCCGGCCCAGACCGGCGCGAGCTGCTGCGCGCGCACGGCGCGCGGGTCAAGGCGGGGCCCGGGAACCTCAAGCGAGCGGCGCGGATTGCCAAGGAGGCCAAGCTCCTGCGCGGGGCGCTGCTCAAGTCCGACGAGCCCGACGATGTCCGCTCGTTCCTCCAGGGCTGGCTGGCGCGCCGCGCCGACATGGTCGTGCTGCTGCTCGACGCCTGGGGCGTCGACCACACCAACGGGATCGTCGAGGACTTCGACTGGGTCGAGCAGCTCAGCGCCGACGCGGTCAAGGAGTCGCTGAAGGTCCTCGAGCCGAGCGAGGAGGACGAAGACCTCCTCCGCGAGCGCAAGGAGAAGTTGGAGCCGATCGCTCCGCTAGTCTACTTCGCCTACCTCGAGCTGCCCTGCTCGGCCGAGGTCCTCGACCTGGACGCGGTGTTCAAGTCGGTCGAGGACGTCCCCGCCGCGGCGAACTAAGCCGCTAGCGGCGGATGATCACCACCGGGGGAGGTCCGACCCGGTGGCGGCGACGGGGGACCTGGACCACGACCGCGCCGCCTCGTCGGAAGCCACGGCGTCGATCGCTGCGGCGACCGTCGCAGGGTTGCAGCCTGGCTCCGTAGGCCCGGTTGCGGTAGACGACGCTGTCGCACGAGGGGAGCGGACGGGAGGAGTATCCCGAGCGCACCCGGACCACGCCCACGTCGGCGCAGCCCGTCTCGAGGCGGAAGCTCTGGGCGTAGCCGTCGCACTGCACCCAGCGGCTGTTGCGCACGCGGACCACGTCTTCGTCCTCAGGACGCATGACGGTGTAGGGCTCGGGCCACTCGGCCTCGAGGGCCAGGTTCCGTTGAGCGCCGACTTGCGTGGCCGGCTCGTAGTCCGCGGGCAGCACGTAGTGGGTCTGCCGCAGCTCCATCCGGCTGACCGGCTCGCTCTGGCACCCGACGAGGGCCAGCGAGACGAATGCCAAGGAGCAGAAGGACCTGCGCACGATCGACGACCTCTCTCCCGTTAGCGTAGCGCGGGGTTGGGGCCGAGTGAACCCCCTTTACACAACGTCGCGGGGGGGCAAAGGTTCACGGTCTCTGGCGCTCGAAACTGCGTCGGCCGGGTGCTAGACTCCCGTGGTCCAGGGAAGGCATTGTGGGCAAGTCAGTTACCGCCCGAATCCTGATCGTCGAGAGCGACGAGAAAAAGCTCGAGGAGCTCGACGCGCTCCTCAAGGGCTGGGGTTACGCCACGCTCCACGCTGCTGACGCGAAGGCCGGCCACGAGACGGCGACCACGCGTCGCCCGGACTGCGTCGTCGCGGCGGCTCCGGCTGCGACCCCCGAGTTCTGCAGCGGTGTGCGCGAGCAGGCGTCCACGCGCCTGATCCCGGTGGTCTACCTCGCCGCCCCTGGGAGCGAAGCCGCCGAGCGTCTCGCCGCGCTGCAGGCTGGCGCCTCCTGCGCCCTGGCGCGTCCCCTCGACGAGACCGAGTTCGGCGCGCACCTGCGCGGGCTGCTCGCCACCCGGCGAGTGACCTCCGACCTCGAAGACGCTGAGAACGTGGTCTTCGCCCTCGCGACCGCGATCGAGCAGAAGGACAGCTACACCGAAGGCCACGGCGAGCGGGTCTCGATCTACGCGGGCAAGCTCGCGGAGAAGCTGGGGCTCCCGCCGGAGGTGCGGGCCGCGGTCGAGACCGGGGGGCTGCTCCACGACGTGGGCAAGATCGGCTGCCCCGACGCGATCCTCAACAAGCCCGGCCCGCTGACCCGCG
>Ga0070727_10003295_pt1 | contig 14829 bp, 7 predicted proteins | sample tdAd472_FD_66722 | JGI IMG/M metagenome (GOLD analysis project Ga0070727, IMG submission 66722) | Marine sediment microbial communities from the Atlantic coast under amendment with organic carbon and nitrate - tdAd47.2 | ecosystem: Environmental > Aquatic > Marine > Coastal > Sediment | place...
CGCATCAACCTGATCTTCGAGGGCTCGAGCGAGATCATGCACCTGTTCATGGCCCGCGAGGCCGTGGACAAGCACCTGCAGGTCGCCGGCGCCCTGGTCGACCCGCGCTCGAGCTTCGGCGCCAAGGTCAAGGCCGCCCTCTTCAGCGCCGCGCCGTTCTATGCCTGGTGGTATCCCACCCGCTGGATCGGCTTCACCCTCCCGCCGAAGTACGGCAGCTTCGGCAAGCTCGCGCGCTACATGCGCTTCGCCGAGCGGGCCAGCCGCAAGCTCTCGCGCTCGGTGTTCCACGGGATGATGGTCTACCAGGCCAAGCTGGAGTACAAGCAAAAGTTCCTCTTCCGCGCGGTGGACATCGCGATGGAGCTGTTCGTGCTCACCTCGGTCCTGACCCGCGCCAAGACGATGCGCCTGGCTGGCGACCCCAACGCGAAGAGCGCTGAGCGGATCGCCGACCTCTTCGCCCGAGGGGCGCGGCGGAACATCAAGCAGTGGTTCAAGGACATGTGGCGCAACGACGACGCGCTCAAGCACGCCGTCGGCAAGGAGCTGCTCAACGGCGACTACACGTGGCTGGAAACCGGCACCGCCGGTGTGCCCTTCAGCATCGAGGAGCTGACCCCGCCCAAGGTCTCCGAGCTGATCGCGATGCGCGGCTCGGGAGACGCGGCCGCCACCCCGGCAGCCGAGGCGAAGCCTGCCGACGCGCCTACCGAAGAAGAAGGCGCTGCAGTCGGTTAAGCGACGAGCCAGCCGGCGGTTGGTCTCGTGCAGGTGGATCGTCAGGAGGTGGGCTGAGGGCTGAGCCAGGCAGCCCGGGGATCCCTTCCCCCACGAACCTGCCGCTGATCGGCCGCGGGTGCCACAATGCACGCATGCAAGCGGTCGGCCGCTATCGCCTTCAGGAGGAAATCGGACGCGGGGCCAACGGCGTGGTCTACCGCGCCTGGGACCCCGAGCGCAAGGAAGATGTGGCGGTCAAGATCCTGACCGAGATCGACCCCAAGAAGCGCGCGCGCTTTCGCACTGAGGTCCGCACCCTCGCCCGCCTGAGGCACCCGAACCTGGTGACCGTGCTGGCCTACGGCGAGCACCAGGGACACCTCTACCTGGCGATGGAGTTCGTGGCTGGGGGCTCGCTGCAGGACGAGCTCACCCAGCGCGGGGGGCTGGCGGTGGCGCGGGCGGTGGAGCTGGCTCACGCCCTCGCCCAGGCGGTGGCCTATGCCCACTCCTGCGCGGTGATCCACCGCGACATCAAGCCTGACAACGTGCTGCTCACCGCCAAGGGGGAGCCCAAGCTCACAGACTTCGGCCTCGCCCGAGACCTCGACGCGACCCACGCGCGGTTGACGCGCAGCCAGGCCACCATGGGCACCCCGGGCTACTGGGCGCCGGAGCAGGCGAGCGGCAAGCGCGAGCAGATCAGCGAGCTGACCGACGTCTACGGCCTGGGGGCTACGCTCTACGCCATGCTCACCGGCGGCCCGCCGATCCAAGGGCACGGCTACCTCGAGCTCGTGCAGCGGACCCTCGAGGACGCGCCGCTCCCCCCCAGTCGACTCGTGCCCGAGGTGTGGGCAGACCTGGAGGCGATCTGCTTGCGCGCGCTGGCCAAGCGGCCCGAGCGGCGCTTCCCCTCGGCTACGAACTTCGCCCGGGAGTTGCACGCCAGCCTCCGTGGTCCGCGGACCCCGCCGCGCCCCAGGCGGAGACGCGCGTGGTCAATCGGGGCGGCGGCCGCAGCCACCCTGCTGCTCGGCGGAGGCCTAGGGCTCTGGGCGGGAGGGGGCGAGGAGCCGCCGCCCCCCGAGGTCGTGGCGACCTCGCCCTTGGAAGAGCAGGCTCGCCGTGCCTACGAGGCCCAGGACTTCGCGGCGTTGAGAACCCTCGCCGAGTCGGTCCTCGAGGAGACCCCCGAGTCTCCCCTGGGCCACCTCTGGCGCGGAGTGGCTCTCGCCGACGCCGACGACTACCGCGCCGCCGAGGAGGACTTGCGGGTCGCCTACGCGGCCGAAGAGACGAGCGCCCAGGCCGCCTTCGAGCTCGGCCAGCTGCACTTCAGGCAGGCCGACGACCACGCGGCGGAAGACTGGGCGAGGCGGGCGACCGAGCTGGAGCCCGGCTACCTGGAAGCGACGTGGCTCCTGGCCAACGCGCTCCTGCGGCAGGAGCGCCTCGACGAGGCTGCGCGCGTGCTCGAAGAGCCCAGTCAGGGCGAGGGCGAGGGACGGTTCCGCTGCTGCATTCTGCTGGGCGAGGTGCGCATGGCCCAGCGGCGCTACGTCGAGGCCGAGGAGGCCCTGCGTCGGGCGCAGATCCTCGAGCCCGAGGCGACGGCTGCTCTCCAGCGGTTGGCCAGGCTCTACGGGCAGACGAAGCGCTACGAGGAGGCCGAGCAGGTCTTCGCCGAAGCGCTGCGGCTCAGCGACGACGACACGCAGATCCTCCTCGACCGGGCCAAGCTGCGGGTGGTCAGCGGCAACCCCCGCGACGCCCTGGAGGACGCCCGCCGAGCCCTCGAGCTCGACCCAGGCGAGGTCGAGGCGCTCCTGGTCATGGGGCAGGTCTACCTCACGACCGGCGACCACGAGCGAGCCGTGCAGCAGCTGCAGGCCGCGCTCAAGCTCGAGCCAAGCCATCCGCTGGCCTTGTTCGCCTACGGTCAGGCGTTGACCGAGCTGAACGCGTTCGAAACCGCCCGGAAGGTGATGGATCGTTTGATCCAGCTCCAGCCGGAGAACCTCGGCGCGCACTTCGTGCGGGGGATCTGCGCCAGGGAGATGAGCGACTTCGACCAGGCCGTGAAGGACCTCAACCGAGTGGTCGAGATCGAGGGAGGGACCGAGGCGAACACCTACGCCAGCCTGGGCACGCTCTACCGCGAATTCGGGCGCCTCGAGCAGGCGGCCCGCTACTACGAGCGCGCGCTGGCCCTCGACAGCCGCTGCTCCAGCGCCAGCTACGGTCGTGGGCTGTGCCTGATGTTCTCCCCGGGGCGGCGCGCCGAGGCGCTCTCCGAGCTGCGCGCCGGCGTCTCGGGGATGCAGGGTGCGAACGCGATTCACCTGCACTGGATCGACATCCTCGAGAGCCTCCCCAGTCACGTCGACCCTCCGGGACCCCGGGCGTGGATCGAGCAGGGGTGGGGGTGCCTGGAGCAGGGTCAATTCGAGCGCGCCGCGATGTGCTTCGCCCACGCCCTCGAGCTGGGTGGAGGCGGGCAGCGGCAGCTGGCCCTCGCGGCCCTGGGCAAGTGCTACGCGCTTCTGGGTGAACCCGAACGCGCCGAGCTGGAGTTCACCCGCGCGCTCTGGGTCGGACCCTCGCCCGAGGTCTTCTCCGACCGTGCGATTGGCCGAAGCCAGCGGGGAGACATCCAAGGGGCGCTCAGCGACTACGAGGCGGCTCTGGAGTTGAGGCCCGGGCACCCGCCGTCGCTGTTGGGGCGGGGGAGCGTGTTCGCCAAGCTCGGGGAGTTCGAGCGGGCGGGAGCGGACTTTGCCGACTACGTGCAGCGACGCCCGGAGGACCCTCAGGGGTGGGCGCGGCTCGCGATGGTGGCGTTCGAGCTGGAGAACTACCCGAGCGCGATCCACGCCGCGACGCAAGGCCTGGGGTTGGCCCCGGATGAGCCGGGGCTGCTCGAGCTGCGGGCCATGGCCTACGCGCTCAGCGATCGACCCCAGCGTGGGCGGCAGGACATCGATCGCGCGCTGCAGCTCGAGCCGTCCAACTCCGGGATCCGCTTCAAGCGAATGGCCCTCTTGCAGGAGCTCGGCGAGCACGCGCTGGCCTGCGAAGACGGTCAAGTGTTGCTGACTCAATCACCCGACTCCCCCGAGGTGCTGACCGCGTTGGCCAGCAGCCTGGCGGCGCTCGGCAAGCACGAGCGCGCGCTGGGGCTGCTTCGGCGTGCGCTCGACCGCTACCCCGCAGGGTCGGTCGAGCGAGCTCGGGCGCAGCAGTCGATCGATCGTCTGCAGGGCGAAAGAAGAGGACCCCGGTGAGCTTGCGAATCAACTACTTCGACATCGTCCAGCGGGCGATAGGGGTCCGCGACGCGCGGCGCCTGGGTCAGGCGATCGAGCGCCTCTCGGCGACGTTTCGCGCCGGGCGGGAGCTCTCCTACACCGACGCGGAGACGCGCCGGGCCTACCTTTGGCACCTGCTCCCTGCTCACGTCACCGACGTCAGCCAGCTGCTCGAGGACCATCCGGAGCTCTTCGAGCGGGAGACCCTGCGGGTCCTCGCGCTCGGGGCGGGGCCAGGGAGCGAAGTCCTCGCGTTCCTCGACGTGTTGACTCGGCGGAGGGCGCGCGGCGAGGACGATCGGCTGACCCGGCTCACCGTCCAGCGCGTCGATCGCTTCGGCTCCTGGGACAAGGACTTCGCCGCGCTCTTCGCCGCTGCGCGCGAAGCCTGCGCCGCGCGAGACCCTGCCTTCGGTGAGACCTACGACATCGACGCACCCACCCAGGGGCTGGTCGCCGACCTGACGCTCCCCTTGGGGGCCAAGGTGCGTGAGGCCCTCGCCGAGGCGGACCTCGTGCTGGGGATCAACCTGCTCTCGGAGTTGCCGCCGAGGGGTGAGCCCCAGCTCCCGGAGGGGACCGTGGGGGCCTTACGGACGCTCTACGCGCAGCTCCCCCAGGGGGCGCGGGTGTGGTGGATCGATCGCGAGGGCGCCCCCGGGGTGCGGGAGCGCCTGGAGCAGGCGGCCGCGCTCGGTCTCGAGCGGGAGGGCGTGCGCCGCGAGGAGCTGCGGGTTCGCCACACCCGCTGCGGGTCGGCACCTACACGCCAGACGAAGGCGCTGTATCAGAAGGTCAAGCTCCCGACGACGAAGGACAAGGATCAGCCGGTGCTCAATTGCCGGACGGCATGGGTTGCGCTCGAGGTGGAGGAGGGCGTATGAGGAGGGCCTTGCTGGGGATCGGCCTCGCGTTGACCCCCTTCGTTGGGTGCGCCAGCGCTCCGCCGAAGGCGCCGCCCCAGCCGCTGCGCTTTGCTGTGATCGCCGCGCCGATGGTCGGCGCCCCCGAGGCCAGCGACGCGCTCTACGAGGTCGTCGACGTGCTCTCCCTCGAGCCCGAGCTCGACCTGGTGCTCGTCGTCGGTCCGCTCTACGGCGCCGGAAAGCAGCCTGTCGAGCTCGCTCGGGACGAGCTGATCGGCGCTCTGGGAGCCCTTTCCGGTCCGGTGCACATCGCGCTCGGACCGCTGGACCTCGAACGCGACCCCGATCTGCTGGAGCGCCTCGACCGGGCGCTCCCCGATCGTCCGCTGCAGCTCGCCTACCGTGACGAGGTCAAGGGGGTCGGCGTGCGCGTGATTGGGCCGGGAGGGGAGGAGCCCGAGGTCGAGGGCTCCGCGGAGCGCTGGATCGTGCTCGGTGGTCCACCTGGCTACACCGCTGGCACGCTGCGGATCACCCACGGCCCGGGCTTCCAACTCGAGGAGAACAACCTGCTGGTACCCGCGCTAGGGAGCGGCGAACCGGTCTTCGTCGTGGGCACCCTCGACCCCGCCAGGGGGCGGTTCAGCGCGCGCCTGCGCAGCGGCGAACAGGAGCTCGAACAGGAGGTCGGGGGTCCATGGAATTGACCGCGGGCGGACGCTCCCCGGCCCATTCCCACGGCGGTTGGCAGGGTCCGAGCGGGTTATCATGTCCTCCGCAGAGCCTCATGCGGAGAAGGAGTTAGTTGGTGTCCCCGGAGAAGCCTGTGCTCATCATCGTGCGCGACGGGTGGGGGGTGCGCGAAGCCCGCGAGGGCAACGCCGTGGCCCTCGCCAACACCCCGCGGCACGACGCGCTGTGGGCGGAATACCCCACCGCGCTGGTCAACGCCTCGGAGCACTGGGTCGGGCTCCCCGACGGCCAAATGGGAAACAGCGAAGTCGGGCACCTGAACATGGGCGCCGGGCGTGTCGTGCTCCAGGACCTGGCCCGGATCAATCAGGCGATCGCCGACGGCTCCTTCGCGCGCAACCCCGCCCTGATCCAGGCGCTGGAGCGAGCAGAAGAGCGCGACCGCGCCGTGCACTTCATCGGGCTCTGCTCGGACGGCGGCGTGCACAGCCACTACGAGCACCTGAAGGTCCTGCTCCAGATGGCCAAGGACGTAGGCGTCGAGCGGGTCTACATCCATGTGCTCACCGACGGCCGCGACACCGATCGCGAAGCCGGCAAGGGCTACGTCGAGCAGATCGTCGCCTGGACGCGGGAGGTCGGCCTGGGCGAGGTCGCCACCGTCGGCGGGCGCTACTACGGCATGGACCGCGACACGCGCTGGGACCGTGTGCAGCGTGCTTACGACGCGATCGTCCACGGGCGGGGCCCCCGCGCCGAGGGCGCGGTGGCCGCGGTCGAAGCCAGCTACGCCGCCGGGAAGACCGACGAGTTCATCGAGCCGGTGGTGATCGCTCCTGGCGGGCGTGAGCCCGCCGAGATTCGCCGTGGCGATCAGGTGATCACCTTCAACTTCCGCGCCGACCGGATGCGGCAGCTGGTGCAAGCGCTGACGGAGCCCCGCTTCAGCGGCTTCCCCCGTCAGGACCTGCACGTGGTCGAGGTCGTGACCCTGACCGAGTATCAGGCTGGCCTCCCGGTGATGGCGGTCGCCTTCCAGCCGCAGGTGATCAAGAACCACCTCTCGCAGCTCGTGGGCGGTTGGGGTGCATCGCAGTTCAAGTGCGCCGAGACCGAGAAGTACGCCCACGTGACCTTCTTCTGGAACGGAGGCGTGGAGACCCCCTGCCCCGGAGAAGCGCGACACCTGGTCCCCTCGCCCAAGGTGGCGACCTACGACCTCCAGCCTGAGATGTGCGCCGACGCGGTGACCCAGGCGACGCTCGCCCGGTTCAAGGAACACGACGACGCGCTCGTCGTCGTGAACTTTGCCAACACGGACATGGTTGGTCACACTGGAAATCTGGAGGCCGCGATCCAGGCTGTGCAGACGGTCGACCGCTGTGTGGGTGAACTGGTGGACGGAATCCTCGCCAGGGGGGGCGCCGCTATCGTTACGGCCGATCACGGGAACTGCGAACTGATGCTCGACCCGGACACCGGGCGCGTGCACACCGCCCACACCACGTGCCCGGTGCACGCCGTGCTGGTCGACCCCAGCCTGCGGGGAACCAAGCCCCGGCCGGGGGGGACGCTGGCCGACCTCGCGCCCACCGCCCTCGACCTGATGCGAATGCCGCAGCCGCCCGAGATGACCGGCTCTAGCCTGGTGGTGCGCCCGTGAGGCTCAAGCTGACGTTCAAGAACGGGCGCCACGCTGGGCACGTGCTCGAGTTCAACAGCCGCGATCACCCGGTCGTGAGCATTGGGCGCTCGTCCCAGACCCACGTGCAGGTCTACGACGAGCGGATCTCGCGCCGGCACTCCGAGATCCACCTCAGCGACAGCGACGTCAAGGTCCGCGACCTGGGCTCGGGCAACGGGACCTTCGTCAACGGAGCGCAGATTCGCGAGACGGCGCTCGTCCACGGCGACCAACTGCAGCTCGGTCACACCCACATGCTGGTTCACATTCAGCCGAGCGACGCGACCCCGGCGAGCCCCGAGGCCAGCGGCGAGGTCACTCAGGCCTGGCCCTCGCCCGCGGCCGGCGCGGCGGGCGCCGCCACCGTGGTCGGCGACGTCCTCGGGGTGTGCGTCCTCTGCCAGAAGCCCGTGACCACTGCCGACGTCCAGAACGGCGCGTTCCAGCAGCGCGGGCGCTGGCTGTGCGCAAGGTGCGTGCCCAAGGTCGAGATCAAGGGCTACGAGATCGGCCCACGGCTGGGCGAGGGCGCGATGGGCGTCGTGTTCATGGCTCGTGACCTCAACCACAACGGCCGCCAGGTCGCGCTGAAGGTGCTCAAGACCCGGGGCGAGTTCAGCGAGGAGGACCGTCAGCGGTTCATCCGCGAGGCGGCCACCGCGGCCGAGCTCGAGCACCACAACATCGTGCGCGTGCTCGACCTGGGCTTCTCGCCGCCGCATCTCTACTACGCGATGGAATACCTCCAGGGCCAGAGCCTGAAGAACCTGATCAAGAAGCACAAGCGGCTGCCGCTGGCGTCGGTGATCCGGGTCGCGGTGCAGGTCGCGCTGGCCCTCGAGCACGCCCGCGAGCACTCGATCGTGCATCGCGACATCAAGCCCGAGAACATCCTCATCACCAGCGACGGCATGGCGAAGCTGACCGACTTCGGCCTGGCGAAGAACTTCCTCGGCTCGGGCAACTCGAACTTGACCCGACCGGGCGACGGGCTGGGGACGCTGCCGTTCATGCCTCCCGAGCAGATCGACGAGGCGCTCTACGCCGACCACCGCTCGGACATCTACTCCTTCGGCGCGACGATCTACAACATGCTCACCGGACAGCCGCCCTTCCTGGGCAAGACGCCGCTGGAGTATTTCGACAGGATCCGCAACGAAGAGCCACAGCCGATCTCGAATTTCCGCAAGGACGTGCCCAAGGTGATCGAGGTCATGGTGCTGAAGATGCTGCGCAAGGACCCGGATCGGCGATACCAGCAAATCAACGAAGTCCTCGGCATGCTCCAGCACTTCCTGCGCACCGAGTTCGACACCCGCCAGACCGCGACCTGAACACGCCCAGCTTTCGCCGCGTCTGGTCCAGGGAAAGGAGCCGCGCATGCGCTCGTTCGTCACCCTCCTGTTCGTCTTCCTCGGGGCGGCCTGCGCTCAGGACGAGGCGCTCCCGCGCCTGACCCTCGTGCGCGAGGTGCGCTGCTCCGACCTGTTCGGCGACGCCCTCGACCGCTACGAGGCCAGCGGCGTCGAATACGACGGCAAGGCGCTGCGGGTCGTGTTCGACAACAGCTGGAAGCTGGCGGTCGTCAGCCCCGAACTGGACAAGGCCTCGGCGCGACTGATCGACCCGGACCCGCGACTGCGGGGCTCCTCGGATCTCGAGGGCCTGGCCTACGACGCCCAGGGCCGGCTGTGGGGGGTGATCGAGGGCGCGCGGCTCGAGTCGGGCAGCGTGCACGGGCTGCTGGTCGCCTACAAGGACGACAGCGCCCTTGGACCGGCCAAGCTGCCCGCTGAGCTGCCCGACGGCGGCAAGGGCTATGAGGGCCTGGCCTGCGTGGAGCGCGACGGCAAGACCGTGCTCCTGGCCTTGCTCGAGGGAAACCACGGGGAGGGAGGCAAGCGCGGCAAGGACGAAGGTCACGGCCGGATCCACGCCTATGTGGTCGACCCCGCCAAGCAAGATCTGCCTCCGCCGCAGGTGCTCGAGGTCCCGGCCGCGGCGGCGTTCAGGGACTACGCAGGGATCGACGTCCTCGGCGACCGGGTGGCCATCGTGTCCCAGAGTTCGGGGAGGCTGTGGGTGGGAGCCTTCAAGCCGGGGACCCTCGAGTTCGCCGGCCCGGGGCAGGTCTACGACTTCCCCCTCGACGAGGAGGGGGCCGAGCGCGCGACCTACGATCGGCTGGAGGGTGTGGTGTGGCTCGACGAGCAGACCCTGGTGTGCGTCTCCGACCGCGCCAAGCCCGACGAGTCGGACGCCCACGACCAGGCGATTCACGTCCTGCGGCTGCCCGTCGGGGACTGAGCTGGACGAGGTCGAGGAGACGCGGAGCTACCAGCTCGGGCGGACGCCGGCCGAACAGGATCTGTTCTGGACGCTGGCGACCGAGGCGCTGTGGGTCGAGGGCGCGTCCCGCGCGGTGGAGCGCCCCACGGAGGGCGAGTTGGCTTGCGTGGGGACGGTGCAGGTCGGCGCCGGGCTGGAGGTCGAGCTGCGCCCGCCTCTCGGCTGGCGCGTGGCGTGGGGGCTGAGGGTCGAACTCGGTGACGGGGTGGCGCTTTGCGAGCTCGAGCCCAGCGCGCCCCGTGGGCGACTGGTCCCCCCCGCTGCCGGCAACTACGCGCTGCGCGTGCGCCCCTGGATCCGCTCGCAGCGCGTGTCCCCCGCACCTCCGCCGCCGGGGTGCGAGCCGGTGCTGCTCGCCGACCCAACCTGGGAGCGGCACTCGCGGCAGTCGAGCCTGGGAGACTGGGGGCCGGGGGCGCCGGGAGCAGCCCAGGCGTGGGGCCTGCCCACGCGCGCCGAGGACGCCCCGTGGTACGAGATCGACCTCGCCCAGCCGCTCTACGTGGAGGCGATTCGCTTGCACTGGGCCAACGGCGAAGGCCCTCCGGGGCCGGTCGAGCTGCACGCCTACCCCCGACTTGGGCCCGAGGGAGAGCCCTGGTTCGCCGACGAGGCCTGGCACGAGACCGTCGAGTCGCCTCGGGGCCCGCACCTCGACGTTCACCCCCGGGCGGTGGCGCGCTACCTGAGGGTCACGCTGCACCCCGAGCAGCCCGCGGCGTTGGAACTCGCTGGGGTCGAGGTCCTCGCAGCCACGCTCACGGCGCCGACGCTGCTGCAGAGCCTGCAGCGGGCGTTCACCCTGTTTGGCCACCGGCCCCTGTTCGGCTGCCGCGAGCGCGAACCCGATGGCGCGCTGAGCGGCTATCGACGCTGGACGCCCTACGCCGCGGTGTGGTCCCACGCGCGTTGCCTGGCCGCGGGTCTGCGGGCGCTCCTGGCGAACGCCCCTCGTGGACCTCAGGGACGCGTGTTCGTCGGGATCTGCGCGCCAAATCAACCCGAGTGGGCCTGCGCCGACCTGGCCTGTCTGCTCGACGCGTTCGTGGTCGTGCCCCTGCCCGCGACCGACCCGCCGGAGCGGCTGCGCCTCCTCGCCGAGCGCTGCGGCCTGGCCTGCGCGTTCGCAGGGCGCGAGCAGGTGCCCGCGCTGCAGGCCGTCGCGGCGGACGTCAGCAGCCTGGAGACCGTGATCGAGCTCCCGCCTCTCGACCGCGGTCCGGCGCCGAGCCCTCTGGAGGGCGCGCTGGCCTATGGCGAGGTGGTCGCCAGCGGCGAAGGCCTGCTGCGCGACTTCGCCCCTGCCCCTCGCGACCCCGACGACCTGCACACGGTGCTGTTCAGCTCGGGCAGCACGGGGACGCCCAAGGGCGCCATGCGCAGCTACGCCGCGAGCAACGCCATGCTGACCGCCTTCGGCGTCTCGATCCCGGCGGTGCACCTCTCGTTCCAGCCGCTGAGCCACTTCAGCGAGCGGGTCTACCAGCTGACCCTCTTCGTCTACGGCGGTCAGATCGCCTTCGCCAGTTCTCAGGGGGCCTCTCCGAGTCCCCCTCGCAGCGAAGCTGCTCGGGCTCACCCCCAACCGGCCGCGGGCGCAGGGTCTCGGCTGTTCGAAGATCTGGCGTTGCTCGAGCCGACCGCGGTGGGGGGGCCTCCGCGGGTGTTCAACAAGCTCCTCGAACGCTACCGGCAGGACCTGGCCCAGCTGCGCGCGGCTCGCCCCGAGGCCGACCTCGCGTCCCTCGAAGCCGAGGCGCTGGCGGGGCTGCGGGGGGTGTTCGGCGGGCGAGTGCAGAGCGTGTCGGTGGGCAGCGCTCCGCCGAGCCGTGCGCTGATGGCATTCCTCCAGCGCTGCTTTCACGACTGCCGCGTCGGTGAGGGCTACGGGAGCACCGAGTGCGCCACGATCACCGTCGACGACCACGTGCACACCGGCGTCGACCTGCGCTTGATCGACGTGCCCGAGCTGGGCTACTTCACCAGCGACGACCCGTCACGCGGCGAGATCCTCGTCCGCACGCCCCACATGGTCTCGGGCTACCTGGGCGACGAGGCCGCGACCCGCGCGACCTTCGACGAGGACGGCTACTTCCACACCGGCGACCTCGGCGAGCGCCAGCCCGACGGGCGCGTGCGGGTGATCGGGCGGCGCAAGAGCGTGGTCAAGCTCGCCCAGGGCGAGTTCGTCGCTCCCGAGCGGATCGAGGACGCCCTGCTGGGCAGCCCCCTGGTCGCCCAGCTGGTGATCCACGCCGACTCGCAGGAGTCGAGCGTGGTCGGGCTCGTGATCCCCAACCGGGGTCCCTTGGCGCTGGAGCTGGGCTGCGCCGAGGGCGACCTCGAGGCGCTCGCGGGCGAGGGCGCGCGCGCGCGGGTCCTCGCAGACCTGCGGCGGGTGGGTCGCGCAGCGCAGCTCCTGCCCTGGGAACTGCCCTCGGCGATCCACCTCGAGCTCGAGCCCCTGAGCGTCGAGCGGGGGCTGGCGACGTCGAGCAACAAGGTCGACCGCCGCGCCGTCGCCGCGCGCTACGCCGACGTCTTCGCCGCGCTCTACGAGGGGGCCTCTCCGAGCCGCGGGGTGTTGGACCTCGTGCGCGAGGCGGCCGCGGCCGTGCTGGGTGAGGCGTCGCCCGACGGCGACCTCGCCGGTCGCCTGGGGGTCGACTCGCTCTCCGGAGTCGAGCTGGTGAGCGCGGTCTCCGAGAAGCTGGGGCGCGAGGTCTCGTTGGCCGCCTGGCACGGGGCGAGCTCGCTCGAGGAGCTCGCGCGCCGGATCCAGGTCGAGGCGGGCGTCGGGGCCAGCAGCGGGGGAGGCGAGAGCGCGACGGAGGCTCAGGTCCGGGCGGACCTCGCTGCCCCCCTCGAACTCGAGGCCGCGGTATTGGCCCAGGCTCCGCGGCACCCGGCGCGCTGCGTGCTGCTCACCGGCGCCACCGGGTTCCTCGGCGCGCACCTGCTGGAGGCGTTGCTGGAGCTGGAGGGGGTCGAGGTGCGGGCGCTCGTGCGCGCCGCTGACGACGCCGGCGCGGCCGAGCGACTGCAAGCGACCGTCACCCGCTACGGCCTCGCCTGCGACCCCGCGGGCTGCCAGGCCTTGCCCGGTGACCTCGCCCAGCCGAGGCTCGGCTGGAGCGAGGCCCGCTGGGCCCAGCAGGCCAGCGAGCTCGACGCGATCCTCCACGCCGGGGCTCAGGTCAACTGGCTGATGCTCTACGGGCAGCTGCGCGCGGCCAACGTGGGGGGGACCGACGCGTTGCTGGCTTTGGCGGCCAGCGCGCGGCCCAAGGCGTTCCACTTCGTGTCCACGATCAGCACGGTGGACTCCGAGGGCGACGAGGGAGACGTGCTCCCCGAGGCCCGCGCGCTGAAGAGCTCGGGCTACGGGTTGAGCAAGTGGGTGGCGGAGCAGCGCGTGCGCCAGGCCGCCGCGGTCGGGCTGGCGACCACGATCCACCGCCCTGCCATGATCACTGGCCACAGCGTCCGCGGGGTCGCGAACGCCGAGGACTTCGTCAACCGCTACCTGCAGAGCTGCCTCCAGCTGGGGGTCGGCCTCGACCTCGAGGACGCCCGCTGCGACCTGACCCCCGTCGACTTCGTCGCCCGCGCGATCGTGACCTTGATTCGCGGGGAGGCTCCCGCGGGGCAGGTGTCGCACCTGACGAACCTCGATCGTTCGCCGACCTGGGGCGAGCTCTCCCGGGGGCTGGGGGTCGACCCCCAGCCCTACCCCGTGTTTCGCGAGGCGCTGCTCGCCGCGGGCGACGCGCTGCCCCTGGCCCCGCTGCGGGCGTGGTTCCCGGCCGCGGGGTTCGGCATGCGCATGGGGCCCTGGCCCCACGCGACCACCACCGCGCGGCTGGAGGCGCTGGGTTGCCCGCTGCCCCCGCCCGCGGGCACACTGGTACAGGTCTACCGCGCCCGCTGGGCGCCTGGGGGTGAGGCGTGAACGGCCAGTCTCGGGAGCTAGCTCAGCGCGAGTAGAAGCGCCGGGGTTGCTTTGCCGGGGGGGCGAGCACGTCCTTGGGGGAGGCGGTCCAGATGATGTCCCCGGTCTCGTCGCGCAGCTCGAGCAGGAGCGTGCCCGCCTTCGCGTCGACTTCGATCCAGCCGAAGTTCATGCCTACGTTGTCGACGAAGACGCGACCCGAGTGGGGCATGCTGCTCAGCCCGGGGTTGTTGTTGTTCGCCAGGGGCGAGCTGGTGAGCTCGTAGAGCGGGTAGCCGACCACGCTGTCCTTGGCCTTGAGCACCTCACCCATGTGCACGTCGCCCGAAACGAACACCACCCCGCGGATCTCCTCGTCACGGATCGACTCGAGGATTCGCGCGCGCTCCTCGCCGGCGGGCTCCCAGGTCTCGACGGGGTGGGGCCAACGAGAGAGGAACTGGCCACCGACGGCGACCACCTTCAGCCGCGCGCGAGAGGCCTTCAGCTCGCGCAGCAGCCAGGCCGTCTGCCGTTCGCCGAGGATCCGGTGCTCCGGGCCCGGAGGCGAAAGGTTCGGGCTGCGGAAGCTGCGGTCGTCGAGGAGGAACAGGTCGACGGGCCCGAGCCGGGCCTTGCAGTAGATCCCTTCGCCGTCTTCGCCGTAGCCAGGGTTCCCCCAGTAGCTGCGCCACACCTCGCGGGTTTGCCGGCGGAGGACGAAGGTCTTGTCGGAGTTGTTGGGGCCGTAGTCGTGGTCGTCCCAGATCGCGAGGGTCGGCACCTTTCGCAGAAACGCGCGCAGGTCGGGGGCCTCGCGTTGGAGGCGCATGCGCCGGTAGAGCCCGGCCTGGGACTTCACGTCCTCGCGGCCGTAGTAAACCATGTCACCCAGGGAGACGAACACGTCGGGTTTGGCCGCGGCGATGGTCGCCCAGATCGGCTGCTGCGGGTAGCGCCCGAGGTGCACACAGCTGCCGAAGGCGAGCCTCAGCACGCCGTCGCCTGGCTTAGGCAAGGTGCGCACGCGACCGGGCTCGGTGGGCGCGCCGTCGATCACGACCCGGTAGGCGTAGGCGGTGCGCGGCTCGAGCTCCGCGGCGGTCAACAGCAGCGTCCCGTCGCGCTCGGGGTCGAAGCGGCCCTCGGCGACGGTCCTCCACGGCTCGTCGGAGTCGGCGCGGCGCAGCTCGAGGGTCGCGCTCTCCTCCCCGTCGGCGCGCAGCCACACCCGGGTGCTGCAGTGGTCCGTGTAGCCGAGCATGGGGCCAC
>Ga0070727_10003296_pt1 | contig 14827 bp, 12 predicted proteins | sample tdAd472_FD_66722 | JGI IMG/M metagenome (GOLD analysis project Ga0070727, IMG submission 66722) | Marine sediment microbial communities from the Atlantic coast under amendment with organic carbon and nitrate - tdAd47.2 | ecosystem: Environmental > Aquatic > Marine > Coastal > Sediment | place...
AGCTGCGCCTGCAGCGACAGGCCCGACCGCCGCGGCGGCTCGTTGCCTTCGGTGCCCGGGGGCGGCGCCACCTCGGCGGGGTCCGGGGTGGGCGTCGGCTCCACCGCTTCGACGGGCTCGACGTCGGGTACCGGGTCCGGCTCGAGCGCGGCGACCATCGGCTCCACGTCGTCGGGGCGAGGCGTGGGCTGCTCGAGAGACTCGGCGTCGGGCGCGCCGTCGACCTGCTCGGACTGCTCGGCGACCGCCTCGGGCTCCGCCGGCGCGTCCTCGCCGTGCTCCATCGTCTCGGATCCGGCGTCGTCGCCCTCGGGCGCGTCGTCATCGCCCCCGGTCTCGGGCGCCCCGGGGTCCCGCAACGTCGTGTTCGCCGCGATCGTCTCTTCGGCCACGGTGTTCGCGCGGTCGGCGCGGTGGTTCGTCTCGACGGGCTCGACGTCGTTCGACTCTGCTTGTGCAACAGCGAGGCGGTTCACGTCCTCGTCCGGCGGCGGGGGCGGCGGCTCGGCCTCCGGCTGCGGCGTCACGGTCTCGACGGGATCCGGCACGACGAGCTCCACGAGGGGCGCAGCATCCGGCTCCTGCTCTTGCTCCGGCTCGGGCTGCGGCTCCGGCTCCAGCTCCGGCTCGCGCTCCAGCGGCGCCGGCGCTTCCTCTTCGGTGACGGCCACGAGCTGAGGCTCGTCCTCGATGCTCGGCGTCGGCTCGGGCTCCGGGTTCGCGCCGTTCGCGCCACCGAGCAGCGCCAGGCGAAACCCGACGACGAACGGGACCTGCACCGCGAGCGCCACGACCAGCGCGACGACGATGCGCCACCAGGGCGTTCGCCGTCGAGACGGGTGCGCAGCAGCGCGTGGGGCGCGGTCACTCATGCCACCAGCCTGCCCATCCCCTGCAATCGACGCAACGTGCTGTCGCTACGACTCGTCGAGCGGCAGGTAGCAGAACCCGACCGGCCCCAGGTCCTCGCGGCAGACGTAGCCGTCGCGCTTGCGGCAGTCGTTGTTCGAGTCGCACCGGCGCATGCACGCCGTGATCTCGGGCTCGCGAAAGTCGATGCACACCGCCTCGTCCGGGCAGGTGCGTGCATCGCCGGGGTCGCAGTCGTAGCTGAGGCAGTACCCGCCCGGCGACGTGGTGTCGCAGACCTGACCCTGCGGGCAGTCGAGGTTGGCCACGCAGCTGTCGCCGGTCTGCGAACCGCAGGCGGTCACGCCGAGGGCGAGCAGGCAGGTTGCGAGGGCGAGGCGAAGCATCGGGGTCCGGGTCGAGCGTCGAGGCGCGACCGATAGCAGCGTGTACGCCAGCGCGTCAACGCCGCGTTCAGCCGGCGAAGCCCTGCCCGCCGATCAGGTCGCTGCGCAGCGCGCCGACGGCGGCGTACCGAAACAGCTTGCGCACCAGCTTGCGCGACGACGGATCCAGGATCCGCTCGCGGGCGCGCATCAGGGTCGCGAGGTCGCGGGTCAGCAGCGTGCTGCCCGACTGGCCGGACAGCGACTGAAAGCGGCTCAGCGCAAAGTCGAGCAGCTCGCGCGCCGCCGGCGCCTCGTCCTTGTCGAGGTGTGTGATGCAGCGCGCGTGCGACCGCGCCAGCTGCAGACGCGCGGCGTGGGCCTGCACCGCGATGTCCGGCTCCATGCTGTCGGCGAGCGCAGAGGACACGACGTGGACCTTCATCGCCTTGCGGTGGACCGTCGCGTTGCGGCACGGCAGGTCGAGGTTCTTGATGCGCAGGGTCAGCGGGCTCATGTCGTGCCCCGCATCGCCGGGGCGCAGGCGCAGGCGCGCGACCACGTGAAAGGCGGACTCGGCGACGAGCGGCGGCAGCGCGATCTTGTTCTCCGCCACCCACGGCAGGTCGTTGAGCACGTCGACGACGTCGGCGCCGACCATGTCGAACCGCAGGGTCGCCCATTCGGTGTAGACCGCACCCAGCGACCGGACCTCGGCGTCGAAGATCGCCGCGAGCTCGTCCGGACGCTCGGCGAACCAGGCGTTGCCGCCGCCCTCGACCGCGAGGGGCACGAGCAGGTCTTCGTCGAAGTCGAGACCAATGCCGATCGTGCTCGTCGAGATGCCGCGCCGAAAGAGCCCACGCGCGGCCCGAACGACGGACGCCGACTCGGGCGTCGGGCCCTCGCCGACGGAGCGGGTCACCACGATGACCCGATTCACCGCGTCGCGGTCCCAGTCCTCGGCGAGCTCAACACCCGCGGCGAGCCACGCCGTGTAGGTCACCGGACCGCCGGACGCGGTCACCGCCGTCAGCAGCGACTCGATGTCCGGCAGGTCGCGGACCCGGGTGGGCGCGAGGATCCGGTCGGCCGATTCACCGGCGGTGACGATCGTGAGCACGTCGTTCGGCTCGAGGTGCTCACATCCGCGACGCACCGCGCGTCCAAGCTCGGCGAGCAGGCTCGCGTCGGACGCGATCGTCCGGTCCACCACGATCCCCAGACGGCGCGTCGGCGGCACGGGGATCTCGGCGGGCACGATGCGCGCGAGCACGAGCAGCTCGGTCGGCCGTGCCTCGGACACGAACCGCTTCTCGGGCCGCAGAAAGATCTTGAGGGGAGCTACGCCCATCGACGCCTCACCCGTACAACGCGTCGAGACGCGCCCGAATGGCCCCGACGAGCGCTTCGCGTCGGCGGCTGTCCGCCAGCCCGCGCAGCGTGTCCTCGGTCAGCTCGAACCGGACGCCCTCGCCCACCGACAGCTCGATCCACGCACGCGCGGCGACGGGCAGCGAATCGAGCGGGCCCTCGACCGAGGTCGCGGTGTTCGCCCGACGGATGAGGGCCGCGATGTCGTCGGTGATGAGCCCGTTGAGAAAGCGCAGCGCCGGGTTCTCGCGCCCGCCCACCGTGACCGTCGGCGCGTTGGCGGCGGACCGGGGGATGTTCGGCGCGCTGCCGGCGCTCGCGGGCCGCATCACTGCGGCGTCTGGCGACGAGTCGATCGGAGGCGTGTGGTCGCTCGCCGGACTGCCGGGCCCCGAGCTGCTCGACGCGGATGCGGCGACGCCGGGACGCCCTGCGTCGGTGACGACCGCCGGCCGCGGCGGGTTCGGCGAGTGCCCACTCACGGGCGCAGACTCGACGCTCGGCGCCTGGCTGCGACCGGCGTTGTCCGACGGGCCGCGCATCCGCGACAGCAGCGCGTCCATCACCCCCTCGAGCGCGGCGTCGTCGCGGTGCTCGAGTTCGGTGCGGATGGCCTGCACGGACGCACCGGCGAGGCGCAGGAGCACGCCCGCCGAGATGAGCATCGCCTGCCGCCGGGCCGTCGACTCGGACATCCGCACGCCGAACCCGTCGTTGATCAACGAGTCGACCGCATCCTCGAGGCGCTCACGAGACGTACGAGCGAGCGCTCGCTCGCGCGAGAGCACGTCGATCATCGAGATCCGGAGCGCGCCGGGCTCGAGGCGTTCCAGGTCCTGAAAGCGCGACAGGTCCATCGAGAATCCGAGCAGATGCGATGTACGAGAGCCAACGACATGCTACTCGTCGGACTGTGACCCCGTCAACGCGGCGCGACCGAGCTTCGCGGTCCCCGCGAACACGCCCCACCAGGTGGCGAGCTCCTGCTCGTCGAGCTCGGCGCGCACGAATACCCGCTGCAGGGTACGCAGCACGTTGTCACGCTGATCGCCGTTGAAGAAGTTGATGGCGTGCAGCGCCTCTTCGACGGTGTCCATCATCCGCTCGAGCTTCGCGCGGTCTGCCTTGTCGAACGACCGACCGGCGGGGCGCATCGGCGCGGCGTCCCCGAGGGCGACGAACACCCGGTGACAGGCGATCATCACCGCCTGCGCGAGGTTGAGCGAGGTGTAGCCCTCGTGCGTCTCGAGGGTCACCCACGCGTCGCATCGGTCGACGATGTCGTTCGGCAACCCGTGGTCCTCACGCCCGAAGATGAGCCCCACACGCCCGTCGGTCTGCGACGACCAGCGCCCGATCGAGGCGTCGAGCCGTTCACGGGGCGTGCGCTCCTCGCGGCCGCGGGCGGTGAACGCCACGACCTCGTGCAGCCCCTCACACGCCTCGGCCCAGGTCTCGACCTCGGTGACGTGGGCGTCCACCCACTCGGCCGAGTGCGGTGCCGTGATCGTGATGCGGTCGAGGCTCATGCTGACGGGACGCACGACCCGAAGGTCCGTGATCCCGCAGTTGCGGCACGCGCGCACCACCGACCCGACGTTGAGCGGGTTCTGCGGCTCGACCAGCACCACGGCGAAACGCGCCATCGGGTCGGACCCGACGGCGCGTGTGCTCTGTGCGTCGGGCGCACTCACCGCTTCGAGTAGTCCCGCGCGCGGCGGATGAACGCCGGCTCTTCCATGTCGTCGCCGGGCTCGTCGAAGAGCGTCCCGATGTTCGTCGGGGCCGTCGCGCGCACCGCGGTCTGGCCGCCGGACACGCGGGCCTGCCGACCGGTGGTGCGCCGCTCGTCGAGCTCGCTGGCACCCACGGCGCGGACGGGGCGAGTGTGCGGCGGGCGGGTGGCCGTCGGCGCTGCGGCGACCGAGGCGACCTCGCCACGCGTCTCACGGGGCGGCGCGGACGCGGTCGTGGTCGCCGGGGCATGCGTCGGACGGTGCGCAGGCGCGGTAGAGAAGCGACGCGACGGACGCTCGGCGAGGCGCTGGTCCCCGAGGTCGGGGCGCGCGTCGTCGGCGCGGTCGAAGCCGGTCGCGATGACCGTCACCTTGATCTCGTCTTCCATCGACTCGTCGACCACGGCGCCGAAGATGATCTCGGCGTCGACGTGGGCCGCCTCGTGGATGACCGACGAAGCGCGGCTGATCTCCTGGATGCCCAGGTTCAGGCCGCCGGTGATGTTGATGAGGACGCCGGTGGCGCCGTCGATGGACACGTCCTCGAGCAGCGGGCTCGAGATGGCCATCTCCGCCGCCTCGATGGCGCGGTTCTCACCGGACGCGCGGCCGGTGCCCATGAGCGCCATACCCATGTCGCTCATGACCGACTTCACGTCGGCGAAGTCCACGTTGATGTAGCCGCCGACCGTGATGAGGTCGCTGATGCCCTGCACCGCGTTGACGAGCACCGTGTCCGCGTGCCGGAACGCGTCGATCATCGACGTGTCCGCGTCCGCAATCATCAGCAGGCGCTCGTTCGGGACCACGATGAGCGTGTCGACTTCGCGGCGCAGCGTCTCGAGGCCGAGCTCGGCCGAGCGCGAGCGACGACGCCCCTCGAAGAAGAACGGGCGCGTCACGACACCGACGGTGAGCGCACCGAGCTCCCGCGCCTGTCGCGCGATGACCGGCGCCGCGCCGGTACCCGTGCCGCCACCCATGCCGGCGGTGACGAAGACCATGTCCGCGCCCTCGAGCGCGTCGCTGATCCGCTTCTGGTCCTCCGACGCCGCCGCGCGACCCACCTCGGGATTGGCGCCAGCGCCGAGCCCCTTGGTCAGGTTCGACCCGAGCTGGATCTTGCACGGCGCGAGGTTCCGCTCCAGCGCCTGGATGTCGGTGTTCGCGGCGATGAACTCGACGCCTTCGAGCCCGCTCGTGATCATCGTGTTGACGGCGTTGCCGCCACCACCACCGACGCCGATCACCTTGATGCGTGCGCCCCGGATCTCCTGCTCATCGAACTCGAACATCGACATGGTCCCTACTCCTCACGCGGCGATCGGTGCACGTATCCGGCTCGGACCCGGGTCAGGTCCGCGGCGGGGCGGTTCGAGGACCGTGCCGACGACGCCCGCGGCCTCTTGCGAGGCCGGTTCAGCTCGGGCCCGGCGCCCCTCGTTTCTTCATTCAACGCACAGCCAGGGTACCACGCAGGGATCCCCCGTGCAACGCTTATGGAAGAGCTTCCGCAAATTTTGGACGCGTCTAAAAAGCGCCGTTTTTGCAGCACCTTGCGACAGCTTCCATAACTTTCTTCGTCCCGCGATCACGGCGCCTGCAGCCCCTTCGTCACACCGATATTCTTTTGACGGTGGACCCCTCGGACGCAACGACATCCATCCATGGGTCACGGTGGACGAGGGGCCGCCCGTGCGGCGACGATTCGACCTGAATCGGCACGAAACCGACCGGCTCGCGGTCCCGAAGCCGGGCCGCGGATCGTCGCGATTCGATCCGGGTGGGCGCCACCGACGGCGCCCGCGCCCTACAGGATCCGGTCGATGAAGCCCTTGAGGCTCGTCCGGATCCGCGCGCCGATGCCGCGCTGGGGGGCGCGGTAGAAGAGCGACGGGTCCCGGTTGCGGGCGACGAAGTTCAGCAGGCCGACGGCGGCGGCGTACCGCGGCTGCCGCACGACGTCGAGCAGCCCTCCGACGCCGACCGGCACACCCACGCGGATGCTGGCGCCGAGCGCGCGACGGGCGAGCTCGACCGACCCGGGCATCACGACGGAGCCGCCGGTGAGCACGTAGCCCGACTCGAGCACGTCCATGTACCCGCAGAGCTCCACTTCGCGGCGCACCAGGCGCAGGATCTCGTCGAGCCGAGGCTCGATGATCGTGGCCAGCAGCGCGGCGCTCATCTTCTGCGACGGGCGCCCCATCAGACCGGGCACGTCGATGGTCGACCGGGTATCGGCGCGGTCCGTGAGGGCGCAGCCGTACTGCTCCTTGAGGCGCGCGGCGGCGTCCCAGCTCGTCGACAGCCCGATGGCGATGTCCTTCGTCACGTTGTCGCCGCCGTACGGGATGACGGCGCTGTGGACGATCGCACCCCCGTGCCAGACGGCGATGTCGGTCGTGCCGCCGCCGATGTCGACGAGCACGACGCCGCGCTCCCGCTCCTGCCGGTCCAGGGTCGAGAAGCTGGACGCGAGGGTCTCCATCACCATGCCGTCGACGACCACGCCGCAGCGGTCCGCGCAGCGGCTCAGGTTCTGCACCGTCTGGGTCGACGTCGTGACGACGTGCGCACGAGCGTGCAGCCAGTGGCCCGAGAGCCCCGCGGGGCGTCGAAGCCCCGCCTCACCGTCCACGCCGAACTCGACGGGGAGCGTGTGCAGGACCTCCTGCCCCGTCCGCACGACCTGCCGACGAGCGAGGTCGAGCACGCGGTCGACGTCCCCCGGGTTCACCACCCCGGATCCGAGCCGCAGGGACGCCTCGGCGAGGCGCCCACGCTGCTGACCGGACGAGATGCCGACGTAGATGTTGCGGGCGTCGATGCCCGCCATGAGCTCGGCTTCGTCGAGCGCCGCGCGCAGCGACTCGGCCGTGGCCTCGAGCTCGACGACCTGACCCTTGCGCAGCCCGCGCGACTCGTGGGTGCCGAAGCCGACGACGTCGACGCCATCCGGCGTGCGACGGCCGACGACCGCGCAGACCTTCGAGGTGCCCACGTCCACTGCGACGACGAATCCCGTACCGTTGCCCATCGTCACCACTCCCCGGTCGTCGCGTCCGCGAGACGCACGTTCACACGCTGCAGGTCGTCGCCCTCGAGCAGGATGCGCGTCGCGACCTGCGACTCCTCGCGCAACACCGCGTCGACCTCGGCCACGCGGGCGAGCCGCGCGTCGAGCTGGTCTGCTCCCAGTCGAACCTCCACGCCGTCTTCGCGCACCACGCGGTACCCGTGCACCGGGTGGCGGTGCAGCTCGCGAAGGCGTGTGCCGTCGGCGTCGAAACGCTCCGTCCACGCTTCGACGGCACGACGAGCGTCGGCGAATGCGAGCGGGTCGACGTCGTCGCCCTGCCCCACCCCGACGACCAGCGGCAGGGCCGGGTCGTCGGTCGGCAGCCACGGGCGAATGCGCACACCGTCGGCGTCGACGAGCACGAGGTCGTCCAGCGCGACGATGCCCCAGGCGGTCGCCTCACGGACCTCGATGTGGATGCGTCCCTCGAGGGACACCCGGGCGTCGACTTCGCGGACCCACGGCAGGTCGGCGATCGCGTCTTCGATGCGCGCCGGGCGGCACGTCAGGACGTTGCGCGGACGGTCGAGGGCCGCCGCGGCGAGCAGCGCATCACGGTCGAGCTCGACGAGCCCCTCGACGACGACCTCGTCGACGAGAAACACCCGCGACCGCACGACGTGGTGAAAGCCGACGTACACGCCGATCGGCGCGGCGATGGCTGCAGCGAGCGCGAGCGCCGGCATCACGAAGGTGCGGACCCGGTCGACGAGGTGCGTCGCGTCCATCACGCGTCCCCCTTCGTCGTGGGCGCATCGAGGCGCGCGGCGTCGAGCATCCGCGCGACAAATGCGTCGAACGCCTCGCCCCGCGCCGCCGCCATCTGGGGCACCAGCGAGCGCTCGGTCATCCCGGGCACCGTGTTGACCTCGAGCACCATCGGCCCGGTGGTCGCCCCGAGCATCACGTCGACCCGAGCGACACCGCGGGCCCCGACGGACCGGTACGCGGCGAGCGCGGCGGCTTCGACGCGACGACGTTCGTCGTCGTCAAGCAGCGCCGGCAGCTGGTACCGGGTGTCCGCTCGTTCGTACTTGGCGGCGAAGTCGAAGAAGCCGTCGGCGGGGTCGATCTCGACGATGCCGAGCAGCTCGCCATCGAACACGCCGACGGACAGCTCCCGCCCGTCGACGAAGGCCTCGACGAGCACCTCGCCCCGCCCGGTCGCACACGCCGCGACCGCGTCGGCGAAGGCGTCCGCCGTGCGAACGACCGACACGCCCACCGAGCTGCCCTCGAGCGCGGGCTTCACCACACACGGCGCCGAGAGGCCGGCCGGCAGCGAGGTCGCGCCGGGGTCCACCACGGCCCACGCCGGCGTCGGGACGTCGAACGCGGCGAACATCCGCTTCGTCGCCACCTTGTCCAGCGCGAGCGCCGAGCCGAGCACGCCGCTGCCGGTGTACGGGATCGACAACAGCTCGAGCAGCCCCTGCAGGGTGCCGTCCTCGCCACCCGGGCCGTGCAGCGCCACGAAGACCACGTCCGGATCGAGGTCCACCAGCGCACGCACCCCGGCACGGTCGAGGTCGATGCGGTGCACGTCGTGGCCGGTGGCCTCGAGCGCATCGGCGATCGCACGCCCGGTCTTCAGGCTGATCGGCCGTTCGTTGCTCGTCCCGCCGAAGCAGACGGCGACGCGATGGTGGATCCAGCGGCTCATGCGGACAGGGGCTCGCAGTGGGGGACGGTGTCAGGCGGTGATGTGCGGCGTTCGGAGTACATGTTGCACTGCTCGGGATCGTCCTGGCAAGCGTTGACGAACATCGTCACATTCCGACCAGGTCGACGAGATCACTGGCGATCTCGGACGCAGCGTTCGGGCGCCCGAGCGCGCGGGCGGCTGCGCGCATGCGCACGAGGACTTCGGGCATCCCCAGCAGCGATCCCAGCAGGCGCGAGGGGCGCTCGCCGCCCATCTCGTCGTCCCGCACCATCACGCCACCGCCGGCCTCGACGATCGCTCGCGCGTTTGCGGTCTGGTGGTCGTCCGCCGCGTGGGGGAACGGCACGTAGAGCGCCGGCAGACCGATCGCCGTCAGCTCGGCGATCGTCGTCGCGCCGGCGCGGCACAGGGCCATGTCTGCGTCCTGATAGGCGGACGCCATGTCGTCGATGTACCCGTCGACCCGCGCCGAGACGCCGGCTTCTTCGTAGAGCGCGGCGACTCGATCCTCGGCGCCCCGCCCGGTGGCGTGGCGCACCTCGATGTCGAGCCCGCCGTCGCGGATCGCGGCGGCGATGCGCGGCGCGTTGTCGTTGATCGAGCGGGCGCCCTGCGAGCCGCCGAACACCAGCAGCCGCGGGGGCCCCGGGCGGCGTGCGTGCCCCTGCATCGCCTCGATGAGCTCGCGGCGCACGGGGTTGCCGGCGACGACGACCCGCCCGGCGGGGAACCACGTCTTCGACGCCTCGAACGAGGCGTACACCCGGGTCGCGACGCGGGCGAGCGCGCGGTTCGTCACCCCGGGGCGCGCGTTCTGCTCGAGCAGCACAACGGGGATGCGCTGCGCCGCTGCGGCGAGCCCGACCGGGCCGGACACGAAGCCACCGAGGCCGATGACGACGTCCGGACGGATGCGGCGCACGAGGCGCAGCGCCGCGACGCCAGCGCCGGGCAGCGACGCCGCGGCGCGCGCCAGGGCGAGCCCGCGACGGCCCTTGAGCCACGCGACCTCGAGGGTGTCGAGCGCGTACCCGGCACGGGGCACGGCGCGCGCCTCGACGCGGTCCTTCGTGCCGACCCAGCGAATCGTCGCGCCGGGGCGCAGGTCCTCGAGGGCGCGGGCGAGCGCGAGGCCCGGGTACACGTGCCCGCCGGTGCCGCCGCCCGCGAAGAGGATGGTGGGGCCGTCAGCTGCCATGACGCTCCGCCTGACGCCGAGCCCGGCGCCGCCGGCGGGTCGCGACCCGCTCTTCCTTGCGTGCCCGGCTGGCCCGCTCTTCACGCTCCGCGCGCGCGTCGCAGCGCTCGCGGTGCAGGTCCGGGTTCGCCTGACCGATGTTCAGCAGGATGCCGACCGCGAGAAGCAGCAGAATCAGGCTGCTTCGGCCGTAGCTCACGAAGGGCAGCGTCAGGCCCTTCGTCGGCAGCAGGCCCGTCACGACGCACAGGTTGATGGTCGCCTGCAGCGTGATGAGCGTCGTCAGCCCGAACGCGAGCAGAAAGCCGAACCGGTCGCGGGCGCGCAGGGCGATCGTGAGGCCGCGCCACAGAAAGAGCACGTAGAGCAGCGCGATGGTGCCCATACCGATGAGCCCGAACTCCTCGCCGATCGCGGCGCCGACGAAGTCGTTGTACAGCTCCGGCAGGTACCCGAGCCAGCCGCGCCCAGAGCCGAACCCGGTGCCGGTGATGCCGCCGGACGCGAGGGCCACGTACGAGTTCACGAGCTGGTAGCCGGACTCGCCGGCGTCGGCCCACGGGTCCATCCACGCGGTGACGCGGCTCATGCGGTACGAGGCCCCCTGCACCGCCGCGTAGATGGCGACGAGGCCGCCCGCGGCGAACGCGACGAGGAAGCTCACCTTCGCCCCGCCGACGAAGAGCATCACACCGACCATCGTGAGAATGACGACGGTCGAGCCGAAGTCCGGCTGCTTCATCAGCAGCAGCGCGAACACGCCGAACACGAGGCCGTGGCCGACGAACGACTCGACGAAGTTGCGCATCGCCGGGCCCTTCTTGGCGATCGAGTACGCGAGGTACATGACCGCCACGATCTTGGCGAACTCCGCCGGCTGAAAGCGCACGCCGGCGAACTGGATCCAGCGCGTGGCGCCGTTCACCGTGACCGCGAACCCGGGCACCGCCGTCAGCAGCAGCAGCCCGATGGCCGCAGCGAGAAAGGCGTACACGAACCGGCGGTACACGCTGTAGTCGATGCGGCTCGTGACGATCATGCCGATCGAGCCGAGCACCGCGCCGGTCATCTGGTTGCGGAAGTAGATGAGGTCGTCGCCGTTCGTCGACAGGAAGTACGACTTCAACGCCGAGCCGCTGTACACGGCGAGCAACCCGATCGACACGAGCGCCGACACCACGAGCACGAGCACGACGTCGATCGGCCCCCGCTCGACGAGCTCCTCTTCGACCGCACGCGGCGGCGCCGCGGCGTCGGATGAGCCGCGGGACGCGAAGGGGTTGAGCGATTCGATGGCGATCCAGGAAGCCATGGGCACCTCAGCGCAGCTTCAGGCTCGCGAGCGCGAGCGCGGACAGCAGAATGGAGATGATCCAGAACCGGACGACGATCTGCTGTTCGGACCAGTTCAGCCGTTCAAAATGGTGGTGGATCGGGGCCATCCGAAACACGCGCTTGCCCGTGAGCTTGTACGTGTATCGCTGGATGAGGACCGACAGCGCCTCGACGACGAAGAGCCCGAGGATGATCGCGCTCAGCAGCTCGTTCTTCGTCAGCACCGCCAGGGACCCGAGCGCGCCGCCGAGCCCGAGGCTGCCGACGTCGCCCATGAACACCTGAGCGGGGTAGGCGTTGTACCAGAGGAAGCCCACGCCAGCGCCGATGATGGCGCTGCAGAAGATGGCGAGCTCCTGCGCGCCGTCGACCCGCGGGATCATCAGGTACTCGGCGAAGTCGAAGGTCGCGAAGACCTCTTCACCGGCCACCATCGTCGACACCGTCAGTGTCGTCGCCGAGAGGTACGCCAGCAGCAGAAAGGTGCCGGACGCCACCACGGACGGGCCGATCGCCAGACCGTCGAGTCCGTCGGTGAGGTTCACCGCGTTCGACGCCCCGACGAGCACGAACATCGCGAAGCCGATCCACAGCCACTCGGGCAGGACGATCGTAAGAACGTCCGGCTTGACGAAGGGCAGGTACAGCGTCGTGTCGAAGCCCTCGGGGGCGAGAAAGAGAAGCGCGCCGAAGGCGACGCCGGCGATCGAGAACTGGCTGAGCAGCTTGCCCTTCTCGCTCAGGCCCTTCGACCCGCGCTTGCCGAGCTTCATGGCGTCGTCGACGAAGCCGATGACCGCGTACAGGAGCGTCACGCTCACGCAGATCCAGACGAGCGGGTTCGTCAGGTCCGACCAGAGCAGCGCAGAGACGACCGCCGAGAAGATGAGCAGGATCCCACCCATCGTCGGGGTGTTCTTCTTGCTCTGGTGGTTGTCGTCCATCTCTTCGCGGATGACCTGCCCGATCTGCCGCTTCTGCAGCTGCCGGATGAACCACGGGTACAGGACCATCGTGACGACGAGCGACGTGACCATGGCCACGAGGATCCGGAAGCTCGTGTACCGAAAGACGTTGAGCGGTCCGAACTGTTCGCGAAGCGACTCGAACAGGTGAAAGAGCATCGGTCAGTCTCCCTCCCAGCGGGCCGCAAGCGGCGTCACGATGCGTTCGAGGCCGATGGCACGCGACCCCTTCAGCCAGACGGTGGCCCCGCGGGGCGCCCGCGCGGCGATGGCGTCGACCGCGTCTTCGGCGGTGGCGACGTGGATCGCCTCGACGGCGGCAGCGCCGGCGACGAGGGCCGTCGACCGCGGACCGACGCCGATGACGACGTCGGCGCAGGTCGCGGCGAACGCCCCGGTCTGGCGGTGCAGGTCTTCGGACGTGTCGCCGAGCTCGAGCATGTCGCCGAGCACGGCGATGCGCGGCCGCGAGGCCTCGGCGAGCAGGCCCAGGCTGGCGCGCACGCTCGACGGGTTCGCGTTGTAGGCGTCGTCCACGAGGGTCCGCCCGGCGATCTGCATCCGGCGCAGGCGGCCGTGCGGCAGGGTCACCGTCGACGCAGCGCGGGCGATCGCCTCGGCGCTCGGCATATCAGCGGCGATGTCGCCGTCGCGCGCGGCCACCGCCGCGAGGGCGGTCGCGAGGTTCAGCGCGTTGTGCATCCCCGGCAGCGCGAGCTCGACCTCGGCCGACCAACCCGCCAGCGGGCCGTGCCCGTCGAGCTGTACCCGACCGTCGGACGACGCCCGTGACACGCGGATCGTGGCGCCCTCACCCGTGCCAATCGTGATGACGGTCGTCGAATCTTCGATGCGTCCGGCCCACGCGGGCTCGTCGCGCTCGGTGTGCGGCATCACGAGGACCCGCGGCGGCTGGCCCGTGGCGATGCCGGCCTTGGCGACGCGGATCCCGTCGATGCCGCCGAACCCTTCGACGTGCGCGAGGCCGATCGACGTGAGCACGCCCACGTCGTGGCGCGCGATGGCCGCCAGCTCGTAGATGTCATTCGGCGCGTTCGCCCCCATCTCGAGGACGGCGAGGCGATGCGCGGCACCGATCCGCCCGACGGTCAGGGGCAGGCCGATGTGGTTGTTGTAGTTGCCGGCGGTCGCGAGGGTCGGGATGCCCGCCGCCCGCGCGATCGCGGCGATGAGCTCCTTCGTCGTCGTCTTGCCGTTCGATCCGGTGACGCCGATGACCGCGCACCCGTCGCGCTGCGCGCGCGCCGCGGTGAGCAACGCCGTCGCCACCCGCTGCAGGGCGAGCGCGGTGTCGTCGACTTCGATGACCGCCGCGCGGCACGGGGGCACGGCGGACGCGTCGTCGACGACCACAGCCGACGCACCGCGGTCGAGGGCCGCGCCGACGAAGCGGTGGCCGTCGAACCGCTCGCCGCGCAGGGCGACGAACACGTCGCCGAACGCGAGGCTGCGGGTGTCGGTCGACAGCGGGCCGAGGGGGCGCACCGGGCCGCGCGCGACGAGGCGGCCCCCGCCGGCGGTCGCGAGGCGGTCCGCCGTCCAGCCGGCGAGCAGCGGGATGTCATCGACCGGGCGACCGTGCCCGCGGGCGGCGAGCACGCGGCGCGCCACTTCGCGGTCGTCGAACGCGTACCGCTTGCCGCCGATCTCCTGGTACGTCTCGTGGCCCTTGCCGAGCACGAGCACCGGCGCGCCCTCGGCACGCTCGATGGCCGCGGCGATGGCGTCGTCGCGACGCTCGATCACCGTGACCCGATCGCGCGCTTCGCCGGGCACGCCTGCCTGCATCTGCGCGAGGATGGCGTCCGGCGCTTCGCTGCGCGGGTTGTCGCTGGTGAGCACGACGTGCGCCGCGCCGTCGAGCGCCGCGCGGGCCATGTCCGGGCGCTTCGTCGCGTCGCGGTCCCCGCCGGCGCCGACCACGACGACCGGGGGATCCCCGGCGTCGGCCAGCGCGCGCACGGCGCGGGCGACGGCGTCGGGGGAGTGCGCGTAGTCGACGAAAACGACCGACTCGCTCTTGCGCGGCGCGGCCACGCGCTCGAAGCGCCCGGGCACACCGGCAAAGTCGGCCATGGCGGCGAGCGCGTCGTGCACGGCAGCGCCGTGGGTCGCGGCGACCATCCCGGCCGCGATCGCGAGGTTCTCCAGGTTGTGCATGCCGACGAGGGGGGCCACGGCGCGTTCGACCCGATCGAACGCACGCGCCTCGAAC
>Ga0070727_10003299_pt1 | contig 14820 bp, 15 predicted proteins | sample tdAd472_FD_66722 | JGI IMG/M metagenome (GOLD analysis project Ga0070727, IMG submission 66722) | Marine sediment microbial communities from the Atlantic coast under amendment with organic carbon and nitrate - tdAd47.2 | ecosystem: Environmental > Aquatic > Marine > Coastal > Sediment | place...
ACGTTAACGTCGGCGATGAACTCGCCCTCACTCATGGCATGGGTGAGGAAGCGCACATCCACCGCGACTTCCTCTACACCGTCGTGGGCATCCTCGAACCCACCGGCGCCAGCCACGACCGCTCGCTCTTTACCGACCTGACCAGCTCCTGGATCATCCACGCGCATGACCGGCGCAAAGCCGACAACCCCGACGCCGGCAAACCCACAGAAGCTGACCTCACCGACGCGGACAAGCTCATCACCGGTATTCTGGTCCGCCTGCCCACGCGCGGCGACTCGAACATCAGTTCACTTTTGCCCACCGTCGGCGCGCAGCTCCGGGCAGACCCTTCCATCACCGTCGCCCAGCCCAGCGAAGAGATCCAATCGCTCTTCCGCATCGTCGGCAACATCGACCAGATCCTCATCGCCATGGCTGCAATCGTTATGCTCGCAAGCGCGATCTCGATCATGCTCGCGCTTTACAACTCGATGGAGCAGCGCCGTCGACAGATCGCAGTCCTGCGCGTCCTCGGCTGCAGCAGGCCCCGCGTCTTCGGGCTCGTCGTCACCGAGTCCGCAATCATCGGCATCATCGGAGGCATCGCCGGCTACACGGTCGCCTTCATCGGCACTCGCATCGTCGCGTCCGTGCTCAAAGAGAAACTCGGCCTCGTCGTCGAACCCGTCTTTGACCCACAGATCACGTTTGTCGTGCTCGTCGCCTCGATCGCCCTGGCAGCCCTTGCGGGCCTGATCCCCGCCGCTGCCGCCTACCGGACCTCGGTCGCGCGAAACCTTCGCCCGACCGACTGAATCCGTCGAACCGCTCGCGGGTACAAACGCGTACCATACGAGACAGGTTCACTCCTGAAAGGAGCCCCGCCCGTGCGCATTTTCTGGATCGTGCTCATCGTCATCATCGCCGGCACAGGCTTTCTAGTCTTCTCAGAGAACGACTCGCCCACACCCACGCCCGCGCTGCAAACCGCGGCACCGGCGACCCAAACTCAGGACGCGCCCGCCTCGAGCGAATCCAGCACCCAAGCCTCTCCCGCCCAGACGGCTCCTAGCGAAATCGTGCGCGACACCGCCGAGGAATTGATCGAGGATGCCCCCGCACTGGCCGATACGGACGAAGCCGAAGCCCCGATCGTCGAGGACACGGTCTCCGAAATCGCCTCGGAAGTCGCTGACGAAGAATCCGCTGAAGCTGAGATCGTCGAAGCCGACGAGTTGACCATCGTCGACCTGACCGCCGAGGACATCGCCGAGGCGACCGAAGAAGCAGATGCTGCAGCAACAAATGTCAGCGACGCTTCGACCGAGGCTGCGACAGAGAACGTCGATGAAGCCGTCACCGGCTGGGATGCACTCGCCGAGAGCACCGACGAAGCCGCGACAGAAACAATCCCAGAAGAAGCCTCCACCGAAGAAGCACCCGCCGTTGTCAATCTTTCGATCACCGAAACCGAGGACGGCAAAGTTCTGGTCGGCGATGCGTTCACCATCACCGGCAAAGGCACCAAGGAAGCCCCATACATCCTCCCCTGGGATTTCCTCGTCACCATCCGCCAGGCCTACAGCCCGCGGGAGGGCAAGAAGGACATCCCCGAGCACTTCGCGTTCTTTGATGGCAAGTACATCTCCATCGCCGGCTACCTGCAGTTCCCGCTCGCCTCGCCCGAGCCCACCGAGTGCCTCGTCATGCTCAACCAGTGGGACGGCTGCTGCATCGGCGTCCCGCCCACACCCTACGACGCCATCGAGGTCGCGCTCTCAACACCCGCCACGCAGGCCCAGAAGTTCGCCGTCGAGGGCCGCATCGTCGGCAAGCTCAAGATCGACCCCTACCTCGTGGGCAACTGGCTCATCGGGCTCTACCTGATCGGCGATGCGACCGTCGATGTTTCGGGCACACGCTCGGCCGAAGAGGTCTACGGCAACACGCCCTCACAGTTCCTGCCCGGACAGTAACCCACTAAGGGTGCCGCGGTTTGTCCGTCTTCGACAAGCAGTGCATCGATCACTTATAGAAATCAAGCTCGCTCGCGCCGCCACCCGTGAAGCTTTTGACGAACACCGGCGCCGCTTTGAACGAGATCACCCCGCCCGCGATCGCAACGAGCGCAATCCGCACAGCCAATCTCGCTTTCCAGTTGAGCTTGCCTTTGAGTTCCGGCAGCACGAGCAAGAACGGCATCGCCCCCAGCACGCCCGCGTGCCACAGCGGCATCTCGCTGTAGAAATGCCCCACGACAATCACGCCGCTGAGCCAGAGCACAAACAGCGTGCCCACGGGTGAACCGAGCGATCGGCCCCTGAGCAGCAACCCGACCACCGCCATACCCGTGAGCGCCATCCCAACGCCGATCGCAATCTGCCACTGCGCGCTGGCGCCCGAATCAAATATCGCCGGCAGCGCGAACATCGGCACCGCCGCCATCGAGAAGCCCGCTGGTGCCGCGTTCGCCTTGCGGTGCAGCAAATCCATCGCCCCAAACGCCAGCACAAGCCAGAGCCCGAAACCCGCGGTCCACGCGATCGACTCCACCCCCGCGTCCCACTGATGCCGACGCGCCGAGCCGAGCTGAAGCCAGATCACCAGCCCGACCAGCACAAGCCGACCCGCCCAACGGATCATCGGTTGCTTCGTCGCCCTGAGCGACAAGGCCTCGGCACCGACGAGCACAAGCCCGAGCAGCGCCAGCAGGAACTGCATGTGCGACGCCGAGATCGCGCGCAAGCCCCACTGCGCCGGCAAACCAACGATCGCCCAAAGCACGAGCACATACGCGATTCCAAACCCGAGTGCTGGGCCCAGACGTTCGAGCCGCCGGGCCTTCGTTGAGTGCTCGTCACGCCTCGTCATGTACGACGAAATCCAGAACCCGGCAAACGCGCCCAGCGCACCGATCGCGCCCGGCGCCGCGATGCCCAGGAGGCCGTCGCGGAGCTGTTCCTGTGTCACGGCTGATCCCCTTGCGCGAGTGTGCGATCGCAGTCTTAGTCGGTCTGTTTACTTTTGCATGCCGGTGATCGCCACGGTAATCGTGGTCTTGTCGCCGAGCGCACCGTTCTCGATGCCGTAGTTCACGCCGTAGTCCGAGCGGTTGATCTCGATGACCGCTTCCCAGCCCGAACGGTGCCCGCCGCGCGGGTCGGCACGATCGCCGATCCACTCGAGCACGGTCGTCTCCTCGCGCGTCACGCCGTGGAAAGACAGATCGCCCGTCACCTTGACCCTGTTCTCGCCGGCCGACTCGAAACCCGTGCCGACAAATCGGATCTCTGGGAATTCTTTGACGCTGAAGAAGTCCGCGCCGCGCAGGTGCTTGTCGCGCCCGTCGTTGTTCGAGTCGACGCTCTCGGCCTTGACAGCGATATCGAGCGAGCTGCTACTCGGGTTCTCCAGATCGATCGCGTACTCGCCACCGACCTGTTCGAACGTGCCGTAGAAATTCGTAACGCCCATGTACCCGATTTTGAACACGACCGACGAGTGCGTGGCGTCCACGGCGTACGCATCGGCCCGGCTCACCTCGAACACCGCCAGATCCGCTGCGTTCGGGTTCGAGCTGAACCCGATCATCCCGCCGCCAAGAGCCGCCGAACCTACCGCTGCCAGAACCAGAGACTTCGTCTTCATTGGAAACTCCTGAGTGAAAAAGTCGGAAGCCCGGCCTCCGACGTAGGACCTGATCCTACAGCCAACACCGCTCGGTCGGCAGCTATTCACTGTTTGAACAACAATACCAACCGGGCTTCCGGATCGCCAGTCCGCCTCCGACCATCACATCTCAGAGCAGTCTCAGTCCTCGAGATTCTCGGGTTCAACAAACGCGACTTCTCGCGTCGGCTGGGTGATCACACCCGGCATCGCTGCCTCGAGATCGGCCACAAAATCGAGCCCGTCGGCCTGCCAGGTATCCAGCAGATCGGCAAGCGCGATGCTCGCCTTCTCATCGAGCGTCAACTCCGCCAGTTCGCCCGCATCGACCGCCAGCGCGCGCCTCGCCGACCACTCGGCCCGCGACGTGTCGTCCATCTCGGCCGAGGCCAGCGCAAAGCCGAGCTTGGCGACCGCATCATCGGGAGACTTCGAGGCCGCCATGGCAAAGAAGCCCTGCGCCCGCTTGGCTTCGCCCTCTTCGAGCAGCTCCCAAGCCTGTGCCAAGCGATCAGTGACCTCGACCGTGTCCTTGACCTCGGGCGTGCGATTCACCGGGCGATCGTGGGTCGAAGCCACCGTCACCGCCGCCGGCAAGGGCTCGCCGAGATCCACTTCACACCACCCGCGGTCATGCCCGCGGCGATAGTCACGGTTGTGCCAGCGATGCCGGTCATATCCGCGGTGGTACCGCCTCGGCGTGTAATGCCGGTACGAGTGCCACGAAGGGGCGTACCAGCCCGTGTAGCCGCCCCACGAGGAGCCGCAGTCGTTGTAGCGGTACGCGGGCCGGTAATGGCCCCAGGAACTGCCGATCGATATCCCGGTCGAAAACCCGATCCCCGAGCCACAGAACCCGAGCGATGAGCCGAGGCCCACGTGGAATCGGATGTCGGCACTGGCGCTCCCGGCCGAGGCGGCAAGAGCGATGACCGCGATCGAAGCAAGCTTGTTCATGACAGATCCTCCTTGAAGGTGCCTATCTGTTCGTAAGTATAGACTAACTTACATCGGCGTGCAAGGACAATGTTCTGTACGCATCTGGTCTGATAAGTTTGCAGATCGTGTTATTTTCTGGTAGGCTGGGCCAAGTTGATCGGGTGCCACTCGGTGCCAGTCAATTCTCGAAGGGAGGCCACTGATGGGCGATTTACCTCCGAACGAAGCCGAGACGCTCTCACTGGAAGCCGCCTTGTACAACTCAAAGTCCGGGCGCTTTGGACAACCGACCCCACAACCCAAGCAGGGCGAGGGCCAGAAGCCGGCAACCAAGTCCGATCCGAGCATGCAGCAAAGGCCAAATTCCTAAGGCTGATCTGCGATCTTCTGTTGAATTTGGTAGCAGATCGAGCAGCTGGCGTGGCCGCTTTTTCCGCGATCTTTACAGCAGTTCGATGATCTCGAACTGCTTGACGCCCCGTGGCGCATCGACGCGGACCACCTCGCCCACGCGCGATTTGAGCAGGGCCTGGCCCATCGGCGAATTCACCGACACTTCCACGTGCTCGCTCATCGCGTTGCCCGAAAGCTCACCGACGAGGCGGTAGGTGTCGTCGTCGCCACGCTTGAGATCCTTGAGACGCACGATCGAACCGATGAACACGACATCCGCAGCCTGCTTGGCTGAATCGATCACCTGGGCGTGTTGGAGCTTCTCTTCGAGCCTGCGGATCTCGGCCTCTTCCATACCCTGCTGCTCACGGGCCGCGTGGTACTCGGAATTCTCCTTGAGATCACCCAGCGCCCTGGCCTCCGCGATGCGCTCAGAGATCCGAGGTCGGTTCACGCGCAAGTCGTTCAGACGCTTCTCGAGCTGGATCTTCTCGTCGTGTGTGATGAGTTCCATGGCCTGAAGATCTCCGTATCCATAGGAACGGACCCGCAAAAAACGGGTCCGCAGCGGTCAATCTAGGCTGAATCCGCTCGGGATGCCACTCCCCCACGTGTGGTGGACCGCCAGATGGCGACCAGTATCCACGAGGACACCGCCACACAGGCGGTCATCCACGTCGCCCGCCAGTGCGAAGGCGCCACCACCGCGTGCCTGCCCGTCCAGATCCGGTCGCTCAGAATCTCCCAGGGAGCCGTCAGAGGCGAGGCCATCCGAAGCAGGAGTTCCAGATCGTCCGAGGTGCCCCGCCCGATCGACTGCAAACACAGCAGGATCAACGGCCCGGCCGCGACAATCGACAGAATCGAGATCATCCAGAGCGTCCGTTCCAATCCCGGCCGAACACCCATGTCCGCTTCCAAAGGCCCCTCAAACGTCCGCACCAGCCGCCCCGGCCCGAGGGCGACAGCGAGCATCGCCCCCACGATCAACGCCCAGGAAACGATCACCACCGCCGTGGCCGCCACCGAGGTGACGGACCAGCCCGTGATGATCGCCTGAGGCCAGAGCACCGCCTGCAACGGTACGAGCAGGATGATCAGGTCCTTGGCGACCACGGTCGGCCCGCCGGCGATCGCGCTGATCTGGCAGAGCCTGAGCATGGGCCACAGAACCGTGATCCCGATCGAAATCACGGTGATCAGCCTGCGAGCCCCCTCGCGGTAGCCCTCGGCTGTCACTCGGACGGGGTCGCCCAGGGTCATAAAGACCAAGAGCGTTGAAACGAGTAGGAAGATCATCCACAGGACCGCAAAGCCGCGCGGCTCGCCGCGACGATGGGCCCACCGATCGGGCGAATCCTTGGGAGCCACCAGCCCGATGTGCTCGACCCACTCGCGCACAGCATGCCGATGCCCCGGCTGATCGGGGCCCTGCGGCAAATTGGGGCCTTGCTTGTCCACTCTTGGAATCTTGGGATGCCTAGGGCGTGTCTTCCACCAGGATCGGCCCCGAACTCACATCGATGAGCTTGCGGCCCGCGTCGATGCGACGCCCAAAGTCGGGATGCTGACGCAGATACCCCAGCTGCCGAAGCTTGCCCTCGGTGCTGATCGCGTCCGGTACGGGGTCGCTTGGCATGCGTCCCCAGATGATTCGGTTGCCCGCGTCGGTCATGATGATGAGCCGGCGGAAGCGCGGGAACTGCGAGACATCGATGCCGCGGATCTGATCGGCGCCGCGCGAGCCGGGCAGATGCTCGTGGAGCAGGTTCAACAGCTCAAGCCCCGCCTGGATGGATTCGTTCTCCCACTTCTGACCGGGCACGACCGCCAGCGGCTTGGCGTCTTTGGCGCCCAGGATCACCGGGAAGGGCGAGAAGTCCGCCCGCCAGCTGGCCTTGAGCCGCTTGCCGTCGGTCGCGATGAGGTAATCGTGCGCTTCTTCACGCACCACCGCGCCCGGTGAGCGCCAGCGGGCGTCGATCTCGATCACGCCCTCGTCGAGCCTGTTGATTGCGTCGATTCGGCTCACCCAGCCCGTGCGGGTCAGCCAGACGCCGAGCTCGTCGAGCGTGCGAGCCGAGAACGCGCCCGGGTGCTCGCCCACGATCTCGTAGGCGTCATCGAGCAGGTCCCGCTGGACGGATTGTGGCGGCCAGCTGACATTCTGCCCACCTGAAATGGCGTCGGGCCAGTGGATGCGGACCGTCGGCGGGCCGTCGGCTGCGATCTCGGCGGCCCGGGTGTCGGCTGCGCTGATCCCCACACTCATCCCGACGGCGAGCACCACGCCGGTCACCACGATGCCGATGACATTGGCGGTGATGTGGTCGTACACCCACTCGGTGAGGCGTTCCCGGGCGGTCGGGGGCTTTCTGCGTTTCTTGGCCATATGCAGATGAGGGTCGGGTCAGCGAGGCGATTGGCTTGAATGCAGCGCCCCGGATCGCCCTTTAGCGCCCGCCAGGGCCTCTTGCACGAGATGGGCGCACAATTCGTGCATCGGCATCCCCGTCTTGAGGGCCGCCTGTGGCACCAGCGAGTGCGAGGTAAACCCCGGCATCGTGTTGATCTCAAGCAGCCAGTGCCGGCCCGACTCGTCGATGATGTAATCCGCCCGGCAGAGATGACGCACACCGATGGCATTAGCGAGCTTCAGTGTGTCGGCCTGGATCGGAGCGGCGTCGATATCCGCGGGCTCGACTGTATAAACCGTGTCGTCGCGCTTGTACTTGGCCTCGTAGTCGTACACACCCTTGGCGGGGGCGATCTTGATGAGGGGCAGGGCGACGAGCTTGCCGTCTTTCTCGATGAGCGGCGAAGAGACCTCGCAGCCCTTGATCATCTTCTCGACCATCGTCACCTGGCCCGGATGGTTGATGAGATCCTGACGGGCGAATGCGACGGCCCGCTCGACATCGCTCGGCGTCATGCAGATAGAGAGGCCCACACTCGAGCCTTCGAGCGCCGGTTTCATGACCAAGGGGGGCAACATCGCCACGCGGTCGTTGTGATTGAAGAGACACGCCTCGGGGGTGCGGATGCCGAGCCTGGCGGCCTCGAGTTTGGCAGCGATCTTGTCCATGCAGATGCGGGCCGCACTTGGCCCACAACCGACGTAGGGCCGGCCGTCACGTTCGAGGATGTCCTGCAACGGGCCGCCCTCGCCCCACCGGCCGTGGAGCGCGGGGAAGACGACATCGCCGGCGATGTGCGCCAGATTGTCGAGTTGGTCGATGAGGTGCAGTTCGGCGCTCAGGCCCGCTTCATTGAGAGCATTGGTGATCGCGGTGGAACTCTCGATGGAGACCTCACGCTCCATGTCCGGCCCGCCGCCGAGAACAGCGACGTGTGTCACGCCGAGCGCCTCCAGATAACGACCTCGGTTTCGAGCAAAACGTCGAAGCGGTCGTACACGAGGTCCTGGACTTTCTGGATGAGGTCCAGGATCTCTTTGGCGCTCGCGCTTGCCGCAGTCTCGATGAAATTGGCGTGGCGATGGCTGACAGCGCAATTGCCGGTTGTCAGGCCCTTGCCCCCCGCGCGGTCGATGAGCAGGCCGGCGCTGACACGCTGGTGAGCCTCCCCGATGCTGTCCAGATCGCAGCGCAGGACCGGGTTGCGGAAGACGCAGCCGCAGGTCTTGGCGGCCAGCGGCTGGGTGCGGGCTTTCTGGTCCATGATCTCTTTGAGCGTCCGCCGGGCGGCTTCGGGGTCGCCCGGGGTGAGCTGGAGCTCGACCTCGGTGATGACCAGATCGAACAGCCCGCTGGTGCGATAGGCGTAGGCGATATTGTCGCGCGGGATCTGAACGATCTCGCCCTGCTTGTTGAGCGCGGTGACGGACTTGACGACGTCTGCCATTTGCCCGAACGAGCCGCCGGCGTTCATGAACGTGGCTCCGCCGAGCGAGGCGGGGACTCCGATCAGGCCCTCGATGCCGGTAAGCCCCGTGCGGACGCAGGCGTGGATGAGCTTGGCAAGGTCTGCCCCCCCGCCTGCGGTGACGATGCCCGTGGATTCGTTGATCTCGACGCTGCGGAAGCTCGGGTGATCGAGCTTGACCACAAGTTCGCGCACGCCCGCGTCGTCGACGAGGAGATTGGCGCCGTCGCCGAGGATGCGCAGATCCGGCTCGGCCTGGATGCAGGCCTGGAGTTCTTCAATAGATGCGGGTCGAGCCAATCGCTGGGCCTTGCCGCCGACCTTGAAGTAGGTCGGGATGGGCGCATCGCGCACGATCTCGGGGAGTGTTGCGGCGCGGGCCATCAGGCGTGTGCTCCGATGTGGACAGGGCTTGGGGCGCGTTCCATAAAGCTGCGGGCGATGGTCCAGACGGGGCCGGCGCCCATCACGACAAGCAGGTCATTGGGCTGGGTGATGTCGTCGAGGTGCTCGACGATCGCGTCGAAGGGGTAGAGGTGCATCGCGCGGGTGCCCCGGCTGCGGAGGCGGTCGACGAGATCACCCGCCGAGACCTTCTGCTTCTCGGCCTCGGAGTCGCGGACGAAATAGATGTGCGGGACGATGACGACGTCGGCCTGGCTGAACGCGGCTGCGAAGTCATCGAGCAGGAAGCGGGTGCGCGAGTGCTGGTGCGGCTGGAAGACGCAGATGAGTCTGCCCCCGCGGTCGTGCGGGCGTTCGTGCTGGCGCAGGGCGCGGAGGGTCATCTCGACTTCAGTCGGGTGGTGGCCGTAGTCGTCGTAGACGCGGACCGAGCCGCCCGTGACGAGCGGGCGGTCGCCGATGAGTTCGAGACGACGCCCGATGCCCTTGAAGTTTTTGAACGCTCGGACGATGGCAAGGCGGTCAGCGCCGAGCGAGTCGGCAAGCGCGAAGGCCATCGCGGAGTTGAGCGCCGAGTGATCGCCCGGCATGGGGCAGGTGTACTCGGCCGCGGTGTCGCCCTTGTGGCGGAGATGCACACGGCTGGTCTCGGGATCGAAGCTGATCGACCAGTCGGCGGCGGGGTTGAAGCCGATGGTCTCGATCTCGCAGTCGAGCCCGCTGGTGACGTCGCGGCGGTGGGCGTTGTCGTGCCCGATGATGAGCTTGCCGCCCATGCCCGGCTTGGTGGATGCGGGAGGGACGAGCTTTGCGAACTCGTGGAAGGCTTCGACGACGGCGTCGATCGAGCCGTAGATATCGAGGTGGTCCGCTTCGACCGATCCGATGGCTGCGATGCGCGGGGCGAGGTTGTGGAAGGAGCGGTTGAACTCGCAGCCCTCGGCGAGCAGGAGCCCGGGCTGACCGGCCAGTGGTCCCGACGGGATTCGGCTGGCACCGAGCCGAAAGCCGGTCTGGTTGCCCTTGGAGTCGAGCAGGTGCGGGCAGGTCGCGCCGACGATGACGCTCGGGTCGAGACCGGCTTCGATGAGGGCCGCCGAGAGAAGAGCGGTGGTCGTGCTCTTGCCGTGCGTGCCGGCAATGACGACACCCGACATCGTGCCCATCGTCTGGCCCAGCGCCTCGGCATAGGTGAAGACGGGGATGTCCTTGCCCGCCGCGTCGAGGACGAGCGGGTGATCGTGCTTGACGGCGGCCGAGATGATCACCGAGCCGGCGCTCTCGGGCAGCTCGGTAATGATCTGCTCGGTCGTGACGGGGATGCCCTCGGCGGTGAGGGCATCGGTCGTCGGTGAGCGGGTCGAGTCGGTGCCCTCGATGGTGACACCAAGGGCGCGGAGCAGCCGGGCAAGGCCCGACATGCCACAGCCACCGATTCCGATCATGAAGCACGACCCGTTCGCGGCAGCGAGTGAGTCGAATCCGATGTTGAGTGGAGTGTTTGGCACGGCAAGAGAGCGTATCGGCAAAGTCGCTGTCATCTCCTGAACCGAGCGGGTTTGCGCGCAAACGACAGGTTGTGCATACGATCACCACGATGCAACACCCCTTACTGCCGTACAAGCTGGCGACGCTCTGCGATATCCGCGACGCGAAGGGGCGGATCCTGCTGCTCCACCGCCTGCGCGAACCCAACAAGGGTTTGTGCTCACCCATCGGCGGCAAGCTCGAGATGACGACCGGGGAATCGCCCGCCCAGTGCGCCCAGCGGGAGATCAAGGAGGAGGCCGGTCTCGATCTGCCGATCTCCCGGCTGCACCTGATGGGGCTGATCTCAGAGCAGGCCTTTGAGGGTAAGGGGCACTGGCTCTTGTTCTACTACCGGGTTCTGGGGGCGGTTGAGCTTGAGGCCCACGACATGCCCGAGGGGCGGCTGGAATGGCACCACCCGGACGAGCTCGACGGCTTGCCCTTGCCGGAAACGGATCGGCGGATCATCTGGCCCCTGGTCAGGCGGCACGAGGCGACCGGGCCCAAGGGGCGGCCAGGGTTCTTTGCGGCCCATGTGGACTGCCGGGGTCCGGAGATGACCTGGACGGTTGAGGAGCAGTTTGACCCGCTCCCGGCTCAGCGGGCGGACCTGACGGGGCTGGTGTGAACGAACAGGCCCCCCAAACCCGTATACTTCTTACGTGATGCCGAACGCTCAACGGAATGAGCCGAACCTGCTCAGCCAGGGAGGGTGGACGCTTCGGCGACTGCTCGTCCTGTTGCTGTCTGTTCTGCCAATCGCCCTGACAGCCCAACCCGCAGCGATGCCCAGCCCCGCTCAGCCGGTGACCGTGCCCGCATCCCGGCAGGCCGACCGCGTGGCGATCATCCCGATCCACGAACCGATCGACAAGGTGACCGCCTTCAGCGTGAAGCGCCGGATGGAGCTAGCGATCGCGGGCGGGGCGCAGGCGCTCGTCTTTGACATCAACACGCCCGGCGGCGAGGTGCCATCGGTGCTGGAGATCTGCTCGGCGATCAAATCGTCGAGCGTTCCCAATACGGTCGCGTGGATCCATCCTCAGGCGTATAGCGGCGGCGCGATCATCGCGCTGGCTTGCCGGGAGATCGTCGTCGCCGACGGCGCGGCCATGGGCGATGCGCTGCCGATCAGGATCGGCCCGGGCGGCGTGGACGTGGCGACGCAGGGCGAGCTGCGCAAGAAGCAGGTCCCGCCGGTTTTGGCGGAGGTTGTGGATTCGTCGCGGCTGCGCGGCTGGGACGAGTTCATCGTGCAGGCGATCGTGATCGATCGTGTTGAGCTCTGGTGGGTGGAAGAGATCAACGAGGACGGCTCGCCCGGTCGGCGGATCGCGATCAATGAGCCCGAGTTCCGGATGCTCTTTCCGGGTCAGGAGCCGCCACGGGGCTCGCCGGGGATTGTCGCTGCCAGCAGCGAGGGGCTGTCGGGGATGATGCCCGGTTCGGAGCGCCAAGCGGACGAGCCTCTGGTGCCCGAGAATGACACGGCCTTCCGCCCGGCGACGCCGGCGCTTGAGGACCTGTCGCCCAAGCTGGCCGGCGAAACGAGCGCCTCGTCAGTGCAGGACCTGGACATGCTCAGCGCGGTTTCGAGTCGGCCGGTGCTCACGCAAGCGGATGTCGGGAAGTGGCGCGTGGTGCGATACCTGACCAACGGCAGCGGGCCGATCGTGATGTCCACGCAGGACATGCTCGATTACGACTTTGCTGCCCGGACTGTCAACACGGATGCGGAACTGAGGGCGTACTTCGGCGCCACGGAGCTTGTGCGGATTCAGCCGACGTGGGCCGAGCGGGTCGTCAAGACGCTCTCGAACATGTGGGTGCGGATGCTGCTGATCGCGGTGTTCCTGCTGGCGTTGTTCATCGAGATGGTCAGCCCCGGGCTTGTGGTGCCCAGCGTGGTGTCGGGCGTGGCGCTGCTGCTGGTGATGGCGCCGGCGTGGATGCTCGGGCTGGCCGGCTGGTGGGAGGCGATCGCGATCCTGATGGGCGTGCTGCTGATTCTTCTGGAGATCTTTGTGGTCCCGGGGTTCGGCGTGGCGGGCGTGTCTGGGCTGGTGCTCTTGTTTGGCGGGCTGGTGATGTCATTCGTTGGCGCTTCGGGCGGGCTCTTTCCGAGCACACCCGGCGGGCAGGCGGACCTGACGCGGGCGGCGGTGACGGTGCTGATAGCCACGAGCGCGGCCGGGGGCGGGATTTTCTTTGTCGCCAAGTACTTTGGCAACCTGCCGATCCTCGGGAGGCTGATCCTTGATGGCTCGCGCGAGCCAGATGATCAGGAATTGAATCTCGCTGAGGCGATGGGCGAAACAGAGGATCTGAGCGTGCTCGTCGGACGCGAGGGCGTGGCCCATTCGCCGCTGCGTCCATCGGGCCGGGTTGAGATCGACGGGACGCTCTACGACGCCAAGTCGTCGCTCGGGTATGTTGAGCCGGGCTCGAGCGTGCGGGTGACCGGCACGGAAGGCTGGTCGATTGTGGTCGAAGAGGCCGGGGGAAATGCCTGATGGATCCCATGCTGATCTGGGGACTTGGATTGCTCGGTCTGTCGGTCCTGATCCTCGTGATCGAGATCTTTGTCCCCTCGGGTGGCATGCTGGCGATCACGTCGGGCGTGGTCGGGATCGCGGGGATTGTGTGCCTGTTCATGATGAAAGAGCAGGGCACGCTCTGGGGCTCGGCGGGCATCCTCATGATGCTGATCGTCTTCCCGAGCGCCTTTGCGCTCTGGGTGAAGGTGATCCCGAGCACACGATTCGGTCAGCGGATGATGGGCGCTCTTCCCGAGGAAGAAATCTCCCAGCGTGAGCAGCTTGAGCGCGAGGCGCACGAGCTGCTCGAATCGCTCGTGGGCCGCGTGGGCGTTGCCAAGTCGGCGCTCAGGCCGGTCGGGACTATCGAGATCGATGAGGAGCGCTATGAGGCGCTGGCCGAGGGCGTGGCGATCGAGCCGGGGCAGAAGGTCCGGGTTTCGGCGATCATCAACGCGCAGATCAAGGTCAGGCCGGTCGCATGAGTCAAACACTCAATCGAGTCGGTTATGCGTTCGGGTTTCTTCTCACGGGAGGACTGATAGCGTACAAGGTCTCGCAGAGCAGAGAACCGAACGCAGTCACGGCTTTGGTGGTGATCCTCTATACAGTGCCGATCATTGCACTACTTTTGGTTCTTTTTGTGGTAGGTAAGTACATTTCACTTTCCATTCAGGCATACCAGGCACAGATTGGAATTTCGCCGTTTCGGCTCATGCGGCTGAATCGAGCGGGCATTGATCCCATTGAGCTTGTTCACAGCGCTATCCGCCTCCACATGTCGCATCTGGATACCCCGATTTCTGAGATCGAATCCGAGATGAAAATGGGACGGGATATCCACTTGATTACCACCGCGATGATTGCCACAAAGTCAACCTCGGATCCCCTGACGTTCGATCGTGCCTGCGGAATGGATCGAAAGGGTCAACTCGATGAGTATCTGAAGAACGCCGGCTTGTTGCTTTCGGAAGATCCCAATCTGCATGCTCAGACATGACAAGCTAATCGGCGCGTATACTCCCCCACAACGCATGATGCTTATACCGAGCAAGGAACTCACACCGATGCGCATAGCAATGGCACTCTTGGCTCCGACACTGGCTCCGGCAGGCACGGTTCTCGCTCAGGCGGGCGGCGGTGGTGGCGGGCTGCGGCCCTGGATGATCGTGGTCGGCGTGATCGCGATCCTGATCGTCCTGATTCTGCTCTTCGTTCTGGGGCAGTATGTCTCGCTCTATATCCAGGCGTTCACCTCGAACGCCCGCGTGTCGGTCGTCGACCTGATCGGGATGCGGCTGCGAAAGGTTGATCCGCGGGTGATCGTGCTCAACCGCATCCGCGCGGTGAAAGCTGGTCTTGGGATCTCGACGGCCCAGCTCGAGGAGCACCTGCTCTCGGGCGGGCGCGTCAAGAACGTGGTGAGCGCTCTGATCGCTGCCAAGAAGGCCCGGATCGAACTCGACTGGAACACGGCCTG
>Ga0070727_10003305_pt1 | contig 14798 bp, 15 predicted proteins | sample tdAd472_FD_66722 | JGI IMG/M metagenome (GOLD analysis project Ga0070727, IMG submission 66722) | Marine sediment microbial communities from the Atlantic coast under amendment with organic carbon and nitrate - tdAd47.2 | ecosystem: Environmental > Aquatic > Marine > Coastal > Sediment | place...
TATCTCGATGCCGGCTGCATGTTCGGCCTCATCCCGCGCGTCGTCTGGACCCGATGGCTCGAGCCCGACGCCTCCAACCGCATGCAGCTCCAGCAGAACGCCTTCCTCCTCGAGGCCGACGGCAAACTCGTCCTCATCGAGTGCGGCATCGGCGACAAGCTCTCGGACAAAGAGCTCAAGATGTACTCCTGCTCGCGCCGCGCCGTCCACGACTCGCTCCACGAGATCGACTGCGACCCCAAGGACATCTCCGCCGTCGTGCTCACCCACCTGCACTTCGACCACGCCGGAGGCCTCACGCGCGCCGGACGCAACGAAGACGACACGCCCGAGCTCGTCTTCCCCAACGCCGAGATCATCGTCCAGCGCCAGGAATGGGAAGACGCCATCGCCGGTCGTTCCACCATGAACAAGACCTACCTGCCCAGCCACCTCACTCAGGAAGTCGCCGATCGCGTCCGCCTCATCGAGGGCGAGCAGGAGGTGCTCCCCAACCTCACCGTCTTCCCGACGCCCGGTCACACTTGGGGCCAGCAGTCCGTCCGCTTCACCGCCGCGAGCAGCAACGGCACCAACGGTCGCACCGTGTGCTTCGTCAGCGACGTGATGCCCACGCACTACCACGCCCGCCCGACCACCAACCTCGCCTACGACGTCGAGCCCTACACCTCGATGCTCTCGCGCATCGCCCTGCTCGAGAAGGCCACGAGCGAGAAGTGGATCCTCCTCCCCAACCACGACCCGGCCGACAACCCGCTCTACGAAGCGGTGGCCGACCCGGACAAGCCGAGGCAGTGGGACCTCAAGTCGCACGGGTGACTAGTCATCAGGGATGGCATCCATTCTTCCTTCTCCCCTCGCGGGAGAAGGTGGTCTTGTGCGGGTTCATTACAAGACCGGATGAGGGGGCGGTCGATGCGTCACCTTCGAGTCGCAGCGGCTGCGCCGCTGACCCCTCACCCCAACCCTCTCCCGCAAGGGGAGAGGGAGCCAATCCTCCCTTCTCCCCTCGCGGGAGAAGGTGGACGCGAAGCGGACGGATGAGGGGGCGGCCCGAAGTTTCCGATCAGCGGGACTCTTCCTCGATTGCACGAACAGCCGCGTGCTGGATGGTCCGAAGCACCGCATCAAGATCCCGCAGAACCTCGTGAGCCGGAATCCTGAGCACCCGGATGCCATCCTCACGCATCCACCGGTCGCGGGCCGCGTCCCTCGCCGGCCGCTTCCCGTGAATCTGGCCATCGACTTCAACCACCAGGCGCGCTGCGGCACAGAAGAAGTCGGCAACATACGGGCCGACAGGCTGCTGGCGACGGAACTTCAGGCCGTTCAGTCGACCCCCGCGAAGCCGTGACCACAGGATGCCTTCCGGCGGCGTCTGTTCCTGACGCAGTTTCCGAGCCCGGTTGGTCGACTCTCGGTTCGCCACAGGGAAAGTATGGCGAGCCTGAGCAAAACATGCAGCGGCTGGGCCGCTGACCCCTCACCCCAACCCTCTCCCGCAAGGGGAGAGGGAGCCAATCCTCCCTTCTCCCCTCGCGGGAGAAGGTGGCCGCGAAGCGGACGGATGAGGGGGCGGTCCGAACCTTCCGACCATTCGGACTTCATTGTGCATAACCCCAAAAATCTCGCGCGCATGTACCACCCCGGCGCGCAGCCTTTGGGACATAGCCCGATTCCCGCGATTTTTCGCTTGGCCGATGCCCCGCCCCGGCGCACACTCGGCCCCATGCACACCACACCCACCACCGACGCCGTCACGACGACCGACATCCTCACCCAGCTCCGCCAGGCCGAAGCCGAAGCGCGCCTCGTCATCCAGCGCGTCCAGACCAAGGCCCTTCAGACGCTCCAGGCCCTCATGGACGAGCCCGAGCCGACCGGCGACCCCAGGCAGGACGCCTTCATCGCACGCGAGCGCAACCGAAGACGACTCGCCGCGACTCAGGCCCTGACCCACATCCGAGCCGTCGAACGCGAACAGCGCATCGCCGCGAAGGCGCGCGCCAAGGCGGACAAACAGCCCGAGCGATCTCAGAACCCGATGTCCGCAAATGTGCCACTGGCCGCTCGCCGGCCAGTGCCGCGCCAGGTGCCACTGGCGGCTCGCCCGCCAGTGCCGGGCCGTAACACGCCGAGCTACGCCCCGGTCACACCCGCGACCCCCTCAGACCCACCACCCCCCGGCTTCACCACCCTCGACGCCCAGCAGGCGTACCTCGCCGAACGAAAACAGGCGATGACCAAAGCCCGCGCCAAGAAGAACTCGCGTAAACAACGAAAGCGATGACGAACCCACCGGGGGCGCCATGGTCGGAGCCCGACAACGTCGGGCGCAGGCCATGCAGTTCGTTGGACGCATACACTTGTGTTAGACGACCAAGGCGTTCGGAGGCGGTTCGCAGCAGATCGATGGCTGAACAAGCGTGGCGTTGCAAATGCGTCGGGTCGGCTTGAGAGGTACCGGATTACGGGCGCAGGGAGAAATCCGTGGCTGATCGACTGACGCTCCGACAGGCAGAGAGCACCATCCAGCAGATACTCGCAGATCGCCTCAAGAGGTACGGCTTCTCGAGACCGGATCTCTTGGAGTTCGAGCGTGCCATTGGCGGCATCTGTACGCAGTACGTACGAGTTTCGGTACGACGTGTGTCGAGCTCTGTGTTCTTCGGATGCCATCTCGTGATCGAGCCTGAAGAAGTAAAGCGGGCATTCGCAAGACTTGATCGTCTGCCAGACTTGAATTGTGCGTTGTTCTGTCCGATCCAACGCCTCGGCGGTGATGATCGGCCATCCGAGTGGTCTGCAGACTCACCGGCGACCGTCTGTGATGCCGCTGCTGATCTGGTTGATGAAATCGAGAAGAGCGGACTACGTCTGTTTAGCGACTTTGAAGATACCGATCGGATCATCGCTGAGTTGGAGTCCGAAATAGACTCCCGAGTCTTGCTGACAGACTCGTTGAGCGGGGTCGCGATGCTTGCAGTGCTGTATCTCGCCCAGGGCCGACGCGAAGCAGCGGAGCGAGCGTTCGACGAAGAGATCGCTTCGGGCAGGCACGAGGGGCCTCGGCGTCGGCCGCGGATCGAGAGTGTTCGGCGGCAACTGCTCGGCGAGTCGTCGGGCCCCCGAGAATCGTGATGTACGCGCTGAGATTGGCCCAAAGAAAAACCCCGCCATCGGCGGGGTCAAAGCGGGCGATCGGACTCGAACCGACAACATTCAGCTTGGAAGGCTGACGCTCTACCATTGAGCTACGCCCGCGCGTGGAGGTGAGTATACCCGACTCCGGGCCGCTCGAATAGTGGGCCTCGAACCGGCCCGGAGCGACCTAGACTGCACCCATGGAGATCATCGTCAACGGCCAGAACCAGACCGTGCCCGACGGGCAGACCGTCGCGGCCCTCGTCGAAGCGCAGGGGCTCGCCGGCCAGCCGTGCGCCGTCGAGGTCAACCGCAAGCTCGTCCCCAAGCGCCAGCACGACGAGCACACGCTCGCCCCGGGCGACCGCGTCGAACTCGTCACGCTCGTCGGCGGCGGCTGAGGGCCGATCCCAAGCCGGTCTCAGCGACCGGATCGCTCGCTCAGCGAGTCGAGCATCTCGCAGATCGTGATCAGCCCGAGGCTCGTCGCGTCCACGGAGATCGTCTGGTCCCACACCGCCAGGCGCAGGCCGCCGATCGCCCGCGCGGGCTCGGGGTACATGTGCGCCTCCGCCTCGCTCGCGCTGAGCTGCATCACGAAGCGCATCGCGCGCGTCAGCGGCAGGATCTCGACGAGCAGCTCCTGCTGGTCGGTCAGGCGCGGGTCGCCGAGCATCGTCGCGACGAACGCGAGCGGGCGCAGCGACTGCCAGGTCGGGAGCTGCGTCGAGCCGCGCGAGAACACGATGCCGCCGACGAGGTCGGCGTCCCGACCGCCGGCGGAGATCGGGTCCACCTGAAAGTCCCAGACCACATCGCGCATCTCGCGCAGGCCGACCGCCGCCGGCACGGACTCCTCGCCCGATGCCAGTTCCAGTTCCGCCCAACCGAGCCACGGCATCGCGGCGACGAGCTGCGGCCCCGGCAATTCACGGAAGAGACGACGCACGTCCTCGCGAGCGAGCGACACGGCATCGGCGGAACCCAGTTGGTCACCCGCCTTGGCCAGCGCGTATGCCCGCAGCGCAACCGCGCCCGGGCCGAGTCGCTCGAACGCTTGGTTGGCCTCATCTCCGGTCAGTTGCGACAGCGATGCGGACGCGAAGTCTTCCAGTGCTTTCGTCTGGCTCGGGTCGAGCCCGCCGGGTGTGTCCTCGAGGTGCGCCCACGCGAGCAGCCAGGTCGCCAGCGCGACCGGGTCGGTCCGCGGATCGACCTCGTCGCCGGCGACGCGCGTGAGGTCGGTCAGCAGGTTCGCGGCGTACGCGGACGCGTGCTGCGCCCTCGCCGGCGCGGTGCCATTGGTGCTGGCGTAGCGGTTCAGCGCGAGCGCCACCGTCGCCTGCTGACGGGGTGGGGCGATGTAGGGCTCGTAGCGGTCGGCGGTCGCGAGGTAGTCGCCGAGCATGCCGAAGGGTTCTTCGCCGGGCCACTCAAGACCGATCAGAAACTCGGCGGCTTCGTCCGCCGCGGCTCGGAGGTTCGGACCGGTCACCGCCGCCTCGCTCACCAGCCGCCCGCCGCGCGAGAGGAAGGTGGGGGGGACGCCGGGCCTGGTCTGCGCGAGGTGCGTGACGTCGAACCGGTAGAGCGCAACCTCGTCGGACTGACGCAGGATGTTCAGGTCGACCGGCGGCAGGCCGAGGCGGGTCGTGGCGACACGCAGCGCTCGTTCACTGGGGTCGAAGCCGGCGTCGGCGCCGCTCGGGAAACTCAGGACCGTGCCGGGGAACACCGCGCCGAACACGCCGCCGCTGCGCGCCGCCGCGCCCTGGCGTCCGGGGTTGATCAACACCGCGGCGGAACTGAAGGTCTCGGCCGGGAGCGGGACCAGCGTTCCGGCGAGCTGGATGTCGATCGTCATGCGGTCCAGCCGCTCCTCGAGGCGGTCCTCGAAGAGTGCATCGTTGGGCAGACCATCGATCAGCTTCGGGTACGCCTCGCCCCACGCGTCGCTCGCCGCGAGCCAGACGGTCATGCCGCCCTCGCCGACGTGCTCGCCGCGACCGATGACATTGCCCGATAACCGAAGCACGATCGCGGCCCCCGCGCAGTCCTCGGGGTCGATCGCCCGCTCATCGCGAGACGCTTCGCGCTTCGGGAGCGTCTGGTCACGCAGCCAGGTGGCGACCTGCTGATATACTCCGAAGGAGTCCTCTGCGCTCGGCCGGTCGGCCAGCGACGAGGACACCGGCGCGAGCAGGAGCGTGCAGATCACGCCCAGCATCACGCCCCACAAGCGAGCAGAGTTGGATCTGCTCACGGCAGCCGAACGGATGCGCTGCCCATCTTCACACGAGGCACAGGAGGCCAAAGCACCACGCGAGGTGTTGCGTTTTTGCAACGCGCTGTTCAACCCGAACCCGGCCGGCAATCGGCTATCGGACGCGAAAGCCGCGTTCTGAGCGCGTGAGCGGGGATCGGAGCCTGATTTCGGATTCCGGCACGGGCGTTGAACCAAGTGTTGTGACAAGCGAAGACCCGTCTGAAAGGTGTTCAAAATGGCTGTTGTCAATGCTGCTGGAATGGTGTTCAACCTGAGCGAAAACCGCAAGCGGATTCTCCTTCTTACGGCCCTCGCGTTTCTCACCATGATGTAAGCCGATAACCTCGGCTTCGCAATCCCGATGGTAGGACGCCCGGCCGAGCGTGACGTTCGCTCGCGGAAGCCGTCCGCACCCGTGAGTCTCGATTGACTCACCCACATCGACCCATGAAAAAGGCCCGGATCGCTCCGGGCCTTGTGGTGTTGGGTTACGCAACCAGAATCAGAACTGGATCTTGTCCGAGCCCATGGCGCCGTGGTCGTCCATGCCGCCACGAGTGGGAGCACCCGACTGGGACTTCGACTCTTCGCGCTCGGCACGGGCCTCCTCGGCGGCACCCCACTGGGCACGCTTGAGCGACAGGCCGATCTTGCGATCGGAGATGTCCACGCGGAGGATCTTGACGTCCACCTCTTCGCCGGCCTGAACCACATCGTGCGGGTTCTCGACCTTCTGGTCGGCGAGTTCGGAGATGTGCAGCAGTCCTTCGAGATCGTCCTCGAGTTCGACGAACACGCCGAAGTTGGTGATTTTGGTGATCTTGCCGCGAACGACCATGCCGGGCTTGTAGGCGCCGGGGATGGCTTCGAGCCACGGGTCTTCGGAGAGCTGCTTGACGCCGAGGGCGACGCGCTGCTTTTCCTGGTCCACTTCGAGAACCACGCACTGGACGGTGTCGCCCTTCTGGTAGACCTCGTTGGGGTGGGAGACCTTCTTGGTCCAGCTGATGTCCGAGACGTGGAGAAGGCCGTCGATGCCGGGCTCGATTTCGATGAACGCGCCGTAGTTCGCGAGGTTGCGGACGGTGCCTTCGATGACGGTGCCGGGGGGGTACTTCTCGGCGACGAGTTCCCAGGGGTTGACCTCGGTCTGCTTCATGCCGAGCGAGATCTCCTGCTTGTTCTTGTCGATGTCGAGCACGACGACCTCGACCTCTTCACCGACGTTGACCACCTCGGACGGGTGGTTGATGCGCCGGGTCCAGGACATCTCGGAGATGTGCACGAGGCCTTCGATGCCGTCTTCGAGACGGACGAACGCGCCGTAGGACATGAGGTTGACCACCTCGCCTTTGACGCGGGAATTGATCGGGTACTTGCCCTCGATCTCTTCCCACGGCGAAGCTTCCTTCTGCTTCAAACCGAGCGCGATCTTCTCTTTGTCGTAGTCGATGTTGAGGATCTTGACCTCGACCTCGTCGTCGATGCGGAGCATCTCGGAGGGGTGGTTGATCCGTCCCCAGGACATGTCGGTGATGTGCAGGAGGCCGTCGATGCCGCCGAGGTCGATGAACGCGCCGAAGTCGGCGATGTTCTTGACGACGCCCTTGACGATGTCGCCCTCGCTGATGCGCTCGAGGAGTCGCTTCTTGGAGGTCTCGCGCTCGGTCTCGATGAGCTTGCGACGCGAGATGACGATGTTGCGGCGCTCTTCGTCGATCTTGAGGATCTCGGCACGAACCTCGCGACCGATGAACTCGCGGATGTCGCCGGGGCGACGGATATCCACCTGCGAGGCGGGGAGGAAGACCGGCACGCCGATGTCGACGAGCAGGCCACCCTTGATCTGACGCATGACCTTGCCCTGGACGACATCGCCTTCCTTGGTGGTCTCGATGATGCGGCGCCAGTTGATGAGGCGATCGGCCTTGCGCTTCGAAAGCTGGATGAGGCCGGACTCGCCTTCGAGATCCTCGAGGAGGACCTGGACTTCGTCGCCGGGCTTGATGGCGCTGACGTCGTCGAATTCGTTCTTGTTGATGAGGCCTTCGGACTTGAGGCCCACATCGATGACCACATCGTCGCCGGCCATGCCGATGACGCGACCGGTCAAGATTTGGTCGCTCTTGAGTTCACCGAGCGCATCGGTGAGCAGCGAATCCATGTCGCCCTCGGCGACGGTCTCGCCGTACGCGTCCATAAGCATGGTCCGCGTTTCGTCTTCCTCGATGCCGAGTGAAGCGATCAGGTTCTCGTCGATCATGTGTAGCAGGCCCGTTCGTGCTTCGGCCCAAGCACGACCTGCGCCATCCGCACGGGGAGCGGATGGCGCACCCGACGCGAGCCGCGCCGGGGTTCGAACTGTCATCAAGGCGCCTCTTGTGTGAGGTGCTCCGCAGCGCAACGCGCGCACACAGACCCGGCCGGCCAAGCCGGGCAAGTCCCGGAGTGTACTGGAAAGTCCGCGTGGATGCGAGCAAATCCGGCGATTCCGTGGCTCCGGTCAGCTCCCTCCGAGGAGGATCTTTCGGTGCGGGTTCGCCAGCGGATAATCATCTAGTTCGCACGGGGTGATCGCCGCCCGCCCGTCGGGTGCCGGCCAGGACTCCGCGATCAGAGCGGGGGACGCGTCGTACACCCGGAAGCGAACCTCTCGATGGCTCGTGATGTGCACGAACTCGTCGCGTTGCTTCGCTCGACCGGTCAGCCCCAGACGCCTCAGAATCACTGACGGGCGGGGCTGCGCGGTCGAGGACTCGGCGGTCGGGGCCTGCCACATCGAGGCCCAGAGCCCCTTGTCCGGGCGGCGTTCGATCAGCAGCCGACCGTTCTGGTCCCGGACGACGACCGCGGTGTGGTAGACGACCGAGCGTTTGGCGGCGGCTTTCGGGGCCGGCACTCGGTCCTGCGCGCCGAGTGATGCGGCGCCGCACCGCCCCCGAAGCGGGCACGCGTCGCAGCGGGGGGCCTTCGGCGTGCAGACCAACGCCCCGAGTTCCATCAGTCCCTCGTTGGTCCGCGCCGGTGAATCAGCGCTCGCAACGAGCTGCTCGGCGTCTTGCCAGTTCTCGCGCACCGCCTCCCTTTCGGTCGGCGACCGGGGGTCGGCGCGGAGGCGCATGAGCACGCGGCTGACATTGCCGTCCACGATCGGCGCCGGCTGATCGAACACGATCGACGCGATCGCGCCGGCGGTGTACTGCCCGATGCCGGTGATTCGCTGGAGCGTCGCCGCGTCGTCGGGGACGGACCCACCGTGTTCGTCAACGATCTGCCTGGCGGCCGCGTGGAGCAATCGAGCGCGTCGGTAGTAGCCGAGCCCGGACCACGACGCGAGGACATCCTGCTCCTCGGCCTTCGCCAGGTCCTCGACGCTGGGAAACCGCTCGATGAACGGTTCGAACTTGTCGAGCACGCGGCTGACCTGCGTTTGCTGGAGCATGAGCTCGCTGACCAGAGACCGGTAGGGGTCGCGTCGGCCCGATGAACCGTCGACCTTGCGCCACGGCAGATTGCGCGCGTTCGCGATGAACCAGTCTCCCAGATCGCCGGCGATCTTCGCGTGGTCCGTGATCGGGACCCGGGTCGGCTCAGGCATCGCCGTCGGCCTCCAGATCGCGAAGCACTCGGCGGATCCTCGGCTTGAGTGCGGCCCAGTCGGTGGCGTCCAGCTTGTTCACGCTGATCCAGTCGCCGTTCATAAGGATGTTCCGGATTCCACCGAGTTCGAAGAACGGCTCGGCGAGTGGATCTCCCGCGGCCGCGCCGGCGCTGAGAAAACTCTTCGGGATGTCCGTGATCGGACGATCGAGGACGCACTTGAGCGCGTTGGGGTTCGGCGTGCTTTCAAATCGGACGATCCTGAAGCCCATGTCATTTCCGCCAACGCGTCCAATACACCCCAAGATCGCGGGAAATCGAGGTTCCTGCCGATATACTCACCCTGACGGACGTCCGTTTCTACCGGGACATCCGACGCCGCCAGCTCCGGAGCATACCCGTTGATCCCAAGCGCAGTGCGACAACTGCTCGACCGCCTGCTCGACTACAACCTGTGGGAAGTAGCGATCGAGCTGGCGATGATCTGGGCGCTGGTCTACCTCGGTTACCGGTTCGTGCGCGGCACCCGCGCCGCCGGGGCGTTCAAGGGCGTGCTGGTCCTGCTGATCGTTTCTTCGCTCGGCTTCCGGATTCTCGAGCAGAGCGGCCTGCTGCCCCGCCTGTCATCGCTCTATGAAAAGCTGCTCGGGCTCGGCGCGTTCGCGCTTCTGGTCATCTTTCAGCCCGAACTGCGCCGCGCGCTCATCCGCCTCGGCGAGACCCCGTTCTTCCGCAGCGCGGCGACCGAGGTTCGCCCTGTGGTCGATGCGATCGTGGAAGCGACCACCTTCCTGAGCAAGAGCAAGTTCGGCGCGATCATGGCGATCGAGCGCAGCGTTGGCCTTCGGGAGATGGCCGACAGCGGAACCGCGCTGAACTCGGAGATCTCGTCGAAGCTGCTCACGACGATTTTTCACCCGAACACCGCGCTGCACGACATGGGCGTGGTCATCCGGGGGACCCGCATCGTCGCGGCCGGCGTCCAGTTCCCGCTCGCCGAGCCCGGCGAGATGGGCGACCCGCACCTGGGCACGCGTCACCGCGCCGCCGTCGGCCTCGCGAAGGTCTCGGACGCGATCATCGTCATCGTGTCCGAGGAAACCGGGGCGGTCAGCATCGCCGACGGTCAGGAACTCAAACGCTGGCTGAAGCCCGAAGAGCTTCGCAACGAGCTCATCACGCGCCTCGCAAAGATCCCATCGACCCGCGGGGACGCCGAGGACTCCGCGGAAGTCGAGGGCGGTCTGAGCGGGGAGCCTCAGGCGCAGGTCGCGCCCGCCGAACCGGTCAAGCCCAGCAAGTCCGAGTCCGAGCGAAAGGCCGCGGGCATGACTCCCGAGCCGGAGCACACCCATGGCTGAACGCGTGAAGATGATCGTCATCGTGACCGTCGTTACGGCGCTCGTGTGGTTGTTCGCCGAGGGCGAGAGCCTGACGACGCGCACCGAGGCCGTCCGGGTCCAGTTCGTGGTCAGCGAGGCCAATCGCGGGCTGCTGCGTGTGCGTGTCGCCGATTCGTTCGAGGGTGCGGCGACCCTCGAACTGACCGGGTCTCAGGTCGGCATCGAGGCCGCACGCCGGGCTCTGGGGACGGTCGTGGAACTCCGCCCCGCGGAGATGTCGTTTCCGCTGGTCGACGGTGTGTATCAGGTCGACCTCGCTTCGGTCCTCGCCAACAGTGATCGCCTTGCAGGGCTTGGCGTCAAGGTCACGGCTGCGACACCGCCGCGCGTCGCGGTCGAATATGTTCGTCTTGAAACGATCGACGTCGCGGTCCGCCCGGTCATCAGCGGCCTCAGCATCACGGGCGACCCGATCGTCGAGCCAGCGCAGGCGACCGTGCGTGTGCCAGCCTCGCTGAGCCCATCGACCCGAGAAGCCATTTCGGTCCTCGCGACGGTGCCGGAGAGTCAACTCGCTGGAGTGGCCGAGGGCGTGCAGACCAGTCGGTCGGTTGCGCTGACGCTCGACGAGTTTTCGCGCCAGCTCCGTGATGTCGAACTGGTGAGCAATGGTCGCGCGACCGTGCAGTTCACGGTTGAAAGCACGGCTGCCGAGGCCGATCTGGCGTCGGTCCCCGTGTGGATCGTCGTGCCGCCGTCGGTGAGCGAGCAATGGTCGGTCGAACTCGCATCGAACCAGACCGTGGTCCGCGTCACGATCCGAGGCCCGCGCGACGCCGTTTCGCGGATTTCCTCGAGCGAGACTCCGCTCATCGCCGTCGTTTCGCTCGATGCGAGCGAAATGCTCAACCGCGTCGGCACCAAGGAGATCTCGTGGTTCATCCGTCGCGACGGCCAACTCAGCCCGTTGCCGCGCGGCGTTGAAATCCTCAGCGCGGAACGAACCACGGTGAACCTCACGATCACCGAGCGGGTCGCACCCTGAGTCAGGCGGGCGGACGGTTCGACCGGGCGAGCTCTTCCATTCTCTTACGCCACGCCGCGAACCCGCCCGCATCGCTGCTCGGCTCAAGCGAGTTCGCTTCGAGAACTGCACGCAGAGTCCGGGCGATCGCGAGATCGGAGTCAATACCCTCCTCGGCGGGAGTGTCCAGCACCGGGATACCGGAAGCACGCATCCAGTCGGACTTGGACTCGACCATCGCGCGTTCCGACGCGCTCGCAGCGGCCCTAGCCGGCAGGGGCAAGCAGATGGCGGCGTCCGCGCCGGCCCACTCCGCCGGGCCGGCGGACTCCGGTACGGCGATCCGCCAGCCGCGCCGATGCCGACGGACCATGCGACACGCTCTCTCGAGGCCGGGAGAATCGCGGGGCACAACGACGGTCACGTGCTCGCCGGCGTAGCACAGCACTCCCGCGATATGCACGAGGCGAAACGCATCGACGGTCCCACGAGCGCCCAAACCAGCCACGAGTTTTTCGCCGTCCTTCACACCGAGCGCTTGCCGGGACGCGCGGCGATCCGGCGCGATCGTGCGAGTCTCAGTCTGGACCTGCGGGACTCGCCAAAGGGCTTGCGGCACCGGTATCGGTCGGGCGATATCCGATCGGGCGACGATCGCTTCCGTCCGCTCGCCCCAGCACATCGCGGTCGCGTCGGTCAGGCCACGGATCGCCGTGGCTCGCCGGAGCGCCATCGCGTTCGATCGCACGGACCACTTGGGTGCCGAGCAGTTCGCGAGTATTCGCAGGGCCGGCGCGACCGACTCGGCCCATCGCCGCGCACGAACCGGCCCAAGGATGACCACCCGATGTTCGCAGGCTTCGAGCGCGAGCAGCAGCGGCCAGTCGAACAGCGCCGAATCGGAGTCGAGCACATGAAACGAGACTGGTCCCATCGAGCCGCCGATCAGTTCGTCAGGTCGCGATCGAGTTCATACTCGAAGAACAGGCGGGCCAGCCGGAGACCCACGCCAGCGGCGAGCTCACGCTCCACCTCCGATCGCTCGGCGAGGCTCAGCGACTGGAACGGGGATGTTTTGGGCGGCAGGGAGGTCCGCACGGCGTACTCGCCGGCGGGCGGGAAGAGCTGGGTGTTCGTGACGGTGTCGTAGATCGTGAGGTTGCCGTTGCAGAGCGGGTGCACGGACACGCGGTCCCGCGTGATCATGAAGTTGTCGAAACTGATGTAGACCACGACCTCTGCGCCGATGCGCCGTCCGACTTCAACGACCGACATCGGTTCGTCCGGCAGTTCGCGGGATGCGGTCCGCAGAGCCGCCCGATGATCGATGAGGTTTCCCTGAAGGATGAGTTCGCGATCGAGAAGCACCCGTTCGGTCACCCTCGCCATCTCGGTGCGCAGCGAACGCTTCGGGAGGACGTTGTGCCGGTCGTCCACGAAGATGACCGTTGGGCGCTCCGGGTCGAGCTCGAAGACCGCGGGGACGCGTGGGGGGCCCTCCACCGCCATCGCGACCGGCGCAACGACGTTGCACCCGGAGAGAACGAGTATCGCGAACAGCATGGCGGCAGCGAGCAGTCGATTCAGAGTCACGAACATCCCTCGGTGAGAATCAGTAGCGGATCCGGTTGGGTTCCATGTGGTCGTAGAAGAGCCAGGAGACTCGGTTCGCGAAGCGGTCCTTGAGCGACGCTTCGACGTGTGCCTGCGTGTAGTCCGCCGCGGTGTACCCGCCGTCGTCGGGGTAGCGTATCCGCAGGTCGCGGACGAACGTAAATTCGTTCGGCGAGCCAGTGTCGGCTTCCACCACGCCGACGCGACTGGAGATCCGCCCGTCCCACACATAACGGTTTCCCGGCTCGCGGAGGCGGAACTCGAAGAGGTCGACCACGATCAGCCGGTCGACCTGGAAGTGGTCGAGCAGTTCCTCGTACGACCACGCTGTCCACTGAGGCGTGGTGTACTGGAACTCGAGCACGCGAGGCCCCGGAACGAACCCGAGCGCGAGCACGTCGTCGTTGGCCGAAGCCAGGCGTGAGCCGATCGCGTTGGTCAGCGAACTGACCAGGCGGGGATGCTCACCTTGGATGGATCGGGGAGCGGTCACGATCACGGCGTAGGTTTTGTCCGTCAGGCCCTGATACTCGGCGAAGACCATCGACTCGCCGGTGGACTCGTAACTCGCCGCCATGCCGCCGATCGCCGCGCCGACGATGCAGCCGCTCTGCGCTACCGCCAGCCCTCCGAAGGCGAGAGCAAGACCCAGTTTGAACATCCGTCGCACCATAAGACCTTCCTGCACGAACAGCGCCGAGAGTCCCCGCCCCGGGTCAGACGCCCGTTGCCGACGGATGTTCCGTCATCCCAGCGTCGGCCAAGTCCATACCTTATACGCCCATGCGAGGCCGAGCAGGATCAGCCCGCCCCAGAGCAGTTTCGCGCCGATCGCGTGCAGCACCGTCCGGCCCGCAACCGACCCCGTCCACGCCACGTAGGTCAGCATCCAGAACGCCACGGCCGAAGCAACGGCGTACACCGCCCCCGCCGGCTGGGTGACGAACGAATCGAGCAGGCTGAAGTCTGCCGCGTGGGTGAACGCCGTGGTCATGCCGCAACTGGCGCACGGGTAGCCGAACATCTCGACAAAGCTGCACTCATCGAGTCCGAGCTGGGTATGGGTGCCGAATCCCAGCGGGGTCGCTTCGAGCGACGCCGCGATCACCAGGACGGTGAGGATGCACAGCGCCGCCCCGGCGCACACGATCCGCTCGGAGGCGGGGACGCATCCGGTCTTCGGGAGTTTCAGGGCGCTCACACCGGCCATGCCAAGCCTTCCGGCCCAGGGCCGGCGTCAGTCGAAGCGGAACACGCCCTTGCGGTAGCCGTACACATACGCGACGACCGTCGTGAGCATGAAGAACAGGATCCGGCCCCAGAACACCGAGTGGTACGCCGAGTCCGGGTTGATGTTCGAGTACGTCACCGCCCACGGGTAAAGGAAGATGACCTCGACGTCGAACACCAGGAACGTCATCGCGATGATGTAGAAGCGGACGTTGAACCGCTTGCGGGCCGTACCGATCGGAACCATGCCCGACTCGTAACTCGTCCCTTTGACCGAGCCAGGACGGCTCGGGCCGATGACCAGCGACGCCACAACATTCGCCACCGCGAAGGTCAGTGCCATCAGCAGGAGCAGCAGGACGGGCCCGTAATTGATGAGCTCAAGGCCCAGAGTGCTGGTCATCATCGATCCCGTGTTCGGCATGTGGCCGAGTATACCGTCGGCGTGGTTCGTGTTCAGGCCAGTCAGTTCAGCATCAGTTCAGGGTCAGGGGCATCGGCTGCGGCACCGGCTGGCGCTTCGGCTGGAGCGCGATCCCCAGCGGGATCCGCTTGCCGTCGGGCCCCTTGGGCGGGA
>Ga0070727_10003306_pt1 | contig 14796 bp, 10 predicted proteins | sample tdAd472_FD_66722 | JGI IMG/M metagenome (GOLD analysis project Ga0070727, IMG submission 66722) | Marine sediment microbial communities from the Atlantic coast under amendment with organic carbon and nitrate - tdAd47.2 | ecosystem: Environmental > Aquatic > Marine > Coastal > Sediment | place...
TCCAGGGAGACCTGCGCTGAGTCATCGGGTAACCGCAGTCGAATCAGGGCCCGGGCGCCAAGCTCGATATTACCTCGCAGTCGAAAGCCGTCCGCCTGCTCCCGCATGGTGCTGTATATCCATCGACCTATCTCATCGGACGGTGCTGTTATCCAGACAAAGGCACGCCGGGCGACAGCCTGTTCCGCTATCTCCGCCAGCTGATCCACCAGCGCCTGGGACTGCTCCTCGAGTTCCCGCAGGTCCAGCTCATACACGGGATCCCCCGAATTGCGGTCTTCCGCCAACGCAGACTCGGCTGCCGCGATGGCCGGATCATCACGGTCCACTGCCCTGGCGCGCTGGATATAGGTCCCGGCCGCATCGAATCGTCCCTGCCGACTGGCGGTGGCGGCCAGTTCCAGGTAGCGGGCAACGATATTCTGCAGTCCTTCCCGGGCAAGCCGGTTGTCCGGATCCAGGGCCAGAACACGCCGATAACGATTGTAGGCGTTATCGTTGGCCGGATAGAGGAGTCGGTCCTCAGCCATGGCATGCAGGGCATCGTAGAGTAGATCACCGATCACCCGTTGTCGTCGAAATTCTATTTCCCAGGCCTGCAGCTGCAGTTCACCGGGCTCCGGCTCGCCTGGCTGTTCTGCCATCGGCCGGGGTGCTGGTTCTGGAACTTCCAATCCAGATTCCGGCGAGCGACAGCCCGCCAGTGCAGCGGTCAACACCAGCAGCAATAACCATCCTGGTAACAACGAATTGCGGACTCTCATCATGGGGACCTGAGGTTCCTTAAAAGATATCGATTTTTCACGACCAGTAGACCGGGTGCTAGTCGACAAGTTCCGACATCGGGATAAATCCCAGCCTGTCGCCGCACTGCACCGAGGTAAACGGAGGCAGAACTGCCAGGCCATCGGCCTCGCCGAGAGACGAACCTGCGCCTGAACTCTGATTACGGCACGCCTGCAGCTGCAGATCGCCTGATTCCGCAGCCACCAGCTTTACCCGCAGGTACTCCTGGCGTTCGCTGCTGCTGGCGGAAAATGCTACCGGCATCCTCATCGCGAGTGGTGCAGACACCATGGCTCCGGAGAGCTTCAACAGCGCAGGCCGAACGAGCAGTACAAAAGTGACAAAAGCGGATACCGGGTTGCCTGGCAGTCCGAAAAACGGCCTGGTTTCAACCTCACCCCAGGCAAACGGCTTGCCGGGCTTCACCGCCAGTTTCCACAGACCGATATGGCCGAGCTCCTGCACCGCCGCCTTGACATGGTCCTCTTCACCCACGGACACACCGCCACTGGTAATAATACAGTCAGCTGCGCGGGCAGCCTGAACCAGTTGTTCCCGGGTTGCAGACAGCCGGTCAGCCACTGTACCGCAGTCGATGACTTCCATACCAAGCCTGTCCAGCAGGGCCGACAGCAGGAAAAAGTTGGAATTGTAAATCTGACCGGGCTGCAGGTCACTGCCAGGTCTCACCAGTTCATCCCCGGTGGCCAGCACGGCAACCCTGAGAGGGCGACGCACCGCCAACCTGGCGATTCCACTGGCAGACAGGACGTGCATGTCGGGCACGGTGATGCGATGACCGGCAGACAGCAGCCGGCTGCCCCGGCGGATGTCTTCACCCTGCCTGCGGACATTCTCGCCCTCGTCCACCGACTGCAGAATGCATACCGACTGCTCCTGCGCTTCGGTATTTTCCTGCATGACCACGGCCGAGGCCCCGGGAGGCAGAGGCGCACCGGTAAAAATCCTGGCGGCGGTGCCCCTGCGTAATTCCGTGCCGGGCTGACCCGCCGGAATGCGCTGGCTAACGGGCAGACTGACGGGGACTGAGTCGACGTCCTGCGGGTTGACGGCATAACCGTCCATGGCACTGTTATCTGCCGGTGGCACATCCACCGGAGCCAGAACGTCCCGACTCAGGACGTTGCCGACTGCCGATCGCAGCTCCACCGTTTGCTCCCCGGCGGTCACCTGCAACCCGCCGAGCAGGAGCTCCAGTGCCTTGTCCAGCGGCGTGAGACTGGCTTCCATGGACTAATGCAGCCCTCCGGAACTGATACTGCCCGGTGATCCCGCCAAAGGTTCGGACTGCTGATCGGCATCGTTACCCGTGGATTCGCGATAGATGGTTTTCAATGCCGCCTTCAGGCTGCCGTGCCAGGACCGCTGCTTGATGCCGAAAGTGTCAAATATTTTCTTGCTGGACAGCGTGGAATTCTTCACTTCCGGTGGGTCCGTCGGTGTTTCGCTCATGGTGAAATTGTCGAGAAACTGATAAACCTGGCCATCATGCTGGGAGGCATACTTCAGGACCTGCTGCACGAATTCTATTTCCTTCTTGGTTTCCAGGCCGCAATAGTGGTAGATCCCCCAGACGCTGGCATCGCAATCAACCTGCCGACAAACCGCCAGTATCACCCTGGCGACATCTTCATTGGGCGTGGGACTGAAGCGTCGCTGCAGAACCTGCAATTTACCCCCGCTGTCTTTGCAGCAGTCGATCCAGGACTTGATGACATCGTGCTGGCGACGACCGAAATGCCAGCCGGTACGGATAATCAGGTGTTTTTCCAGCTGTTGCACCGCCAGTTCACCCTGCAGCGTGGTGCGCCCGTAAACCCCTGCGGGATTCACCTCGTCCTGCTCGTTGTAGCCCAGGCGTTTTTCCCCGTCGAACACATAGCATGAAGATAAGTGGATAAGGGGTAAATCGAATTGATCACCGATAGACGCCAGCAGCGTGGCATAAGTTCGCTGAACCCGGGCACACGTTGCCTCGTCCTGCTCCGCTGCCGCCAGCATCCGCTGTGATGCCGGCTCATAGCGTAGCAGGTTGATCAGCTGATCGGCCCGTTGCCCGGCGACAAACTGTTCCAGTGAAGACCGGTCACCATCGAGCAACCGCGTCGGAATGGACTCATGGCCGACCCCCTGTTGCTGCAGTAACCGCACCAGTTCATGACCGGTTGGCGATTCTGCGCCTGCGATAAGTAGCTTCACTCTGCTCCGTTCCCGTTATGACTGCACCTTGCCCAGGCCGAGGATTGACAGGTCGCCGGCAATCAGCGTGAAGCTGATCGATGGGCAAACATCGAGATCCTGGTGATAACGGCGACCCCTATCTTTATTCGCCGGTGACCGGGCCAGAAGCCGGACCGGCAGACGGTTTGCCCGGACCACCGGACCGACAGGTAAAATAGTAGCGTCAGGTCCCTGGTAAGAAAAGGTCAATCCCCCATGGGCCGGGAAAGATCCCGGCTGAAGGCACGCTGGGTGACGCGGTAAAAAGTCCGACGACCGGGTCCGGCGTCAGAAAGGGATGTCATCGTCGAAATTGTCGAAGTTGGCCGGCGCCTGTTCCGGTTCTTTCCGTGGCGCAGACTGGTTGGAGGCCGGTTGACCGAAATCAGCGGCCCCCTGGCCGGCTCCCCGGGAATCCAGCATCTGCATTTCGCTGGCAACAATTTCCGTCGAATACCGTTTGACGCCATCCTGTTCCCAGGAGCGGGTCTGCAACCGGCCTTCAATGTACAGCTTCGAGCCTTTGCGGACGTATTCACCGACGATTTCCGCCAGTCGATTGAAGAAAACCACCCGGTGCCATTCGGTTTTCTCGACGTTTTCGCCGCTGTTCTTGTCCTTCCAGGTTTCCGACGTGGCCAGCGTCAGGTTGACGACGGCATTGCCGCTGGGCATGTACCTGACTTCCGGGTCGCCGCCGACATTGCCCACCAGAATCACCTTGTTTACACCACGACTCGCCACCTTGACCTCCCGCCAGAACCTGAAATTTTTGGATGCCTGATAAGTCTATACCATGAGGCTGGTAATAGAAATAAATCAGCCAATCGCGGCAATTGACACAAGCACCTTTACTCCGCGGATAAAAACTAAAGATAATGCCGGGTTTGGTCTTTCGCTGCAGCACCGAAACCACATGGAAAACATCTTCGTCAGGGGCGCACGCACCCACAACCTCAAGAACATCAACATCACCATTCCCAGGGACAAGCTGGTGGTGATCACCGGGCTGTCCGGATCAGGGAAGTCCTCCCTGGCATTCGACACGCTGTATGCCGAGGGCCAGCGCCGCTACGTGGAATCCCTGTCGACCTATGCCCGCCAGTTTCTGTCGATGATGGAAAAGCCGGATATCGATCACATCGAAGGTCTTTCGCCGGCGATATCCATCGAGCAGAAATCCACTTCCCACAATCCCCGGTCCACGGTGGGCACTATCACCGAAATCTACGACTACCTGCGGCTGCTGTTTGCCCGCGTCGGGGAACCCCATTGCCCGGAGCACGGTCTCAAGCTGGAGGCACAGACGGTCAGCCAGATGGTGGACCAGGTCATGGCCCTGCCCCGGGACAGCAGGATCATGGTCCTGGCACCGATCGTGCGGGATCGCAAGGGTGAGCATGTGCACGTGTTCAGCGAGCTGCGCACCAGCGGTTTTATCCGGGCACGGGTGGACGGGCTGGTCTGCGAAATCGAGTATCCCCCGGAGCTGGAAAAGAACAGGAAACACAATATCGAGGTGGTGGTGGACCGTCTCAAGGTAAAGGCGGGAATCGAGCAGCGCCTGGCGGAGAGTTTCGAAACCGCGCTGCAGCTCGCCGACGGCCTGGCGCTGGTCAGTTTCATGGACGACGACCAGCGGCAACCGGACCTGGTTTTTTCCTCGTTGTTTGCCTGTCCGCAGTGTGGCCACAGCATCAGTGAACTTGAACCCCGGCTGTTCTCCTTCAACAACCCCGCCGGGGCCTGCTCCAGCTGCGACGGGCTGGGCATGAAGCAGTATTTCGATCAGCAGCGTATAATCACCGACCCCTCACTGTCGCTGGCTGAAGGCGCCATCCGCGGCTGGGATCGGCGGAACATGTATTACTTCCAGATGCTGAACTCCCTGGCCGCTCACTTCGGCTTCAAGCTGGATCGCCCTTTCGAAAAACTGGCCCGCAAGCACCGTCAGATTATCCTCCAGGGCAGCAAGGGCGAGAGTATTGATTTCCATTTCATCAACGATCGCGGCGACACGGTGATCCGCAGTCATCCGTTCGAGGGCATCATGCCCAACATGGAACGGCGATACCGGGAAACCGAATCCGCCATGGTTCGCGAGGAACTGGCCAAGTACCTGAGTTCCCAGCCCTGTCCCGAGTGCCAGGGCACGCGGTTACGGCGGGATGCCCGGCACGTGCTTATCAAGGGCAGGAACCTGCCGGAAATCACCGAGATGACGGTAGCGCAGTCCTGGGATTACTTCACCCGTCTCAAGCTGCGGGGCAAACAGGCCAGGATCGCTGAAAAAATCCTCAAGGAGCTGCAGGCCCGACTCAAATTCCTGGTGGACGTGGGTCTTAACTACCTGTCCCTCAATCGCAGTGCCGAAACCCTTTCCGGAGGCGAGGCCCAGCGGATTCGCCTGGCCAGCCAGATCGGCGCAGGGCTGGTGGGGGTCATGTACATACTTGACGAACCGTCCATCGGCCTGCATCAGCGGGATAACAGCCGTCTCCTCAACACGCTGTTTCATCTGCGTGACCTGGGCAACACGGTGATCGTGGTCGAACACGACGAAGAGGCGATACGCAGCGCCGACCACATCATCGACATCGGTCCCGGGGCCGGCGTCCATGGTGGCAGGATTGTCGCCGAGGGCGATGTCCGGCAGATCATGAAATCCAGGCAGTCGTTGACCGGCAGGTTCCTGTCCGGCAAGGAAGTAATCGCCGTGCCGGATAAGCGTCTCAGTGTCGACGACAAGCGCATTCTGCGACTGAAAGGCGCCAGGGGTAATAATTTAAGAAAAGTCGATCTGAAAATTCCACTGGGCCTGTTCACCTGCGTGACCGGCGTTTCCGGCTCGGGAAAATCCACCTTGATCAACAGCACGCTGTATCCCCTGGCCGCCACCAGGCTGAATAAGGCCACATCGCTGAATGCCGCGCCCCACGATGCCATAGAAGGCCTGGACCAGCTGGACAAGGTGGTGGACATCGACCAGAGTCCCATCGGCAGGACTCCGCGTTCCAACCCGGCCACCTACACCGGCATATTCACGCCGGTCCGCGAACTGTTTGCCGGTACCCAGGAAGCACGGACCCGGGGCTATAAGCCGGGGCGCTTCAGTTTCAATGTCAAGGGAGGACGCTGCGAAGCCTGTCAGGGCGACGGTGTCGTCAAAGTGGAAATGCACTTCCTGCCGGATGTCTACGTGGCCTGTGACGTGTGCCGGGGCAAGCGCTACAACCGGGAAACGCTGGAAGTAACCTACAAGGGCAAAAACATCAGCGAAGTTCTCGACATGACCATCGAGGACGCCTCAGAGTTTTTCAGTGCCGTGCCGGCAATCTCCCGCAAGCTGAAAACCCTGATGGATGTCGGCCTGTCCTACATCTGCCTTGGACAGGCTGCCACCACCCTCTCCGGGGGTGAGGCCCAGCGGGTGAAGCTGAGCCGCGAATTGTCCAAGCGGGATACCGGCAAGACCCTGTATATTCTTGACGAACCCACCACCGGGCTGCATTTTCAGGACATTCGTCAGCTGCTGAAAGTACTGCATCATCTCCGTGACCAGGGGAATACCATCGTCGTTATCGAACATAACCTGGATGTCATCAAGACGGCGGACTGGATCGTAGACCTGGGACCGGAGGGCGGCAGCGAGGGCGGTCAGATCATTGCCGAGGGCACCCCGGAACAGCTGGCCAAAATCAAGCAATCCCATACCGGTCATTTCATTAAGAAAGTATTGGGCCAGGGCCTGTCCGGTTGATTCACATCATTGCAGCGTGGGAATTAACCGGACAGGACACCGGGCAGTTACCGAAGCCATTATCGTTAATGGCACATCGGCAGGAAAACCTGTAGACGCCCCGATCTACCGGCAGTTGTAAGACGACAAACTGGGTAGTTTCGTAACAGTTTGTCCATTTCGGCTGCAACATCGTCAGAACAGCCTGTTTACGGGCTCGTTAGCCCCTTTGCACAGCGCCGTTCCGGTTGCATTTGAAGCCGGAAAATCGTAGCCTTTCACTTAGCTATAGTCGTTCAATTCAAAGCTATCCAGCGTTGTAACCCGTCGGGTTGCGACCTCTCCTCAAAACAATGAAACGGAGCAATGTCAGTGAACCCTAAACTTACACGCAGACGTTTTATCAAGGGGGTAATATTCTCCGGTGCCGCCGCTTCAACCGGCGCCAGTTTTTACCTTGCCAACGCCCAGTCGGGCCAGGCCGCCGCCGAGCGCTTGATAACCATTAACGTAAACGGCAGAGACCGGCCAGTTGATGTCATGCCGTCCGAAACCCTGGCTTATACCCTCCGCTACAAGCTCGATCTGACCGGCACCAAGATCGGCTGCAACCGGGGCGAGTGCGGTGCCTGTACAGTGCTGGTGGATGACATTCCGAATTACGCCTGTTCAATTCTGACTCACAACATGACCGGCAAGGCCATCACCACCATCGAAGGTGTCAAGGCCGCCGATGGCACCCTGCACCCGGTGCAGCAGGCATTCGTCGAAGAGAATGCCCCCCAGTGTGGCTTCTGTACTCCGGGCCAGGTGATGTCCGCGGTGGGCCTGCTGCGGGCCAACCCCAGACCGACCCGGGAAGAAGCTCTACATGCCATGTCTGGCAACCTCTGTCGGTGTGGTGCCTATGAACATTATCTGAATGGCGTGATGCGCGCCTCGGGGCAATTAGTATGACGATGCATATAGGAAAAGATTTCACACCACCTGACGTCCCTGGCAAGGTCACAGGTGAGATCAAGTATGCCGAAGACTACAAGCGGGAAGGCATGGTTTTCGCCCGACTGCTCACCAGCCCCATGCCCAGCGGCCGGGTTGTCAGAATCGATGCATCCGAAGCCCTGCGCATGGACGGCGTCGTCGGTATATTCACCGCCGAGGACCTGCCACCGGTGCCACCACCGGGCACACCGGCCCTGGCGTCGGAATACGTCACTTTTGTCGGCCAGCCAATTCTCGCCGTGGCGGCCACGTCGGAGGAAATAGCCGAAACGGCCATTTCCCGAATCCGGGTGGATTTCGAGCGCCGGGATTTCGTTGTGGACCCGCTGGTCAGCCTGACCCCGGGTGGGCCCAACGCCTACCCTGAAGGCAATGTTCTGGTCCGTACCCAGGAAGAAGGTCCGGAAGGCACTCCCATCGTCGGCGCCGAGATCCGCGATATCAAGTGGCCGCAGTCCGCCATCGATGCCATTCGCGAAGGCCGCGAACCGGTGGGCGGCGAATTTACCCAGGAATGGGCCTTCGGCGACGTGGAGGCCGGCTTTGCCCAGGCGGCCCATATTATCGAAGAACCCTTCGTGACCATGGGTTATCCCCATCACTCCCTGGAGGCACGCACCTGTTTTGCCTACTGGGAAAACGGCAGGTGTTATTTTCACGGCTCCTCCCAGAGCCAGAGCGCCAACGACAATGGCCTGGCCAGGATGCTGAACATTGATCCAGGCGACCTGGTATTCATCAACGAAGCCACCGGCGGCGGCTTCGGCTCCAAGATCGGCCCTTACCCCTACATGGCCATCACCGGTAACTTCTCCCGCCTGCTGAACCGCCCGGTGCAGCTGCGCATTACCCGGGAGCAGGAGTTCTACATCGGCTCCGCCCGCTCCGGGATGCAGGGCTGGATCAAGGTGGGCGTCAAGGACGACGGCAAGGTATCTGCTGTCGACCTGGTTATTGTCAATGACGGCGGCGCCACCGGCGGCGGCAGCGGTAACTCCTCTGCCCAGCACGTGACCATCGCCTACCAGCCGGAAGCGATGCGTTACCGCGGCATCTCCGTCTACACCAACACCACGCCAAGGGGCGCCCAACGGGGTCCCGGTCAGAATGAAATGGCCTCGGTGCTGGCACCCATTACTGACAAGGCGGCCAGGACCCTGGGCATGGACCGGATCGCGTTCCGCCGGGTCAATGCCGCCGACAGCGACGGTTTTCAGGGCGGCAGCCGCGGTCCGCTGACCAGCGCCTTCGTGGCCGAGGCCCTGGATCAGGGCGAGCGCCTGTTTGGCTGGCAGGACAAGATCAGCCAGCCAAAACGTAACGGCAGCAAGGTTCGCGGTGTCGGCGTCGGTATCGGCTACCACGGTGCCGGCAGTCGGGGTTACGACGGCCTGGTGAGAATAGCGCCGGATGGCACCCTGCATATTCACAGCGGTGTGGGTAACCTGGGTACCTATTCCTACGCGGCCACCAGCCGTGTCGCGGCAGAAGCCCTGCAGATGCCCTGGGAGAACAGCGTGATCGAGCGGGCCAGAACCGATCGTCACCTGCCCCACAGCTCGGGCCAGGGTGGCAGCAACACGATATTCACCCACTCCCGGGCCAACTGGGTGGCAGCCCAGGACGCCATCACCAAGCTGAAGGAAATCGCCGCGGCGGAGCTGGGCGGGACACCGGACGATTACGACATCGGCGGTGAGCGCGTATTCCGCAGCAGTGATCCCGACCAGGGCCTGACTTACGCGGAAGCAGCCCAGCGGGCAATCGCCATGGGCGGCACGTACAGTGGCATGGAGTATCCGGACGACATTAATCCGATTACCCAGCGTGCTGTTGAGGGACTTCAGGGAACCGGCCTGATCGGTGTTGCCAGGGACAATATTCCGGGCCAGGGACAGCCACCGGGCATCCAGGTGGGATTCTGCGAGGTTGAACTTGACCTGGACACCGGCAAGTACGAGATTCTGGATTACGCCATGGTGGCCGACTGCGGCACCGTGGTGCATCCCAAGAATTTCGACAATGCCATGCGCGGCGGCGCGGTGTGGGGTGTCGGGCTGACCGGTCTGGAGCGTCACGTGTATGACCCGCAGAATGGTCTGCCGGCCAATACCGGTCTCTACCAGAGCAAACCGCCGACTTACCTGGATGTACCCACCCAGACCAAGGTTGCCGCCGTGAACATTCCGGATCCACAGAACCCGGTTGGCGGCCGTGGTATCGGTGAGCCCACCCAGGGTGCGTCGGCAGCTGCCCTGGCCAGTGCCCTGTCCGATGCGTTGGATGGTCACCTGTTCAACACGGCGCCGACCACCACGGATATGATCATCAATCACTTGGCTGGTAACACCTACAGTTCCAAGACCCTAAAAACTAACACTTTCTGAGGTTCACTATGCCATCACATGATGTAATGCCAAATATGGATCTCTACCAGCCTACGCAGGTAGAGAACGCACTAGAGATAGCTGACCGACTGGCAGAAAGAGGTTGGTTGGTCGGTGGCGGCCAGGATACCTACGGCTGGTTGAAAGACCGTGCCAAGTCGGTGGAAGCCCTTATTGACCTCAGCGGGATCGAATCCCTGCGCGGTATCCGGGAAACTGCTGACGGTATTGAAATCGGCGCCCTGACGACATTAACCGAAATCGCCAACAGCCCGCTGATCCAGGAACGCTTCACGGTCCTGTCGGATGCGGCAGGCGTGGTCGCCAGTCCGCAGATTCGCAACATCGGCACCATTGGCGGCAACCTGTCCCAGGATGTCCGTTGCTGGTACTACCGACGGGGCCTGTCTTGTTACCGGGCCGGCGGTAATCTGTGCTACGCCGATACGCCGCAAGGCATGAATCGTGAACACGCGCTGTTTGAAGGCAGTCGCTGTGTTGCCGCCAGTGCATCGGATACCGCCCCGGCCATCGTGGCGCTCGATGCCACCATGGTGATTCGCAGTGTCGACGGTGAGCGTACCGTTTCCGCTGAAGACTACTTCGTTGGACCGGCTATCGATATCGAAAATACCACCGTGTTGCGGCCGGGCGAAATTCTGACGGCAGTACGGATTCCCAACACCTGGGCTGACTCGACGTTTTACTTCGAAAAAGTCGCAGACCGCAATGTCTGGGACTTTTCCCTGGTCAACGTCGCGGCGGCGTTCAAGGTGAGTGGCGGCACTATAGAGGACAGCCGCATCGTCGCCGGCGCCGTTCAGGCAACGCCACGTCGACTGACCCGTATTGAAAACGCCGTACGCGGCCAGGCCAAGACGGCTGCAACCGGGGAATCAGTTGCCGCCATGGCCACCGATGGAGCCAGGGAACTGGCTCACAACGGGTTTAAAGTACCCCTGTTGCAGAACCTGGTTAAGCGCGCCATAAGTGCCTGACCAGTAACCGCAACGTAAAAAAAGCCGGCGATTCCGCCGGCTTTTTTTGTGGCTTGGAACGGGGCCAGTTACCCCTGATTGATTGCATTTTAAAACAGGCTGCCAACTCCGTAGCCGACCAGCATGATGACCACATAGCAGGCCAGAATCTTCAGTGCTACCGGACCGAGTTTTTCGTGACGTTCCTGGACATATTCTCCCATCTTTCCTTCTCCCGGGCTAAAATTTGCAGTTCAAAGAATAATAAAATTTCGCCATTCCGAGTTGATACAAATCAGACTTTAGTCACCAGGAACCCTCCCCTTGGATAAAATCAGAGAGTGCTTCGTCAGGCCGTCCGCCAGCCTGAACCTGCTTTCCCACCAGGAAATACTGTTGGCAATGGGAACCGCCGAGGATGTCTTTCAGACATTCAGAAACTGTGCCCTGGCTGTGCTTAATACCGGGAACGAAACAGACGACCCGAGTGACATGCTGCGGGAATTCGCCGACTTCGGCATCGAAATAGTTCCCGAGCCCCGCGGCATCAAGCTGCGAATCCAGAATGCGCCGGCATCGGCTTTTGTAGATGGCAAACTCATTCGCGGCATCGAGCAACACCTGTTTTCTGCCCTCCGGGATATCGTTTATACCCAGGCCAAGATCGAGAGTCTCGGTGGCTTCGATATCTCCACCAGCGAAGGCATCACCGATACGGTATTCCGTATTCTGCGCAATGCCGAGGTGGTCAAGCCCAACACGCCGCCGCGACTGGTGGTGTGCTGGGGAGGACATGCAATCAGCCGCACGGAATACGAATACTCCAAGGAAGTGGGCTACGAACTGGGTCTTCGCGGTCTCGATATTGCCACCGGCTGCGGAATCGGGGCCATGAAGGGACCGATGAAAGGAGCCATGATCGGCCACGCCAAGCAGTTGATCGGGGATGGTCGCTATGTCGGTATCACCGAACCGGGAATCATCGCATCGGAGTCACCCAATCCTTCCGTCAACCAGCTGGTAATACTGCCGGATATCGAAAAACGCCTTGAAGCCTTTGTGCGCATTGCCCACGCCATCGTGGTATTCCCCGGGGGCGCCGGCACCATCGAGGAAATTCTCTACCTGTTGGGAATCCTGATGCGCGAGGAGAATGCGGCGATACCGGTGCCGGTTATCTTCACCGCGCCGGCGGGCTATGAAAACTATTTCAGCTCCATCGACCGGTTCATTCGGAATTCCCTTGGCGAGGAAGCGACCCGCCACTACCAGGTAGTCAATAACAATGCTGCCCAGGTCGCACAGCTCACTCGCCGCAATCTCAACCTGGTCACCAACCAGCGCAACAGCAGCAATGAATCCTACGCCTTTAACTGGGGACTGAATATTCCAGAAAGCATGCAGTCCCCGTTTAATGTCAATCACGAGAATATGGCAGGCCTCAGGCTGTTCAGCGACTTACCGGCTGCAGAGCTTGTCGCCGATCTGCGCCGGGCATTTTCCGGAATAGTCGCTGGCAACGTCAAACCCTTTGGCATCAGGCAGATTGAACAGTCGGGTCCTTACCGATTACAGGGAGACAGGGAATTGATGGACGCCATTGATGGGCTTCTGGCGGAGTGTGTTGCCAGTCAACGAATGAAGATCGGTACTGGCAAGTACCACCCCTGTTACGAACTCAGCGCGGTACCTGCCCGGTCAGTGTGAGTTCAAACAGGGCTCAGAAACACCGAACGACTCAGGTGCCGCTCGACAATCTCGGCAGCAGCATCGAACCAGAATTCCTCGTCGTTCAAGTTGGGAATCAACACCAGGTCTTCGCCGCCTTTCTCCTTGAACAGTTCACGGTATTCCAGGCCGATTTCATGAATGGTTTCAAGGCAATCGGAGACAAAGGACGGCGTAAGTACCGCCACCCGCTTGATACCCCGATCGGCGAGTTCAGTCAGGTAGTCATCCAGGTAAGGCTGAATCCATGGATCTTTGCCGAAACGTGACTGGAAGGCTATTGAATAAAATTCCTTGTCCCAGTCCAGTGCAGCGGCTATCGACCGGGTGGTGTCCATACACTGCGCGCGGTAGCAATAACGGTTAGTTGCGTTGATCTCGTTACAGCAGTCACCGAAATGGCAATAATCTTTGTCATCGGCTTTCTTGATGTTCTTTTCCGGCAGACCATGATAGCTGAATATAACGTGGTCAACGCGTTTCTCCGGATTATCCTGCCGCAGGTACTTGTCAACTAACTGCGTCCAGGCGCGGATAAACGCCGGCTCACTGAATATGTCCTTGATAACAGTCATCTTCGGTGGATCCTGCCATTTGCCGGCGGCCTGGGTCACGCCATGCAGGACGGACTCGGTGGTTGCCGTCGAGTACTGCGGAAACAGGGGAAACACCAGGATGTCCCTGATGCCCTGCTCCTCGATCTCCGCCATGGTCTCGGCAATAAACGGTTCACTGTAGCCCATGCCGATGAAGACCCGCATGCGACTGCGGGTGGGGTCCATGGCATCCTGCAGGCGTTGGCGCAACTGATCCGTGTAGACCTTGAGCGGCGAGCCACCGTCCAGCCAGATTTTTTCATAGTCCCTGGCAGTCTTCGGTGCACGGAACGGAATAATGATGAAATTACGCAAAGCCCAGCGCGCCCAGGCAGGGATATCGAACACGAACGGGTCAGCGAAGAAATAGCGATAAAATTGCCTCAATCCCTTGGCCGTGGGAGTGGCCGGTGTGCCAAGATTCAAAATAAGTATCGCTCGCATATCGGTTATCGCTGTCCTGGTGTGATGTTGCCACGTCGTGTTGCAGAATGCTGTTAGGTCAATTACTTATAATATTGCGCCGGTGCCACAGACTACGTTCGCTGCGTAGTCGGGGTTCACAACGATCAGGGATCGATCCGGTTCCTTTCGGCCCTGTCCACCTGTCTGACAAACCACGCCATGAATCGGGCCATACGTTCCAGCCCGGGAGTAGACACCACCTCGAACACTTCACCACTGGTATGGTAAAGCGGCGGCGCCTGCATGGTGGTTACGATGGGCACCCCGGCAGACCGGAAACCACCGCCTTCACCGCTGGCCATGGTGAAGTCGCCAGAGACGAAATTGGTGCCATAACGGTCCACGCCGTCATTGAACAGTTGCTGCAGGAATGGCGACTGATTGGTGATTCCCGCGACAATGGGCGCTTCGCCGGAGTCGGCGACGAATTGCCGGTAGCCGTCCTCGTGCTGACTTCGCGCCGGTGAAAAATTGCGCTGGGCTACATGTTCCAGGTTGACTATGAGGACGCTGTTTGCAAACAGCGCCGGATTCATGGCAACGGCATTGCGAGGTCCGTTCAGTCCGGGCGTATGGTGTCCGGCACTGGCAATGAGCACCAGGGTACGTTGCAGGGGAAATTCGGCACGTGAAAAATGCCTGGCCAGGGCCAGCAGCACCGCCAGGCCGTCGCCATTATCGCCGGCGCCATCGTACCAGGCATCGTAGTGGGCATTAAGGACGATGGTTTCGTCACTGCGACCGGGAATCACTCCCACCACGTTCTCCGCTGTCAGGTCGGCGTGAGTGGTCGATTCCAGCGAGAGTCGCATGCGCAGTATGTCGATACTGCCGGACTCGGCCGCGGCATTCATGACCCGGGTGAGGAAGTGACT
>Ga0070727_10003307_pt1 | contig 14795 bp, 9 predicted proteins | sample tdAd472_FD_66722 | JGI IMG/M metagenome (GOLD analysis project Ga0070727, IMG submission 66722) | Marine sediment microbial communities from the Atlantic coast under amendment with organic carbon and nitrate - tdAd47.2 | ecosystem: Environmental > Aquatic > Marine > Coastal > Sediment | place...
GAAGCGCGACCCCTCTCCACGAGCCGAGCGGGTCTTCCCCGCGCCGGGAGGGCACACAGGCCTCGTGCGCGAAGTTCGGGTCGCACCAAGTGGAACGCACGTGCTCAGCGGGTCGATTCAGGGGGAGCTGATCCTCCACGATCTGCGCACAGGTGAGCCCGCGTTCGCTTGGCAAACCGCTTCGCGCAAAATGATCGAGGGGATCGCCTTCGCTCAGGGCGGCTACATCCATGCCTGCTCCGTCGACGGGAATCTGTATCGAGGGCGAGTCGGAGAGCCGCTGAGCTTGCGTCCCTCGGGGCACAAGGCTGCCCACGACCTGGACATGCGCGGCGACGGGCGGCGCCTGGTGGTGGGCGGAGACGACGGGCTCCGCTTCTGGCGGGGAACCGAGGGACCTCACGAAGACCCCCCCCCGTTGCTCCACCGCGGGCCCGTTCACGTGGCTCGCTTCCACCCCAAGGGCGGCGGGCTGGCCCTCGGCGCCGCTGGTGCCTGGCGCTAGGCGACGGGCGAGACCGGCGACCTCGTGGCCGGAATCCCAGGTGGGAGATACTTCGACCTCGACTGGAGCCCCGACGGCGAGCGGGTGGCGACGATCACCACGGACGGCGCGCTGCGGGTCTACGCCTGGCCAGCGCTGGAGCTGCTCGTCGAGCGCTCGATCCGCGATCCCGGCGCCAGGCTCAAGTTCAACTACCACTGTCGGAGCGTGTGCTTCTCAGAGGACGGCAGGGAGCTCACCACCGCCGGCGCCTACGACGACGCACGGGTCTGGGACGCCGCGACGCTCGAGCCGCGAGGCAGCTGGTCCTTGGGCTGGCCCGACCGTTGGACCGAGCGCCTGCGGCGCGGCCCTTCAGGCGTGGTCGTGGCCTGCGGCAACTCGAGTCGGGTCCAAGTCTACGACGTGGCGAGCAAGCGTCCCCTGTGGGGGCCGGTGGTCACAGCCTTCCGCTGGAACGACGGGAAGCGCTGGTTCCCCGCGGACTGCGTCATGGATTGGCTGGGGGACGACCTCGTGCTGAACACGAGCCGCGGCACCTGGGTCCTCGACCTGGAGCAGCGAGTCTCCCAGGAGCTGGCACCCAACCTCGCCGGCGAGCAGCTGCTCGTTGGGGGAGCGCATCTCTACTGGCGCAACCAGGGCCGGGTCTACTGGGCGGAGGCCCTGCGTGGCGACAGCGGCCTGCGGCTGACCCCGCTCCAGACCTTCGACGGTCCACCGATCTCGGACATGGTGCGCGTCGACGACGACGTCTTCCTCCTCGGTGAGCAGCAGGGAGGGCTCGAGGTCTTTCGCAAGACGCCCGGGGGCTTCGAGAAGCGCAGCTGGGCCACCTACCCCGGCGCCCACCCCAAGTTCGGCGAGTCCTCTCCGGGGAGCGGACGCCTTTGGGTCCACGGGGACGAGCAGATCCTCGCGGTGAGCCTCGCGGGCCAAGAGGTCCGCGGGCGACCCGTTGCCCAGCGGCCTCGGATCCTCACCCAAGTCGGTCCCTCCGGGGTTCTCAGCCTCGATCGCGCGGGAGACCTCAACTTCATGGACTTCGAGCAGGAGGCGATCGCGACCCTCGCGCGCGGGATCAACCCCGTGGACATTCGACTCCTCGACGAGGGGCACGTCGCGATTGGCGCGGGTACGAAGATCCAGGTCCTGGAGGTCGTCGGCGCGAAGATCAAGCAGGAGCTCCACTTGCCGCCTGGACGGCTGCTCTCGGGCTTCCTCCCCTCACCCAAGAAGGACGCGATCTACGTGTGGACGGCGCGGGGGTCGGTCTACCGCTACGACCTCTACCGCTAGCCGCGCGGGTCGGGCCAGGGGCAGCCCAGCTCCGCGAGCTGCTCGCGCGCGGCGGGCAGCCAGCCGCGGTTGGCGAGGGGACTCGCCGGGCTGGGGTGCAGGATCTGACCGACCTCGAGCTCGAGGCCGGCCTCGTCGCACACCGCCTTCAGCCGCTTCTCGGCCCAGCGGCCGACGCCGATCGCCCGGCGAGGGGCGAGGGCGGCGAGGGCGCGAGCGAGCCAGCGGTCGCAGGCGTCGAGGATCGGCTGCATGAACGCCTTGGGCAGCTTGTCGGGGGTCACGTTCGCGCCGGTCTCGCTTTGGAAGACGAGCGGGCAGTAGTTGAGGATGAACCCGTAGGCGAAGAACGCCTCCGCGCTGCCGAAGCAGTCCTGGACTCCGCCCCACAGCCGCTGCCCGCTGACCTCGGTCCGCGGGCTCTCGAGCCCGCGGATCGGACGCTTGGGGTGCGTGCGCCCGGGCGGCTTGATCGTGCCCTCGAGCTGGAGGAAGTCGCGCACGTAGTCCGGACTGCCGAAGGGCACCCCAGTCTGGGCCATGCCCCAGGGCCCGGGGTTCATCCCGAGGAACACCGCCTCCAGCTCGCCCGGCGCCGCCGGCGCGTAGCGCTCGAGGTAGCTGCCGTAGAGCGGCCAGGCGTAGTGGGCCGGGTTGAGGATGTACTCGGCGCCGTGGATCGGGGCCTCCTCCAGCACCGGGCGCAGGGTGCGATTGAGCGCCTTGGCGGCGCGGGCCAGCTCGGCGGCGACGGAGTCGATCCTGCGCCTGGCCACGCTACAGCCGAGCCCCGATCCGCACCCGCGCCGAGGGGCCGAGGACCTCGCACAGGGCCAGACGCAACGCCTCGGTGCCCGAGACCTTGAGGCTGCTCCCCACGCGGAACGGACCGGCCACCGCCTGGTCGCGCTGCCGGCGCAGCGAGTAATAGACCGGGTCGTTGCCACGGTGGGCCAGCAAGGTCTCGCGGAACTGACGGAAGGTCTCCTCCGTGGTCTCCTCCAGCACGAGCTCCGCGGAGACCGCGACCCGCAGCTTGCCCTCCGCCTCGTCGACGGGGAACACGCGGTCGACCACGATCGACGGGGCCTCGTTGCGCTTGGAGACCTTGCCCGAGATGAAGACCACGGCCTCGTTGGTCACGTGCTGGCGCACGTCGGCGAACACGCTGCCGAAGATCACGCAGTCGACGGTGCCCGTGTAGTCCTCGAGGGTCACGAAGGCCATGGTGTTGTTGCGCCGGTCGAGGATCGTGCGCAGTCCGATCACCAGCCCGCCCACCGTGACCTCGGCCCCCTCGGGCAGCTCCTTGAGGTCGAGGACCGATTGCGTGGCGAAGCGCGTGATCGTCTCCTGGTGCGAGTCGAGGGGGTGCTGGGTGAGGTAGAACCCGATCGCGCTCTTCTCGTTGGCGAGCAGCTCGGTGTCGGACCACTCCTCGACGTTGGGCAGCAGCTCCTCCTCGATCTTGGTCAGGTCTTCCTGGGTCTGCTGAGCGGTCCCAAACAGCGAGGTCTGCCGGCTGAGCTTGTCCTTCTGCTCCTGAATGCCCATCCGGATCGCCTGCTCGGCGACCTCCGAGAGCTGGCGCCGCTTGGCGCCGGTGCTGTCGAAGGCGCCGGCCGCGATCAGCGCCTCGAGCGCGGCCTTGTTCATCAGCTTGGCGTCGACCTCACCGCAGAGGTGGAAGATCGAGCGGAACCCCTCGGGGCCCGCCTCCTCGCGCGCGCGGACGATCTCTTCGGCCGCGGCCTCGCCCATGCCTTTGATCGCGCCGAGCCCGTAGTAGATCTTCTGATCGCGCACGTCGAAGTTCACGTCGCTGGTGTTGACGTTGGGCGGCAAGAGCTCGATCTCGCGGCGCACGCACTCGTTCTTGTATTCGAGGACGCGGTCCGTGTCGCCCGACCACGAGGTCAGGGTGGCCGCCATGAACTCGACCGGGTAGTGCGCCTTGAGGTAGGCCGTCTGGTAGGTGACCAGCCCGTAGGCCGCCGAGTGCGACTTGTTGAAGCCGTATTCGGCGAAGAACGCGATCTGGCTCCACACCTCTTCTGCGATCTTGCCGTCGATCCCCTTGGCGACGAAGCCCTCGACGAACTGGGGCTTGTACTTCTCCATCAGCTTGAGCTTCTTCTTGCCCATGGCCTTGCGGAGGTTGTCCGCGTCGGCCATCGACAAGCCCGCGATCATGTTCGCGATCCGCATCACCTGCTCCTGATACAGGATGCAGCCGTAGGTCTCGCCCAGGATCGGCGCCAGGTGATCGGTGAGGTAGGTGATCTCCTCGCGCCCGTGCTTGCGGTCGATGAACTGCTGGTCCATGCCCGAGCCGAGCGGGCCCGGCCGGTAGAGCGCGATCAAGGCGATGATGTCCTCGAAGCGATCGGGGCGCGCCTCCTTCAGCAGCTTGCGGAACCCGCTGGATTCCAGCTGGAACACGCCCATGGTCTCGCCGCGGCTGAGCAGCTCGAAGGTCTTGGTGTCGTCGAGGGGCAGCGCGTTGGGGTCGACCTCGATCCCGCGCTTGGCGATCAGGCGCACGACCTCGTCGATCAAGGTCAGGGTCCGCAGCCCGAGGAAGTCCATCTTGAGGAGCCCGCACTCCTCGACCTCGGTCATGGTGAAGGCGGTCGTCTTGTCGCCCTTGACCAGCGTCAGCGGGATCCGATCGACGAGGTCCGTGTCGGCGATCACGACCCCCGCGGCGTGCTTGCCGCAGTGGCGGTTGATCCCCTCCAGACGCAGCGCCATGTCGAACAGCTTCTCGTAGTGCGGCTCTTGCCGGAGCGCGTTCAGCTCGGGCGACTCGCGGAAGGCCTGCTCGAGGGTCTTGAGCTTCGGCCCGTCGGGGATCAGCTTGCTGATCCGGTCGACGTCGCTGAAGGGCAGGCTCAGCACGCGGCCCACGTCCTTGATCACGGCCTTCGGCTTGAGCGTCCCGAAGGTCACGATCTGGCACACCGTCTCTTGCCCGTACTTCTCGCGCACGTAGTCGATCACGCGCCCGCGATTGGCTTCGCAGAAGTCGACGTCGATGTCGGGCATGGACACGCGCGACGGGTTGAGGAAGCGCTCGAACAGGAGGTCGTAGCGCAGCGGATCGATGTCCGTGATCCAGAGCACGTAGGCCACGATCGAGCCCGCCGCCGAGCCGCGGCCCGGGCCGACGGAGCAGCTGTTCTCACGCGCCCAGCGAATGAAGTCGGCCACGATCAGGAAGTAGGTCGTGAACCCCAGGGTGCGGATGATCTCCTTTTCGTATTCCAGGCGCTCGAGGGCCTCCTTGGAGGGCTCGGGCCCGTAGCGCTTGCGCAACCCCTCGTGGCAGCACTTGTCGAAGTATTCCTCGCTGTCGCTGCCGTCAGGGGCGAGGAACTTGGGGAGGAAATACTTGTTGCGCAGCCCCGGGAGCAGGTCGTAGTCGGTGACCTTCTCCGCGATCTCTCGGGTCGAGAAGATCGCCTCGGGGGTGTCCTTGAAGTAGCTGAACATCTGCTCCGAGGTGCGGAAGAAGAAGTCCTCCTTCATCTTCAGCCGGTTCTCGTCCTGCAGCGTCTTCCCGGAGCCAATGCAGATGCGGATCTCCTGCGCAGGGGCGTCCTCCGGCTCGATGTAGTGCAGGTCGCAGGTGGCCGCGAGCTTGATCCCCACCTCCTTGGCCAGCCGCAAGCAGCCCTCGTTGACCACCTTCTGCTGCTCGAGGGAGTTGGGCTGGACCTCCAGGTAGTAGTCCTCGCCGAAGGCCTCCTTGAACTCGCCCGCGAGCGCCCGCGCACCGGCGTAGTCGTCTTGCTGGAGGAGCACGGGCACGGGGCCTTTGAGGCAACCCGAGACCACCACCAGCCCTTCGCGGTGGGCCTTGAGCGTCTCGAGGTCGATCCGCGGCTTGTAGTAGAAGCCCTCGAGGTTCGCCAACGAGGTCAGCTTGCTCAGGTTCCTCCAGCCCACGTCGTTCTTCGCGAGCACGGTCAGGTGCTTGTAGCCGCGCTTGCGCTCGGTCATCTTTCCGTTCGCGACGTAGACCTCGCAGCCGAGGATCGGCTTGATCTCCTGCTTCTGGCACTCCTTGTAGAAGTTGATCGCGCCGGAGACGGTGCCGTGGTCGGTGAGCGCGATCGCGCGCTGTCCGCACTCCTTGGTCCGCTTCACCAGCTGCGGAATCTGGGCCAGCCCGTCCAACAACGAGTAGTCGGAGTGGCAATGCAGGTGCACGAAGTCGCTTTGTTGCACGGATCTCCCTCGCGGCCGCCATGCTACGCAACCAAGGCGACAGAGCCCTGTGTTTAAGCGGTTTGTGGAGAACCAGGGGAGTCTCTGGGGTAAACCCAGGCCTCCCGGCCGGCTCGCTCCCCGCGCTGCCGAATAGGCGCTACACTCGCCGTATGCGCTGGGTCGTCGGATTCTTGCTCTTGGCCTGCGCGGCGACCGCCCAGGATTCGCCGCGACGGGTGTACTCGGACGCGATCGTGGCCGTCGTCGACGGCGACCCGATCACGCACCGCGAGCTGCTGATGGCCTGCCGGCTGACCCCGGACTACCCCCAGCTCCCCGAGGGCGGCGAGGGGCGGGCTCGGATCGAGCGCAACCTGCTCAAGATCCTCGTCGAGGAGCGGGTGCTGCTGCACCGCGCCCAGAGCGAAGGGATCGCGCTCAGCCCAGACGACGAGCGGCGGCTTGCGGTAGGCCTCGCGCGCCAGGCCGAGCAGTACGGCGGCGAGGGCGGCCTGAAGAACGCGCTGCGCGAGTTCGGGGTCTCCCTCGACTACTTCAGCGCGCGTCAGCGCAACCAGCTCGTCATGCGGCGCTTGCTGCAAAAGAACATCTCCATGGAGTCCTACGTCTCCCCCGGAGAGATCCAGCGCTACTACCGCGAGCACCGCGCCCGCTACGAGGTGCGCCCGGAGATCCGGGTGTGGCAGATCGTGGTCTTCCCGTCCGCCTCCCAGGTCCTGCGCGAGGCGAGCTCGGAGCTCGAGCAGGCGCTGGCCGACCCCGACTGGGACCCCGCGACGTTCGCTCGAGCGGCCCGCCAGCGCGTGGCCAACGGTGAGAGCTTCCCCGACGTGGCCCGGGAGACGAGCATGATGTCCGGCTACGACCAGCCGGTGGTCATCAAGGGCAAGACGACTCCCCGCGACGTCTTCAACCCGCCCCTCGACGCGGCAGTCAGGGAGCTCGGCTCAGGGGAGCTGAGCGACGTGCTGACCGACGAGAACGGCACCCGCTACGTGGTGTGGATCGAGGAGAAGCGGCGCGGGGGGGTGCGTCCGCTGAACGAGGTCCAGGACGAGATCCACGACACCCTCCGCCGCGCGTTCTACGAGCGGAAGGTGGCGGATTGGACCGGTGAGCTGACTCGCGACGCGGTGATCGAGATCTACATGGAAGGCGTCGAGGTGCGTTGACAAAAACGCAACACCCTTCCATGTAGACAGTTGTGCGTATTGCTTGCCTGTGACACGACCATGACGCCCACCCGGCTTGACTATTTGGCAATTCCCGGCTAGCGTATTGACAATCCTGGGAGGTGACCCGTGGGTCGCGACGACTACGACGACGAAGAGTCCTACTACGAGGACGACGACGAGTTCGGCGACGAGTTCGACGATCAACCAGTCGACATGCGCAGTCGGCTGGCGGCGGTCCTCGGCACCAGCTACGGGATCTCCATCGTCGTGCACGGCATCATCGCGCTGCTCCTGACCCTCATCGTGCTCGCGGCTCCTGAGAAGAAGAAGGAAGCCGTGGTCATGGCCCAAAACCAGGTCCAGGAGCAGGAGTACGACGAAGAGGTCGAGCGGGCGATGGAGAAGACGCCCAAGATCGAGGCCCAGGAGGTCGTCGAGAAGCCGATCATCGTGCTCGAGGAGGAGGTCACCTTCGAGAGCGAGACGCCGAAGGGCACCGACTTCTCCAACCTGTCGAACAAGAACCTCGACTCGACCTCCGCCAACGACGCCTACGGCGCGGGCGGTGGCGCGGCGGGCGCCTACGGCAGCCGCTTCGGCAAGGGCAGCCTCGCCAAGGAGGGCGGCAGCCCCGGCACCGAGAGCGCCGTCCGCGGCGCGCTGCGCTGGTTGAAGCGGGCCCAGTCGAAGGACGGTCGTTGGGACTCGGACGGCTGGACGCACATGGCCGAGCACAAGAGCGAGATCCCGGGCGCGAACGAGGCGGGGGACGGCCGCTACGACGTCGGCTTGACCGGCCTCGCGCTGCTGGCCTTCCTCGGCAACGGCCAGACCCACCGCGCAGGCCCCTTCAAGCGCACGGTGAACTCGGGCCTCAAGTGGCTCAAGCAGCAGCAGCACTCCAACGGCGCGCTCGGCTACAGCGCGAGCCACGGCGAGTCGATCTACAACCACGCGATCGCGACCATGGCCCTCTGCGAGGCGCTGGCCGTCTCCCGCGACTTCCGCCTGCGGAAGAACGCGGAGAAGGCGATCAAGTTCTGCATCGACGCGCAGAACCCGGGCTTCGGCTGGAAGTACTCGCTCAAGTCGGGTCGGAACGACACCTCGGTGACCGGCTGGATGGTCCTCGCGCTCAAGGCCGCCAAGTCGGCCGAGATCAAGGTCCCCGACGAGGCCTTCGACGCGGCCCGCGCCTGGTTCGACGCGGCCACCGACGGCGGCGGCAACGTGGGCTACGAGTCCCCCGGCGGCGGCTCGGCGTATCTCCCCCAGAACGAGGGCAAGTACGACCCGGTGCCCTGCATGACCGGCGTGGCGGTGATCTGCCGCATCTTCACCGGCGAGCGCAGCTCCTCGGACGCGGTGCGCAAGGGTGCCAAGATCCTGATGGACAACCAGCCCAACTGGGACGACAAGAACGACATCAAGGAGCTCAACTTCTACTACTGGTACTACGGCACCTACGCCATGTTCCAGATCGGTGGCCCCAAGTGGCAGACCTGGAACAAGGCCATGCAGAAGGCGCTCCTTCCCCGCCAGCGGCGGAAGGGCCCCGAGGACGGCTCGTGGGATCCGGTCGGTGAGTGGTGCCTCGCGGGTGGCCGCGTCTACGCCACTGCGATCAACGCCCTGACCCTCGAGATCTACTACCGCTACGAGCGGGCGAACCACTAGTTTTCAGGGGGCCTCTCCGAGGCCCCCTCGCCCTCGCGGCGATCCAGATCCAACGAAGAGGGCGGCCCGACGGGCCGCCCTCGTTCATTGGTTCGAGCCCCCCGACCTGCCTGTCGGGTCGTGAAGCATTGCGTCCAATAGGCTTAGCGCACATTCCCAAATGGCAATTGCGAAAACAGCAAATTGCGGAACTGGCAACTCGGTTCGGGGGTGTTCTTCGATAGCGCAGGCTACGGAGGACACAATGGCTCGCACGCAAGACTGGGACGAAGAGTCCTATTACGACGACGACGAGTTCCTCGACGAGCTCGAGGAGCACAGCGGAGACCGGAGGAACCGGCTGGCGGCGGTGCTGGGCACCTCCTACGGGCTCTCGGCGGTGGTCCATGGGGTGATCCTCGCCGCGTTGACGCTGATCGTGCTCACCGTCCCCAGCGAGAAGAAGACGGTCACGATCCTCAGCAGCTTCGAGCAGAAGGAGCAGCCCTACGAGGAGGACATCAAGCGCGACGTGGAGAAGAGCGAGGAGATCCCCCTCCCCGACGAGGTGCCCGACCCGGTGGTGACCCTCGAGGAGGTCCCCGACCCGACCCCCGTGCTCAAGGGCACCGACGAGGACAACCCCAGCGACAAGAACCTCGAGAGCACGAGCTTCAGCGACAAGTTCGGCCTCGCTGGTGGGCCACCCGCCGGAGCCCGCGGACGGCGCAACGGCAAGCCGGGCCTGCGGCGCAACGGCGGCAGCGACAAGACCGAGAGCGCAGTGCGCGGCGCCTTGCGCTGGCTCAAGCGCGCCCAGTCCCCCGACGGACACTGGTCGGCCAACGCCTGGGTCGGCGTGAGGCAACACCGCTCGATCTCTGGCTCCGCCGCCGAGGAGGGCAACCCCCGCTTCGACGTCGGGATCAGCTCCCTGGCGCTGCTCGCCTTCTACGGCAACGGGCAGACCCACCGCACGGGACCGTTCAAGCGCACCGTCTCCCGCGGGGTCCGCTGGGTGATCAACCAGCAACGCAGCGACGGCTCGATCGGCTACTCCCACAGGCAGGAGAGCTCGATCTACAACCACGCCATCGCGACCATGCTCCTCTGCGACGCCCTCGCCGTCTCCCGCGACCGGCGCCTGCTGGAGCGCGCCGCGCAGAAGGCAGTCCGCTTCGTGGTCGCGGCGCAGAACCCCGGCATGGGCTGGAAATACGAGCCCCGAGACGGACACAACGACACCTCGGTCACCGGCTGGATGCTCCTCGCGTTGAAGCAAGCCAAGGCGGCCGGGATCGAAGTGCCGGCGGAGGCCTTCGAAGGCGGCCTGGCGTTCATCGACTACGCCACCGACCACGACGGCAACACCGGCTACGACAGCCCCGGCGGAGGGAGCGCCCTGATGGCGGTCAACGAAGGTCGCTTCGACGCGCTCCCGACCATGACCGCCGTCGGCGTCGTCTCCCGCATCTTCGCCGGGAAGAAGACCTCCGACGACCTCGTGCGCAAGGGCGCCAGGCACCTGCTCGCCGAGCTGCCCAAGTGGTCGCCTGACGGCGGCACGCAGAAGATCAACTTCTACTACTGGTATTACGCCACCTACGCCATGTTCCAGCTCGACGGCAAGGCCTGGGCCACCTGGAACGAGGCCATGAAGGAAGCCCTCGTTCCCCGGCAACGGCAGGGCGGGATCGAGGACGGCTCCTGGGATCCGGTCGGTGAATGGTGCGTGGCCGGCGGCCGCGTCTACGCCACCGCGCTCAATTGCCTGACCCTCGAGATCTACTACCGCTACGCGCGCAAGCACGGCGACCTCGCCGACGCCTCGCCCCTCTACGAGCGCACCTCGAAGAAGGTCCGCCGGAAGTGAGCGGAGCCCCAGGCGCTCGGGCGACCGCCCCTCAGGGGCTGAAGCCGAGCGTGACTCCCTGCAGGGTGCGCCCCAGACCCCGCTCGCGGTTGCGCTGTCCCTGGTGCCGCCGCGACGCGAGCCGAGTCACGCTGCGCGTCGCCTGCGCCGCCTGCGGGGTCGCCCTGCACGCGGCCTGCGCTGCCGAGGCCGAGTCGTGCCCGACCCTGGGGTGCGCCGGGGGCTTCGGCGCACCACGACCCCGACGCTGGCATCGGTCAGCGACAGGCCGGCGCGGGGTCGCCCTCGTGGGCTGGGGCCTGCTGTTCGCGCTCTTCAGCGGCGGCGCCCGCCTCGCCGCGCCAGGCCCCCCGGGGAGCCGCGCCCCCGGAGAGCCAGACCTGCGGCTGGCCTTCGAGGCGCTCCCCGCCAACTGGACCGAGGCTCACGCGTGCCGACCCACGTCCACCCACGAGCCGATCCCCGAGCTCGAGCCCCCCCTCGAGATCGCCGGGGTGCTCCCGCAGTTCCTCCGCATTCCCCATGCGGAGGAGGTTCCCGGAGTCTGCGAGACTCCGCCGCCCGCTCCCAGCGGCTGCGGGCCCATGGCGGACCTGACCCCAGTAGACTGGCGCCCCCAGCCTGCCCCCACCCGGCGACCCACGCCCGGGCACTGCTACGTGCGAGGCACCCAGCGCGTCCGGGTGCGCAGACTGCGCCCGCTGCGCCGCTTGCGCGAGGGCTCCCTCCAGGCCTGGCGAGCGCAAGACGCCGCGCGCGCGCTGCGCTGGCTGCAGCGGCGCCAGTCGGCGGACGGGAGCTGGATCAGCCAGGGTCACTCCCCAGTGGGCATGACCGGCCTGGCGCTGGCGGCCTTCGCCGCCAACGGCGAAGACTGGGGCGAGCACGCGCGCTGCGTGCGCCGAGGATTGCGCTGGCTGCGCGAGCAACAACGGACCGACGGCAGCTTCGGGCTGGAGCGCACGGAAGACACCCCCCTCGCGGCCCTAGCGCTCGGGTTCCTCGCGCGGGGGACCGACGACCCCAACCTCCGCCGCGACCTGCAGCGCGCGCGCCAGGTCCTCGCCTCAGCGGACGGGCCAGCCAACGACTGGGCCGCGCTGGCGACCTCCGTCGCACGCGCTGGGGCCCAGCATCCTCCAGTCGGGGGCGGACTGTTCGTCGTAGCCGACGCCCAGGCGTCCCCAGCTCCCGACCTGGGTCGACTGCCCCCGAGTCGCTGGGCGCATGCCTCATGGTTCACGCCCCTCGGCTCCAGCCAACGCGCCCGCTGGCGGGCCAGCCTGGTGGCGTATCTCCATGGCAGGCAACACCCAACCGGAGCCTGGACGGACGAGGGCGAGCCCCGCTGGGCCACGGCCCGCAACGCGCTCGCCCTGGGCCTGCTCGCCTGGGAATGAGCCATCGGGTCGTCAGGGTTCACGAGCTTGCGGAATCTGTTGACGAAACCAGCCAGAAGATTTAGCCTTCAATAGGGTTACACGCCCACGGCAGCCTGAGAGGGCGGTTTCGAATGGATCACGGCGAGCTCAGCAAAGAAGCTCTCGATGTCCGCAAGGTCATCGAAAAGAGCACCTCGAAGGTCAGCCTCAGGGACCTCGAGAAGAAAGGGTTCCGTCAGGTCAAGGTCCTCCGCGCCGGGGACATCAACCAGCTGATCACGAAGTCGCTGAAGAACATCCTCGCCAAGCAGCCTCGCGGCGCTGGCATGACCGAAGAGGAGAAGCAGGCAATCATCTCCGAGGCCAAGGGAGAGCTCGATCGTCAGATGGCCGAGAAGCGCCAGCTGATGAAGGAGAAGAAGGAGATCGAGGCCAAGGGCGAGCAGATCGAGATCGCCAAGCAGCGGCTCGAGGCCAAGGTCGCCGAACTCAACCGCCAGATCCTCGCCGAGAAGAAGGCCTTCCAGGACGAGAAGCGCCAGTTCGAAGCTCAGAAGCAAGAGCTCTACGAGAAGGGCCTCCAGGGCCAGCAAGACGCTGCCCGCAACTACGAGGGCCAGATCCAGGACCTGCGCAGCCGCTTGCAACGCGCCGAGGGCGAGCTCCAAGGCGCCGTCAGCAGCGCGGACTACGAGCGCATGAAGCGGCGCCTCGCCGCCTCCGAGGACGAAGTCGACGAGGCCAAGCGTCGGGCCCGACAGCGCGTCGCCGAAATGGAGGAAGAGGTCGAGCGCCTGGCGGCCGAGAACCGCAAGCTGCGGGAAGAGGGCGCCCAGTCGGGCGTGGGCGCGGTGGACGCCGCCGAGCTCCAGCGCATGCGCTTCGAAATGGAGCAGCGCGATCGCAGCCTGCGCGAGCTGATCGGCGGGATCGCGACCGCCACCGCCAGCGCGGGCGGCGGCGGCGGCGCCGACATGTCCAAGCAGTTCAAGGCGCTGCAAATGAGCATCAGCGACCAGCTGCGCAAGAGCATGCGCGGGATCAAGGGTGGGGCCGGCGAGTGGGACGACCTCACCGAGGCCGCGGTCATGCAAATGGTGGCGAACCAGACGGACAACGTGCAGATCGAGACCAACGCCGCCGACGTCGAGGTCAAGGAGACCAAGGCCGGCTCGGTCAAGAGCAAGCTCGCCCGCCTGCGCAACATGAAGAAGGGCTAGTTTCCCGGGGCCTCTCGCAACGAGCAGCGAGGCGCACGGACTCAGCCCCACGGGCCGCGACCTACGCCGCCAAGCCTTCGGGCGCCCAGGCGCGCCCCCAGCTCACCAGCTCGGCCGGGCCGCGGCTCCACACGCCTTGCAGGACGCCGTGCTCGCGCTCGAGGGTCACCTCGAGCACGGTGCCGCCTCGGGTGACGAAGCGCGCCTGCGGAGCGCGCTGGAGCACGCAGGCCGCCGCGACCACCCCCGTCCCGCAGGAGAGGGTCTCGCCTTCGACGCCGCGCTCGTAGGTGCGCACGTGGAACCCGCCGTCGCGCCGCAACGCGAAGGTCACGTTGGCGCCGTCAGGGAAGCGCGGATGCCAGCGCAGGGCCCGGCCGAGGGTCATCAGCTCCGGATCCTCGAAGGCCTCGGCGTCCGGGAGCTCGACCACGAACTGCGGGTTGCCCACGTCGACGAGAGTCCCCTGCGCGCCCTCCACGCGCAACGCCTCGCCCCCGCTCGCGGGCGGGACCCACACCCGGTCGCCTGCCACCGGGCGAGGTCCAGCGTCGGTCTCCAGCACCAGCCGCGCGCTCGCCCCTCGAGCCCGCAGCCACACGGCAGTGGCGCGCAGCCCGTTGAGGCAGAAGCTGCGGCTCCCGTCGGGGTCGTAGTGCACGACCTCGGGGCGAGGCCCCGACGCGACGACCAGCAAGCCGTCGGCGCCCACCCCCCGCCGCCGGGGGCAGAGGTGCCGCGCCAGCTGGGGCCCGTCGAGGACTCGACGCGCCTCGACGAGGACGAAGTCGTTCCCGGCCGCGTTCAGCTTCCAATAGCGTAGGGGCAGCGCCATACAGGGCTTATCGGCGCTGGCCCGGCCCGGCTGAACACCCACCCAGGGGGCTTCAGGTTGGCTTCAGGTGCAATCGCTAGGCTAGGTCGACGGCGCTGGGATTGGGCCCAGCCTCAACCAAACCCGAGGAAAGCATGAAGTCCACGTTCACCACCCTCCTGATCGCCGCTGTTGCGGGCTCTCTGATCGGCGCCTTCGCCGGCGAGCGGGGCCAGCTGCCCCAGCCCGTTGCAGACGCGGTCAAGACCCTCTACCCCCAGGGCAAGATCGCCGACGTCGAGCGCGAGCGGATCTCGGTCGTGCTCTACGAGGTCGAGGTCGAAGACGGCGACCAGGCGCTGAAGCTGCTCGTCAGCAGCGACGGCACCGTGGTCGGGATCGACCAGGAGGTCGGCGCCGACGCGCTCCCCAGCGCCGCGCGCGCTGCGCTGACCAAGGCCGCCGGAGACCGGCCCTTCAAGGAGCTCGAGCGCCAGGAGCGCCGCGCCAAGCTGGGCTGGACGGCGCTGGCCACCCCCGAGGTCGCCTACGAGGCCGAGTGGAAGGGCGGCGAGGCCCTCGTCGGCGAAGACGGCACCAAGCTCGACGACGACGACGACGACGACGACGACGAC
>Ga0070727_10003309_pt1 | contig 14783 bp, 13 predicted proteins | sample tdAd472_FD_66722 | JGI IMG/M metagenome (GOLD analysis project Ga0070727, IMG submission 66722) | Marine sediment microbial communities from the Atlantic coast under amendment with organic carbon and nitrate - tdAd47.2 | ecosystem: Environmental > Aquatic > Marine > Coastal > Sediment | place...
AATGAAAAAAGTGAGTTGTTTGTTCGGGTAGGTGCGCCCTATACAGTTCAACCGTCTAGCGTCTCTTTTGATGTCACGCCCGTAACTTCGGGGTGTACAGTTGAGGTTTCTGGGGCTGGTTTGCATATCTCCGAGACAACGTATGGTGCAGATTCGATACAAGCTTTGCAACTCGCGTCAAATGTAGATCCTATTCTTAGGAGAGTGAGTAAAAACTATGATCTCTTCTTTAGTGATGGCGAGCCATATTTTGAAGAGTGAATATATAGTCCATGGTGGTAAATGCACATAACAAATCATTCGAGTAGCGCGGCGTGGCTCAAGCGTTATACCGCCATTTAGCGCATATTGCGGGGCTTGACATATGTATATAATATGCATACTCTCTGTCTATGGACTTTGAATGGGACCCTGCTAAAGCAAGGTCAAATCTCACCAAGCATGGAATTAGCTTTTCTGACGTAGAGCCGGCTTTCTATGATCAGCATGCCATCTCTATTCCCGATCCAGGGGCGTCGACTGAAGAGCGGTTCATCTTGGTTGGAATGGATGCCTTGGGCAGAATTGTCGTAGTGGTTTACACATACCGTGGCAATTCAATACGGATTATTTCAGCGCGTGCAGCGACTAATTCAGAGCGTAAGAACTATGAGAAAGGAATACGACTTTAGTAAAGGTAAGCGAGGACCGGTTGCGAAAAATACCGGAAAAACTCGGATTACAATGTATTTGGACGACGGTATCATTGCTGCCTTCCGAGAAAAGGGCGATGAGCTCGGTCGGGGTTATCAAACTCTAATTAATGATGCTTTAAGGGAAATACTGTCGAAAAGTGATTCGGTGGTGGATGCAAAAACCCTCAGGCGAATTATACGTGAAGAACTCAAAAAGGCGGGTTGAGCGGTATAACCAGCCCATCGAGTCGACGCCGTAAATCGGCGCGACTCATGGGCGACGTCATATGTTTCAAAAAGAAAGTTAGGATCATGATTTATAAAGGCGGTTGCCATTGTGGTGCAGTGCAATATGAGGTTGAGGCACCCGAAGTAATCACGTGCCAAAACTGCAACTGTAGTATTTGCTCAAAGTCGGGATACTTACATTTGATTGTACCTGAGTCCAAATTCAAACTCCTGCAGGGCGAAGACAATCTAACTACGTACACGTTTGACACAGCCGAGGCAAAACATAAATTTTGTAAAACTTGTGGCATTAAGTCATTTTACATACCCCGCTCTAATCCTGATGGATATGACATCAATGTTCGCTGTCTTGACCCACAACCAAGAGAGTTGATTATCGAAGCATTTGATGGAAAAAACTGGGAATTACATGCACACAAACTTTCACATCTCAGTAAAGAAACATAAAAATGAATAGTGAGACGTGAGGTCTCGTATATTTAACTTACATGGCCAATGATGAGCAGCGAAGAATGAAGCCACGAATCAGCATGATTACCCTGGGTGTTCGCGATATCTCGACTTCGGTGAAATTCTATGAAGAGGGTCTCGGTTTCCCTAGGGTGGACTCGCCACCAGAAGTGGCATTCTTTTCGCTCAATGGCACCTGGCTGGGCTTGTACGGCCGTGACGCTTTGGCGGAAGACGCGACGGTGCCATCGGAAGGTAGTGGGTTTGAGTCTTTTGCGCTTGCTCACAATGTCCAATCAGAGGCGGCGGTGGATCAGGTCGTGGGCCATGCTGTTGAAGTCGGGGCAACTCTTGTGAAAAAGCCAACTAAGGCTATTTGGGGCGGGTACAGCGGCTACTTCAAAGATCCAGACGGCCACTTATGGGAGGTGGCGTACAACCCGCATTTCTGGATTGGGCCGAGTTAAGTCGGGCCTGGGTCGCGCCATTGAACTAAGCCGCCGACGCGGTAGCTGTGTTCTTCCCGATTCGATGCTGATGATCAAGGCCACAGGGATATGGCCCGCCAGGCAGCCAGCAGCGAAAACAGCAGGAACAGCACCCCGCCGGTTCGGTGCAGCCAGTGCGTCGGTAAACGCTTGAGCAGGGTGCTGCCCGCCCATATACCGAGTCCTGATACCGTGGCCAGTGCCAGGGTTGCACCCGCCCACACCGGTAAGGCGGGTAGTGTGCTTGCCAGCCCCGCCACCGCAATCTGGGTCTTGTCGCCGAATTCCGCCACCAGGATAAGTGCCAGGGTAGTCAACAAAATGCCGTGGCCACCGCTCTCCTCGATGTCTTCGCTGTCATCGTCACCTGCACGCAGGGCGTGAATGCCGAACACAGCGAACAGCACCGCGACGATGGCGGCGGTGATATGTTCAGGAATCCAGGCGGCGACCCCGGCACCGAAAAGCACTGCCAGTAGATTGAGGAAGGCAAAAGCTATCACCGCACCTGACAGCACAGGCCAGGGGCGGTGCCGGGCAGCCAGGGTCATACAGACTAATTGGCTTTTATCACCGATTTCCGCGAGGGCGATCAGGGCGAAAGTGGAGGCAGTGGTGGCGAGCCAGTCGTAAAGCAGCATGGCAATAAAACAGGATAACGAGAGGCGGCTATTATCGCCGCTTGGTAAAGCTTACACCAGCCGGTGGCGCATCAATGCCGGACTTCATACATGGGTTTCCTGTACTTCCAGCGCTTGTATGCCCAGAACCAGTCCTGTGGCGCTTCGATAATCTGTTTTTCAACGGCCTGGATGTAGGGTTCCATGATGACGCCACTGTGCTGCTGATACGGAGGTTCAGTCAACACTTCAAAGCGGATTCGGTAGTGGCCGCGCCGAACACGTTCCATGCGAACAAAAACGACAGGTGCTTTCAGTAACAGCGCCAGCCTTTCCAGCCCGGGAAAGAATGCTGTGTCACGGTTCAGAAAACGGCTCCAGTATTTTTCCTCGTCAGGTCTGGGTCCCTGGTCAGCGACCACTGCAATGACGCCCGGCTGGCGGGCGAACTTCACCAGTTCAGGTAATGAGCTCTTTGCCTCGATTAACTGACTGCCATAACGGCTGCGCAACTGCAGCAGCAGCGTATCGATACCGCCGTGGTTAAGCGGTTTGTATAAGGCGGCAAGCGGTACCCCGAGCCGGGCGGAGCAGGCCAGTTGCAGCCACTCCCAGTTACAATGGTGTGACGCGGCGGCAAGTATCGTCCTGTGTTGACGTAGCAGTGAGTCAATGAGCCCGGTATTTTCGATTTCAACCCGTTGCGCGAGGTCATGATCGCTGAAGGACAAGCACTTGATGGTCTCAAACAGGATGTGGATGGCATGCCGGTAGCTTTGTGCCGCCAGCCGGCGCGTGGCCCGGGACGATTGTTCGGGAAAGGCGCGGCGCAGATTTCCCACCACCAGTTCACGCTGGAATCGAATCAGATGGAAGAACAGAACAAACAACAAGTCTGCCAATACATACAGAAATGGCAGTGGAAGTCGGGCCAGAAACCGGATCAGCACGACCGGCCAGTGTTTGGATTTGACTTCGGGATTCGACTCTGACATGGGTGGCGAATTATCGCACGCTTCGTAATGAATCCCTATTGACCGTTGCCGGTATACTTAGGAGAAGCAACGAGAATTTACCTATAGCAATGGATCAAGACCACCCCGAATTGCAAAAAGCCGTGGCCGCCATCAGCCAGGGGGCGTTTGAGCAGTCGTTTGAAATTGTATCCGGGTTGGCGCACCAGGGTATGGCGGTGGCTCAGCACTTTCTTGGCTGGCATTACCATAAGGGCATAGGTACGGATCAGAATGATCAGCAGGCTGTTTTCTGGTGGCAAAAAGCGGCTGCGCAGGGGATGGCCGAAGCTCAACAGGGCCTGGGCTGGGCTTACGCAAACGGGCGCGGTGTTGATGAAGACCTGGCAGAGGCTTACCGCTGGTATAACCGCGCTGTTGCCAGCGGCGATGAAGAAGCCAGGAGCGGGTTGTCTGAAACAGCCGGCAAGCTGAGTCCTGAGCAGTTGCGCTTACTGGAGCGCGAAGAACAGGTGCCGGGGTAAACGCTAATTGGTTATCCAGCGCCAGACAGCGCCACCGGGGCGGTCAACGCCGGTTTGCATGTAATACAGAGCCTGCTGGTCATTTACAATGTAGCGTATCTGATAGGTGGATTTCTGATGGCCACAGAACAGTATCTGGTCACCGCTTTGCACGCACTCTTCCATATCGGGGAGTAACATGCCTGTGCCGTCGCGCTTGATCAGCAGTGGCACGCAGGGCAGCAGCTCTGACCTGTTCTTCGGGTTTGAACAGATATCTTTCAGCAGCACTTTTTGTCGGCGAATCAGGCAGTCGAATACGGCGGGCGCCTGTAGTGGCGATATTTCCAGTTCCCAGGTCTCCGGGGTGACTTCGGCAACAACGCCGGCGATCCGGCTCACCAGTACGTTGGCCCATTCCTCGTTCTGATCGCGTGTCAGGCGGAAGAAGTCGCTCAGCAGGGGGGCCAGGATCAGGCCCAGAATGTTCTGCGCCACAATCGTGCCCGGTTGCATGATCAGGTCAATATCGGCGGCCTTGAAAATGGGATCCTTTTTCTGCTGGTTCTGCCGGACGACAGTGAACAGCCCGGGATTGAGGTAGCGCGCAGTGATCAGGATCGACAGATTGTTTGCATCGTTGTCGGTGCCGGCAATAACGCCAATCGCATCCTGAATGTCCGCCTCAAGCAGCGTATTCGCTTCGGTACCCCGCCCCTCTACGGTATCGAGAGGGGCCCCGGTCGCTTCGGTATCGGCTTCTATCAAGCGCGTTTTCACACCTTCAATAGCGATATATTCGCGTACCGCTTTACCGAATCGGCCAAAACCACACAATATCCAGGTGCCGGTAGGAGGACGCTTGAAGTCGGACAAAGGGGCGCCGTATACAGCGGTCATCCATTCGTAGACCAGGTACATACTGGGCGAATGAAACATCATCGCGAATCGCGAGGCGAAGATTTCAAACGGGTCGATAATATGATCCGTGCCAAATGAACCCATATTGGCGGCCGAGTCTTTGGAGTCCGACTGGCAGATAACCTGAACATCCGGCGCCAGCAGCTTGCTGGTGATCGCAATCGTCAGATTGCTGTGGTCATCACCGGTCAAGGCGATCACGCCCCGGCAGTTCGGGCGATTCAGGCCGGCTGCAATCAGGGTGTCGGAATTCGTGGCGTCTTCACTCAGGCCAGGCACGTAATCCAGCAGATCCTCAATCGACAATTCCTCGATTTTCTCCCGATCCTTTTCGACGACCACGCAGTGTATGCAACGTTCGCTGAGTTCGCGTACCAGTAAGCGACTGGCGTCCCCATAGCCACAGAGAATATAAAAAGGTTCCCGCATGCGGCGTACCTTGCGGCCAAAGGATTGGAACGCCAGTACCCGGCGGAAACCCGGATCCTGGATCATCGTTAAAATGGTACCGATGGCGTACAGCCAGGAAACTACAGCCGCGTAAATGGTAAATGTGGTCCACATACGCTGCGCACCGGTGAATGGGTAGGGGATTTCACCAAAGCCGATGGTTGAACCGAGAAAGCTGACAAAATAGATGGCGTGGAAAAAATCCATGCGCCAGGGGTTGCCCTGGTCATCGATACCGGGAATCAGGGTCAGGCCGAGAACCGAAATCGCGTAAGTGGATATCAGGAGGATCAACGGCAGACGCATGCGCCGTAACACCAGGGAGATGACGTTATGCATGACTGTCAGCCGGGTCCCGGAATCAGCGCCTGAACGTCACCGATTCCACAACCAGAAGAATGACCGATGTCAGGTTGGCCAGTAAAGCGCCGCCGGACAGCGATACGATGCTTGACATGACGGAAGGTTCCAGGGGGGATTCGGCAACATACACTACGTAACCCCACACCATTGCGGCAGCGATAAGCTGCAGATCGGCCACCAGGCTGGTTGCCAGCAACAAGGCGCCGATATGCGCGCGGTCGCCAAATTTCATGATAGTGGCTATCAGGCTGACGACCAGCGCTGCAAACAGTTCATAGACGTTATGGTGGGTGGGGTCGTCCAACTCGCCAATGAAAAACCCGTAATTCAGGGTTAGCGCCAGAATTGAGAAAAAAGCAAAAATGACCTTTTCCAGGTTCATGCTTGAGGCTCCAGGCTGATTTTCTTGTTGCGTTAAGTGTAGATAAAATTAATATTTAAATAAATAAGTTAAGAGATATTCTTTATATTATTATTAAAAAAAGGCGGCAATGGCAGGATATTATGATAACGGTCTGCACAATGCGGGTAAATCCAGCCGTATTTTGGCCGATAATCAGACAGGTAGCACGTATCTCCAGGGAATTCGGCAGTAGGGTGTAATGGTTCATACAGAACAAAAGGTCAGTGTCACTGACGTGAAAATCGGCATGTATATCTCCCGGCTTGACCGGCCATGGCTGGAAACACGCTATCTGTTCCAGGGATTCCATATCAGTAATAGCCGTGATATCGAAGAATTGCGCCAGCAATGTGAGTACGTGTTCGTTGACCCGGAACGTGGCGAGCCTGCTCCGGAGCCTTTGAAAACGGTGGTTCAAAAAGCCCCCGACGATAAATTAGTGGAAGTGTTTAAAAAGGCAACAGGGGATCAGCGCTACCCCGTTACCACTTCGGTTGAGGAAGAGATCGGAGCCTGCAGGGAGAGCCGTCAGCATACACTGGAAGTCATTACAAATATTCTTGAGCAGCTTAAGGCCGGCCATACCATTAAACTGGGCTCAATCCGCCAAGCGGTCAACAGTATGATTGCCAGTATAATCCGCAACCCGGATGCCTTTTTCTGGCTGGCGCGTCTTAAAGACAAGGATAACTATGCCTACTCTCATTGTGTCGATGCCTGCGGTCTGGCCGTAGCGTTTGGTCGCTACCTCGGGTTTTCAAAACCCGAACTGGAAAATCTGGCGGTGGGTACGTTGTTGTTTGATATCGGCAAATTACAGTTGCCGGACGGACTGTTGATCAAGCCTGGCCGCTTGACGGACGCGGAGTATCAGTTGATTCGGCGTCATGTCGAGTTTGGCGTCAACATGGTGCGTGAGATGAAAGGTGTCAACAAGGCAATACTCTCTATCGTTTTGCACCATCACGAACGCCACAACGGTAGCGGTTATCCACGTGGTATACCGGGGCATCGAATCCCCGTCGATGGCCGTATTGCCGCGTTGGTCGATTGTTATGACGCGATCACCAGCGAACGAGCTTATTGCAGCGCAGTCTCCGCCTATGATGCCGTCCGGCTCATCTATGAATGGCGCGACAAGGATTTCCAGATCGACATGGTCGAGCAGTTTATTCAGTGTATTGGTATTTATCCAACGGGTACTCTGGTGGAATTGACTACAGGTGAGGTGGGTTTTGTTCTGGCGCAGAACCGCGTCCGCCGCTTGCGGCCAAAGATTATGCTGGTGCTGGACAAGGAAAAAATCGCCTATGGGTTCAATCCCACTGTGGATCTGATTGAAGATCCGCTTGACGATGCCGGTAAGCTGATTGAGATCCGTCACCCACTCGCACCGGGCACCTATGGTATCAATGCCGGCGACTATTATCTTTAGAGCCGCGGGCGCCGGACATTCATCATGACTATGACCGGCAAGCCCGAACAGAGTCCTGGCCGACTCCATCTTTACGAACAACTGAATCAGAATATATCGGTTAGCCGGGCCAATAACAGCAATTTTGCACTGCTGGTTTTTAACCTGCAGAAGTTCAGGGAGCTCAATATACACTTTGGTCATGGCCTGGGTGACGCTGTCTTGATACAGGTGGCGGAGCGCATCGGCCGCATACTTCGTCCTTTTGACATGCTGTTTCATCTCGGTAGCGATGAATTTGCGGTTCTGTTGACGGATGTAAAAACGCCGCAGGTTATTGAATTGGCAATGATAAAGATTCTCGAGGCTATCAGTGCAAACCAGGAAATTGAGGGCAATGTACTGTCGGTGACTGCCGTGGCAGGTGCCGCATTGTTTCCCGACCACGCAGATGACCGGGATGATTTGCTGAAGTCGGCTGATGCAGCGCTGCATTATGCCCGCGGGCAACAGCTGGACTATTTCATATTCGATTCATCCGTTCAATTGAAGGAGCAGCGCTGGTCGGATCTCAAAAACAATTTACGCCATGCGCTCGATAATGCCGATTTAATGCTTTATTACCAGCCCCAGGTCGATTTGCAGCAGGGCACGCTGAGTGGATGCGAAGCACTGGTACGCTGGAATGATTCGCGCTATGGCTGGATAAAACCCGACTATTTCATTCCGTTGGCTGAAAAAAGCGACTTGATAGACATCCTGACCTACTGGTCGATAAATGTTGCCCTGCGGGAGTGGTCCGAGTTCAGTGCTTCCGGGGCGCCAGGATCGATTGCAATAAATCTGTCGGCAAAACTGCTGCAGTCGAGGGAGGTTGTCGGACTGGTCAGTCGAGCCATGAATATCTGGGGCGCGCAACCCGCGTCTCTGGTGCTTGAAGTCACCGAAAGTGCCATGATGTCTGATCCAGACGCTGCACTGCATACGCTGACTGCCCTGAATGAAATGGGGATCACCTTGTCCATTGACGATTTCGGAACCGGCTATTCATCACTGGCCTATCTCAGGAATCTCCCCGTCGGGGAGCTTAAGATCGATAAGAGCTTTGTTCTGCACATGGCGGAGGATCAGCAGGATCGCAAGATTGTTCAGTCAATTATCAATCTCGCGCATAACCTCGAAATGCGTGTTGTCGCTGAAGGTATCGAAAACCAGCAGACGCTGGATATGCTGATCAGCATGGGGTGTGACCATGGCCAGGGGTATTATATCGGGCGGCCCATGCCTATTGATGAGATGCCGGCCTGGGTGGAAGCCGCTAACTGGCGCAGGTCCGGAGTCATTGACGCTTAACGGGCCCAAAGACGTCAGAAGACGCTGAGCGCGACACCCCCGCGTCTCCGGTCGCCGTAACATTCAAATCCACCCGGGCCTTTTGAAACCGCGTGTACACCGCCGAAAAACAGATTTCTGTCCGGCCAGCGCCGGGTCTGGTCAAATTCCTTTTCCAGTTGTCGGTATAAAGCATCTGCAAAACCACCCTCGATATTCAGCAGTTTGTTCTCAAAATGAATCCTGGGCCGGTCGATGGCCTGCTGGAGTGGAAGCTGCTCGTCCACAATGCGCAACAACACCTGCAGAATAGCGGAGCGAATACGGTTTGAACCACCCGAGCCCAGCGCGACAGAGCGCCCGTCAGGCAGTTGCAGCATGCTGGGCGCCATCATCGAGGTCAGGCGCCGGTTTTCCTGCCAGCCATGGAAGCCGTGTGGATTGAGGTCTTCCTCGCCGAGCATGTTATTCAACATAATGCCGGTGTCGCCCAGCATGTGACCGCAACCCTCACCGTTGCTGGCGGTCAGTGAGGCAAGGTTGCCCAGCCGGTCGATGACGCTGATGTGGGTGGTGCCCCTGAAGGCCCGTGCGCGCCCCCTGACCTGATGCAGATACTGTTCAAGCAGGGCAGGATCCAGCAGGTGCTCGTCCAGGCCGTTACCGCGAATACCGTCCAGGCGCGCCTCGTTGGTACACTGCATCAGTTCGGCGAGTCGGCAAATACCCTCGACGCTGTCTATGGATAGACCCGCCGGGGCGTAGCGGTCGAGCAGCTTCAGCGCAAAGCCAATCAGCAAGCCGCCGGAGGAAGGCGGCGGGTTGGTGTAAAATCCGGCGTTCCGGTACTGAACGTGCAGGGGCAGGCGCCGCCTGACCTGGTATTGCTCGAGATCATCAACTCTCAGGTGTCCACCTTCACTGCGGCAGGCCGCGTCGATGGCGGTGGCGATGTCACCTTCATAAAACAGGCGTTCACCTTCCGCAGCCAGGGCGAGCAGCGTTTCCGCCAGTTCCGGCAGCTGAAGTATGTCGTCTTCGCCGACCAGTCTGTCCGGCCGCGAGCGGCTGGCAAAGTGTTGTGCCGCTCGCGGTGTGGCCAGGTAGATGGGGCGTACGATATCCAGGATATAGGCCTGCAGCTGGTTGACACGCAGTCCCTTGCCGGCCAGTTCGATGGCCGGTTGCAGTAAAACCGGCATGGGCAAGCTGCCCAGATCCCGGTGGATGGCAAACATCCCGCGCACCGTGCCCGGTGTGGCTGCTGCGCCGTATCCGATATGAAACTCCTGCTTGGTGGTTCCGAAGTCGGCATGGATGGGGTGGAAGTCGATCTCGGCGGCGGGCAGTTTGCGTCTCGGCGTGTGGGCAAAAAAGTCATATACGCTGGCTTGCCCCGCTTCGGGTTGTGTCAGCAGGAAGCCGCCGCCACCGAGCGAAGTCAGCACCGGTTCGGCTACGCAGGCGGTCCAGTGTGCCGCAATCACCGCGTCAAACGCGTTACCGCCTTCGCGCAACGCGAAGGCGGCGGCTTCAGCGGTTGCCGTGTGCCCGGCGGCAACGGCGCCTTTTGGTTTTATTTTTGTCATGGGATTCGATCATTATGCCGGACTCAAGCAGTAGCCCGGTTCGCAGCACCGTTCAGGCCTGGGCGGTTCTAATGCCCGGCCGGCAACCCAAACGGCAGTCATGCGAGCGCCAGCCGGGTTGAATCGATGTACAACAGGCCTCCTGTCCCCTGCATGAAATATAAGGATTGCCGAGGTTTGGATGGCAAGATACCCTCTACAGGCCCGGTCTACAATATTGACGGGTGCTACGGATACCCCGGTGGCTGATACTTGACTTAAATCAAGGATACAACCGGCACGGGCTTGATAATGCAACGATGCTGCGAGTACAGCATGACTCCAATGGCGCGGCTGATTTTACCTGGACGGGGTGGCCGGATGTGTGAAGAAGGCCCCCCATTTTTTGACCTGAATTTTAAGGAGTAGAGGGCACATGCACTCTACAAGGCACCTTACAGTGGTGAACGGCGCAACGTGCTTTCGTGGCTGTATCCTGTTGCTCGCTGCATTCTGTACGTTCCTGCAAAGCGCCGCCAGCCTGGCCGCTACGGGAACGACCGGCGTACTGCAGCTGTACAAGGAGAATTGTGCTGAATGCCACGGCGAAAACCGTCTCGGTGCTATGGGGCCGGCGTTGTTGGCGGGTAACCTGAAGCGCCTGCAGCGCAAGGCCGCGGTTGAAGTTATCAGGCACGGGCGTGCGGCGACCCAGATGCCCGCCTTTGCTGACAAGCTGTCCACGGATGATGTCCTGGCACTTGCCGATTATATCTATACGCCGCTGAAAGAGACTCCGGTCTGGGGTCTGGATGAAATCAGCGCCAGCCACATCGTCCACCACCGCGACAGAGAGCTGGCGGATCAGCCGGTGTTCGAAGTTGATGATCTGCTGAACCTGTTTCTGGTCGTTGAGCTTGGCGATCATCATGTCACGCTGCTTGATGGCGACCGTATGGAGCCAATACACCGTTTCCCGACGCGCTTCGCTCTGCACGGTGGTCCCAAGTTTTCGCCGTCGGGCCGCTTCGTGTATTTCGCTTCACGCGACGGCTGGATCAGCAAATTCGATATCTACAACCTGAAGATGGTGGCCGAGGTCCGCGCCGGTATCAATACCCGTAACCTGGCGGTGTCGGCCGATGGTCGTTATGTGATGGTGGCGAACTATCTGCCGCATACGCTGTTACTGCTGGATGGACGTGATCTCAGTCCCATCAGGCTTTACGCGGTGAAGGACAGCTCGGGCAAGAGCTCGCGCGTCAGTGCGGTCTATACAGCGCCGCCACGCAACAGTTTCATAGCCGCACTGAAGGATATCCCGGAAGTCTGGGAGATTTCATATGCCGACAATCCACCCGCCGGGTTCGGCAACTGGGTGCATGATTTTCGCAGGGATTCCGGGGAGAGCATCCAGCCCGAACCGTTCCCGGTACGGCGTATCCGCGTCGATGACTACCTGGATGACTTTTTCTTCGACCCGGACTATGTATCGCTGATCGGTGCTTCACGCGAAGGCGGGGGGCAGGTGGTGAACATGAACGTGGGCCGGGTGGTGGCGGCTCTGGATCTGCCGGGTATGCCGCACCTTGGATCAGGTATTACCTGGGAGTACCGGGGCCGGCCGGTGCTGGCGACACCCAACCTGAAAGAAGGCAGTGTCACCATTATCGACATGGATAGCTGGAAAACGATAAAACGTATCGATACGCTGGGGCCCGGTTTTTTCATGCGCAGCCACGAGAATACCCCTTACGCCTGGGTGGACGTCTTCTTTGGACCCGACAAGGATGCCATGCACGTGATTGACAAAGGGTCGCTGGAGATTGTCAAGACCCTGCGGCCTGCAACTGGCAAGACCGCCGCGCATGTTGAATTCACGCGTGATGGCAAGTATGCCCTGGTGAGTATCTGGGATCAGCAGGGTGCCGTGGTGGTTTACGATGCGGCGACGCTGGAAGAGGTAAAGCGTTTGCCTATGCACAAGCCGTCAGGGAAATATAACGTTTACAACAAGACCCGCTATTCGGCAGGCACCAGTCACTAGGACCTCAGAAGCAGGTCTGAAGGCTTTTGCGCCATCAGACCTGAGCGGGGCCGATTTTTCATTCTTGACCTAGATCAAGGACATGACATAGCCGCGAACTCAAACTCCCGATTATGCCTAAGGCCCTCTTTTTCATGACACTGTGTGCGCTCACAGCCCCCGCCATTGCGGACACTGTGACGGCGCAGCGTCAAAGCCAGTTACGCAACCTCGTACACCAGGATTGTGGTTCCTGTCATGGCATGCGTCTATCCGGTGGATTGGGGCCGGCCCTGACGCCTGCGGCGCTGGCCGGCAAAAACCACGAGTTTCTGTTTATAACCATCAGTGAAGGGCGGGCCGGTACGCCCATGCCACCGTGGAAAACGCTGCTGAGCAAGCCGGAAATTGACTGGATTGTGAACTATCTGAAAAGCCCGGGGGAGAAGCCGTGAGGCATTTTTTACTTCTCGTCATGTTCACTGTCCTGGTCGGTTCTGCACCGGCAGCGGAATTGCGCGGCACGGGCGATCTCGGCGTGGTCGTGCAGCGCGCCAGCGGCCAGCTGCTGGTGGTCGAACACAGTAACAATACCCGTCTGGCTGAAATCGATGGTCTGGGCGATCTGTCACACGCTTCGGTGGTTTTTTCACGTGACCAACGTTTTGCCTACGTGTTTGGCCGCGATGGGGGGCTGACCAAGATCGACATACTGACCGGCAGCATCGTTAAACGGGTGATGCAGTCCGGCAACAGTATTGGCGGCGCCATCTCCCAGGATGGGAAACTGGTGGCCGTCTCCAACTACGAACCCGGCGGGGTGCGTGTCTTCGATGCCGATACGCTGGATCTCGTCGCCGACATTCCCGCAGAGTATGCAGCGGGGAAATTTTCCAAGACGGTCGGCCTGGTCGATGCGCCCGGCAACCGTTTCGTTTTCAGTCTGTACGAAGGCAATCAGATCTGGATTGCGGATATGACAGACCCACAGCGGCCGGCAATCAAGCGTTTCGACGATATCGGTCAAGCGCCCTATGATGCGCTCATCACCTCGGATGGCCGCTATTACATAGCCGGCCTGTTTGGCGAGGACAGCCTGGCACTGCTGGATCTGTGGCACCCCGAACAAGGTGTGCGCAAGATTCTGAAGGGCTATGCCAGACACGATGAAAAGTTGCCGGTCTACAAAATGCCGCACCTGGAAGGCTGGGCGATGGCGGGCGACGAGGCTTTCCTGCCGGCTGTCGGCCAGCATAAGGTGCTGGTCATGAATGCCAGGACCTGGCAACAGGAGGCCGAGATCGAGGTCCATGGTCAGCCGGTGTTTGTCATGGCGCGACCGGATGGCAGGCAGGTGTGGGTGAACTTTGCTTTTCCCGATAACGACCGGGTACAGGTGATCGATGTGGCATCACGCAAGATCATCAAAACACTGAAGCCCGGTAAGGCGGTTCTTCATATGGAATTTACGCCGCGCGGGGAGCATGTCTGGCTGTCGGTACGAGACGATAACCGTATCGAGGTTTATGACACGCAGAGCCTGGACAAGCTGGCGGAACTGCCGGCCAGCAAGCCCAGCGGGATTTTCTTTACCGATCGTGCACACAAAATCGGCTTGTGATAATGAAATTACTGATCCAAAGACTGCTAAACGATTTTCAACGCAATTTTCCGCTGGAACCCGCACCGTTTTCACAGATCGCTCAGCGCCTCAATACCAGTCCCGAGACAGTGTTGAAAACGCTGAAGGAATTGCAGGACAAGGGTGCGGTGAGTCGGGTAGGGCCGGTATTCCGGCCCAATACCGTGGGCGCCAGCACGCTGGCTGCCATGGCGGTTCCGGTCGATAAGCTGGAAGCGGTTGCCGCCATCATCAGCGAATTCCCGCAGGTAAATCACAACTACGAACGTGAGCATCATTACAATCTGTGGTTTGTAGTGACCGCCGAAAACACCCCGGCGCTGACAGAAACACTCCGGCAGATTCAGCTGCAAACCGGTTTTCAGGTTCTGTCGCTGCCGCTGGTCAAGGATTACCATATAGATCTCGGCTTTCGTATGAACCTGAATCGTGGCGCCACGCTCAGTCAGATATCCACACACGATAGCGAACCCGACATGCATTCCAGCCGCGAGCTTCTGTTTGGCGGTGCCGAAGATCTGATTGAAGTCATCCAGGGTGGTTTGCCGCTGGTTACACGGCCCTATCGGGAGATTGCAGACCGGCTGGGTTGTTCGGAACAGGCCGTGATCGATAAGCTGCGTGGTATGATCGATGCCGGTATTATCAAGCGGCTCGGTGTCGTGGTGCGTCACCATGAACTCGGCTACAGGGCCAATGCCATGGT
>Ga0070727_10003312_pt1 | contig 14774 bp, 6 predicted proteins | sample tdAd472_FD_66722 | JGI IMG/M metagenome (GOLD analysis project Ga0070727, IMG submission 66722) | Marine sediment microbial communities from the Atlantic coast under amendment with organic carbon and nitrate - tdAd47.2 | ecosystem: Environmental > Aquatic > Marine > Coastal > Sediment | place...
GGCGGCGAAGGAGACAACCCCGAAGGGGAAGAGGTCCTGGAGGGGGATGAAGGGGTTGAGGGCGACGAAGGCTTAGAGGGCGAGCAAGGCCCGGAAGACGCCGGACCGGACGGCGAGGGTGCCGAAGGTGAGGGGCCGGACGGCGAAGGCGCTGACGGTGATGGAGCCGAGGGTGAAGGTCCTGATGGCGGTGGTTTTGCGGACGGCGGACCTGCCGAAGGCGGCCCTAGTGACGGTGGAACAGCCGACGGCGGACCAGATGACGGTGGTCCTGACGATGGCGGACCTGACAGCGGTGGACCTGACGACGGGGGGGCTAATGATGGCGCCCCTGGCGACGGTGGACCAAATGATGGCGGACCGGATGACGGTGGAGATGCCGGCGATGGGGGAGACGGGCAGCAAGCGCCGAATGGCCCGGCGCCTGGCCCCGCTCCGACATCCACGCCAAAACTTGTGCCGCCTCCTGCGCCCCCACCTCCGCCGCCATCGACCAATGTTAATCCGCCGAAGGCAACAGACGCGCTGAAAACCTCCACTCCGCCGCCACCTCCGCCGCCGGCTCCTGAGGAGGAACCCCCGCCGCCTGAGGAGGAGCCCCCGCCTCCGCCGCCGGAGGACACAACCGAGCTGATTAACGGCGCGACCGTGAGCGACGTGACTCTGGTGTCCGCCACGGTGGATACGATCGAATTCACGGTCGGCACCGAAATCATCCGGGTGACCGGAACGGCCGAGGCCGGCGATTCATTCGTCGATATCGGTGCGGCATACCCGCAATTCGTGGTGCTGAACGACAACGTCGCGCATACCTTCTCGGTCAATGGCGTCGAGAACGTGTTTTTCAATCACACGCTCAGCAGCGCGAATGTCCACGACATCACGGTCGTCGGCAGCACGGCGGTAAACTTCGATGCGCTCGGCGGCAGCTTCAACGGGATCGTCACCGGCGATGCATCGAACAACACGCTGATCATCAATGACGGCAGCGGGATCGAGACTTTCCTGACCGACCTGGTCTTCCCCAACGGTAGCGGCGACACTTTCGAAGCCAATATCGACCTTCAGGGCGGCGACGATACGGTAAACATCAACGGTCTGGACGCGATAAGCACCATTACACTGACCGGTGTGGAGCATTTCGTCGGCGGGACAGACGACGACAGCGTCACGGTGACCGATATTCAGGTCTCCGGATCCACGTTCGACGGCGGCGGTTCGGTCGAGGTCGATGCGATTTTCCTGGCTGCGGGCACGAACACCGCCAGCATTTCCAATTTCACCGATATCGTCGGCAGCAGCGCGGCCGATGTGCTGACGCTGGAGAACGCCATAACGGCGGGCGAAAGCACGATCATCGACATGGATGTCGGCGTCGATATCCTGAATCTGGCCGCCGGCGGCAACGTCGTTACGGTCACGAATACGGAGACGATCAACGGCAATACCGGCAACGAATCCTTAGCACTCCTCTCCGGGGCGGACACGATCGCGCTCGGGGCCGGGTTCGACAGCGTCGACGCGACTTCGCTGGGCACGCTCACCGTCGCATCGATGACCGGAGTCGAAAACTTTGTCGGGTCCACGGGCGTGGACACCGTCACTTTGTTCGATCTGCTGACCACGGGCAGCAATTTCGACGGAACGGATGTGGGCGGCGCCGACGTTTTGAATCTGTTCGACGGAGTGAATACCGCCAGCATCGCGAATTTCGAATTCATCAACGGGACCGTGTCGGCGGATGACCTGACACTCGAGAACAATCTATTTGCGGCGTTCGGTACCAAGGTGGACCTCGGCGCCGGGGTGGATATCCTGGACCTGGCCGACGGCGGAAACGACCTGACTGTCGAGAATATCGAAACCGTCAGCGGCGGCGCCGGCGCGGATATCGTCAACCTGCTCGACGCGCTGGTCACGGGCGATGTCTATGACGGCGGCGGCACCGCGGACGGCGACGTTTTGAACCTGGTCGGCGGCACGCATCTTGGCACCATTCTCGGCTTTGAAACGGTAAACGGCGTCGGTGGGAACGCTGACAGCGTGACTCTGCAAACGGCCACGGCGGAAAACCAGTTCTTCGACCTTGGGAATTTTGGCGACGGCGACAGCCTGAACCTGGCGAACGGCACCAATCAGATCAAAGTGGCCGACCTTGACAATCTGACCGGCAATGCCGGATCGGACACCGTCATTGTCGAGTCGCAACAGCTCGGCACCGTCAATCTGCAGGGTGGAACCGACACGGTGGATGCGTCCTCGCAGACGCTCTTTACCGCCAGTACGTTTATCAGTGTCGATAATTTCATTGGCGCGACGGGTGCGGACAACATCACTGTTATCGACAACCTTCTTGCCGGGTCCAACTATGACGGCACCGATATCGGCGGCGCGGATGTCTTGAACCTTTCCGCCGGCGGCGCGCATTCAGCGACGATCTCGAATTTCGAGCAAATCGTAGGCAGCGCGACGACGGATACTCTGACGCTCGAAGGCGTGCTGGACGCTTCCTTCCAGACGTCAATCGATCTCGACGCCGGGATCGATACCCTGAACCTGTTCAACGGCAACAACACGTTTACCGCGGCAGCGGTGGAAGTGATCAACGGCGGAACCGGTGACGACTTCATTACTCTCAACTCCTCCCTGGTCGCCAGTTTCAGCAACTTTTCCGGAAATCTTGGAAACGATACGCTTAAGCTGCAGGTCACATCCGTCAATACAGGGACGATAACGGATTTCGAGCAGGTCCTCGGGACGGAGGGCACCGTTGAATCCCTGACGCTTGAAAACACGATCGGGACGAACACGCTCTTCGACTTCGGGCTGGAAACCGATGGCGACTCGCTGACCTTGGCTGACGGCGGCAACACCGTTCAGGTGGCCGATCTCACGAACCTAGTCGGCGGCGCGGGCGCGGACGTCATCACCGTGCAATCGCAGACGCTTGGTTCCGTCAGTTTGGGCGCCGGAATCGACACCGTCGATGCGACCTCGCAAACGCAATTCACGGCCACGTCCGTCACGGGAGTCGAGAATTTCTTAGGCTCCATCGGGGTCGACACGGTGACGCTGTTCGACAACCTTCTGGCAGGGGCTGTCTATGACGGTACGGATGTCGGGGGGGCGGACACGCTGAACCTGTTCAGCGGCACCAACGTCGCAACCATCACGAATTTTGAGACCGTTAACGGCACGGACGGGATATTCGACGACCTGACTCTGGAAAACACGGTGGCGAACGACGAACTGTTCGACCTTGGCTTGTTCGCCGATGGTGACATTCTTCGTTTGGCGGATGGCGGGTCCAACATTTTGCGCGTGCAGGATTTGGACACCTTGTTCGGCGGCACGGGCAACGACGATGTCGGCGTCTTGTCCGACACGGCCAACACGTTCGACCTCGGCGCGGGCGTCGACATTCTGGACGCCAGCGGCGCTGCGAATTTCACCATCTTCCAGGCGACCAACATCGAGACCTATCAGGGGTCTCTCGGTGTTGATTCCGTCACCCTGGGGTCCGGCCTCACGGCAGGGTCGGTTTATGACGGGAACACCGGCGCGGATGTGCTCACACTTTTCGGTGGTTCCATCAACAGCGCCACGATCGTGAATTTCGAGCAGATTTTCGGTTCCGCCGGGAACGAGTCCTTGACGTTCGAGGCGCCGGTCGGCGGTTCGCCGGTCTTGATCGACATGAGCGCCGGCTTCGACAACGTGAACTTGGCGATCGGCGGCAACGTCGCGACTTTCCTGAATACGGAACAGATATTCGCCGGTGCCGGCGACGATCAGGTTATCCTCGACGATACGGTCACGACGGATATCGACCTCGGCGCCGGTACCGATCAGGTCGTGTTGAACCAGAATGGCGGCGCTTACAACTTCGCCACGTTCACCGGTGTGGAATCCATCGTCGGCGTCGACGGCGGCCCATCCGAATCCGTCACCTTCAATGACGCCCAGATCGGTCTGGACATCGATCTGGGGCTTTTTGGTGATGGCGACGTCGTGACGCTGTTCAACGGCGCGTCGAACGACGTCCGGATTTTCGATCTCAACAACCTGTTCGGCGGAACGGGCAACGACAATGTCGTGCTCGGCACTTCTAATGCCGGTCAGATCATCCTTGGAGCGGGATTCGATTCCGTCGACGCCAGTTCCGTCGTAGGCTCGACCATCGACAATTTGAGCGAAGTCGAAACCTTCCTCGGCTCGTCGGGAGATGACTTCATCACGCTGGGGACGACCCTTGTGTCCGGATCGCAATACAGCGGTGGTGCCGATGGCGACAACGACACGCTTCAGCTCTTCGACGGTTCGAACTTCGGCGATATCGCCCATTTCGAATTTATCTTCGGCAGTGCGGCGGCGGATAATCTGACCCTGGAAGACACCATCCTGGCGTCCTTCAACACGCTGATCGATCTGGGAGTGGGGTCGGACATCCTGAACCTTGCCGACGGCGGCAACGAACTGACGATCAGCGATGTGGAGTTCACCGACGGCGGCATTGGCAGCGACATCATCAAGGTCCAGACTTCCTCCTTGGGTGTCACGATCTCCGATACCGACTCGGGCGATTTCGACCATGTGATCAACGATGATGATGACACCGGTTTCTTTACCCTGGACTTTATCGAACAGTTCACGGGCGGATTCTCCTTCGACGACGTGACGCTTTCGTCGGGCCTCTTGACGGGATCGGTCTATGATGGCGGCAGCGGCGGCGGCCAACTGACATTGGCGGCGGGGTCCTTCAACAGCGCCACGATCGTCAATTTCGATCAGGTGTCGGGTGGATTCAGCAACGAATCCCTGACCTTCGAGGCGCCGGTCGGCGGCCTGCCCATTCTGATCGACATGGGCGCCGGCATCGACGACGTAACCCTGGCCGACGGCGGTAACGTCGCCAACTTCCTTGGTACGGAAATCATTTTCGGCGGAATCGGCAACGACCAGGTTTTCCTCGACGACACCGCCGCCACGGATATCGACCTCGGCGCAGGGACTGACGAGGTCGCACTGAACCAGAACGGGGGAACCTATAATTTCTCCGTATTCGCCAATGTTGAATTGCTGACCGGCGTCGAAGGCGGTCCTTTCGAAATCGTCACTTTCAACGACGCCCAAAACGGCCTGGATATCGACTTGGGCCTGTTCGGAGACGGCGACCAGGTCACCCTTGCAAACGGGGTCGCCAACTCTGTCCGCATTTTCGATTTGAATAACCTGATCGGCGGCACGGCAAACGATACCGTGGTATTGGGCACGACCAATGCCGGCCTGCTCACCCTCGGCGGCGGCACGGATGTCGTGGATGCAAGTTCCGTTACCGGATCGGTCATCAACACCTTGATCGATGTCGAATTTTTCGTCGGATCGACTTTTACCGACGACATCACCCTGGGATCGACCCTTGTAAGCGGATCGCAATACAGTGGAGGAGGGGACGGCGACGGCGACATCATCCAATTGTTGGATGGCGTGAACTTCGCGGATATCTCCCAGTTCGAGACTATTTTGGGCGGCGCCGCCGCCGATACGTTGACCTTGGAGGGCGCGATCGCGGTCAACTTCAACACGACCATCGATCTTGGAGCCGGTTTCGATACACTGAATCTGTTCAATTCGAACAACTCACTCATTGCCACGAATGTGGAGATACTCAACGGCGGCAGCGCGAACGACTTCATTGTCCTCGGCTCCGACATGGTCTCTGGAAGCAGCTATATCGGGAATGGCAGTGTCGATACGCTGACGCTTCTGGGAGGGGGCATCAATCAGGGCACCATTCTCGATTTCGAGGAAGTGCTGGGGATTGACGGCACCAGCGAGACCCTGCTTCTGGAAACGACGATCGCGACAAATACGCTGTTCGACCTCGGACTTTCCGGCGACTTCGACAGTCTGACGTTGGCCGATGGCGGGAATATCGTCAACGTCCGGGATCTCAACCAGTTCACCGGCGGGGTCGGCGACGACATCGTCACCGTGCAGGGCAACCTGGCTTCCGGATCCGACTACCAAGGCGGAGGATTCAGCGGAGATCTCGATCAACTGATCCTGCAGGATGGCACGACCAATTTTGCCAATATTGAGGATTTCGAGGAAGTCACCGCGAACACCACGTCCGGCCTTTCACTGACATTCGAAAACATCAACGATTTCTTCGGCGATATCATCTTCACCGGCAGCGGGATCGACTTCGTGTCCCTGACCGGGGGAACCAATACCATCGGGCTCCAGGGGGTAGAGAACTTCACCGGCGGCTCCGCCGGGTCGGACGCCGTGACGCTGCTCGCAGGCGGGGAGGCGGTCAATTTCGCCGATGTCGAGAATATCTTCGGCTCGTCCGGTAACGACACCATCAATATCGTCGATACCACCTCTGCCGTCATCGAACTCGGATTGGGCGATGACACGTCAACGGGTGCGGCCGGAGTAACGGAAGTCTACCGCTTCACCTCGACCTCGGACGCTTTCGCGGACGGCATCGGCAACGGGGCGGAAACCATCACCAATTTCGAAGTCGGTTTCGATTTCATCGACATCACATCCTTTGCCCTCGGCAACTTCTTCTACAATGGCGCGGGCGCCTTCAGCGGCGGCGGCACGGCTTCCGCCACGTTCGACACCGCCAATGAGACGCTGCAAATCGATGTCGACGGCAATTCCACGGCGGATCTGGAAGTCGTCATGAACGGTGTGACCGATGCGACGCTCACGTCGGGCGATTTCCTCTTTTAGCATCCGTGCCTTGCCGGGCTGGGCGGGACTGCGCCGATTGTGGTATGCAGATAGCCCTGTCCGAAGCCGATAACCACCATGTCGAGATAAATGACCGAACTGATTGCCAGACTGCTGTCTCGACCGGGCGTCGCCGCATTGCTGTTGGTGTCTTCCTTCGTCATCAGCACCTTGATGCTCGTTCCGCCGATTTTCGTCATGCAGGTGTTGAACCGGTATGTCGCATTCGGCGTCGACGGCACGCTTTTCACCCTGGCATCTGGCGCATTGCTGGCCGTTGCGATCGAATTTCTTCTCAGATGGGCGCGCCTGCGCATCGCGAACAGCGTGTCGGTGCGCGCGGACGACGACTTGGCGCGGAAACTGGGGGAGGGGTTCACCGATATCCGCCTCGGCCATTCCGAGACCGTCAAGACCGCGATAAAACGGCGTCTGATGATGGATCTGGACGTCGTTCAGAGCGCCTATAGCGCGCCGTCCATAAACACGGTCCTGGACGTTCCATTCACCGCGATCCTGATCATCGCCCTGTTGTTCATCGATCCGATCCTGGCCGGCATCGCCATCGCCGCCTGTCTGTTTCTTCTGTTCTGCGCGATCGCGTCCGCCGCCGCCGAGAAACATGCCGCCCGCGACAGAAGCAGCGCCGACCGGCCGGCCATCGGCCCCATCCAGGACGACATCGTGTCCGCCCCGGCGGTGGTTCGCGCCTTTACCGGGCGGCCCTTCGTGCTGCATGGCTGGCGCACGGCGGTGCGGGCCCAGCAGGCGATGGCGCGGAAGCTTGCCCATAACCGGGGCCTGGTCGGCGCCATCAGCAACGCCACCACCGCCGTGACCACCATCGCCGTGGTCGGGATCGGCGCGATCCTGGTCGTCAGGCGCGACATCGATGTCGGCGTTCTGATCGCGGCGAACATTTTGTCCGCCCGCGCCGTCGCCGGATTTTCGCGCGCCGCCCTGGTGGCCGGAACATTCGCACGCGCAACCCAGACGCTGCAGCGGCTGCGCCAAGTTGAGAAATTGCCGCGGGAGGCGCGGTCCGGCGCCATGCTGGGGGATTTCGCCGGCCGGCTCACTTTCGACGACGTGACCTTCGCCTATGGCGGGACGTCGGCGCCGCTTTTCGAAGGCGTCACCTTCACGCTGGACGCCGGCGACATCCTGATCGTTCATGGCGCCAACGGGACAGGCAAGACCAGTTTCGCGGAACTCGTCAGCGGCCTGCGCGACCCGTTGCGCGGTGCCATCCTGGTTGACGGGGTCGACCTTCGGCAAGTCGCCATGCCCTGGTGGCGAACCCAGTTATGCTATCTGCCGCAGGACACCACGCTGTTGAACACGTCGATTTCCGACAACCTTCGCATCCTCAGCCCGGATCTGGACGGCGCCGCCTTGAACCGGGCGATCCAGGCGGCGGATGCGAGAGATCTGGTGGCCCGGCTGCCGGCCGGGCTGGAGACGCCGATCGAGGATAACGGCCGGCATCTTGCGCCGGGTGAAAGGAAACGCCTGGCGCTTGCCCGCGCGATGACCTCGCAGGGGAAACTCGTTCTGTTCGACGAACCCCTCGAGAGCCTGGACGCGGCGGGCAAGGCGGCAATCGGCAGTCTGCTGAAATCCTTCGCTTCGAGCGGCCGCACGATCATCGTCTGTTCCAGCGATCCGTCGATCATCCGCGAAGCCGACTGGCTTCTGGATCTGGATCAGAAACCCAGGCCCCGTTTGGAAAAAGGCCCCGGCCGTAAGGGCCGCGACACGCGCGCCAAACTTGCCTTGGCCGAGGCGGAAGCACCCGCCGCATCGCCCGCCGCATCGCCCGCCGCATCACAGGGAGGGCAGGTCTGAGATGGCCGTTTCCTGGACCAAACCGCTGCCGCCGCAAGCGGAAGAGAGCATGTCGAAGGGCGTCGCCCTGTTGATCGCGCTGCTGACGCTTTTGGTGGTGGCCTTCGTGCTTTGGGCCAACAACTCCTCTCTGGCAATCGTCAGCGTCGCGGTGGGGGAGGTCAAACCGAGCAGCCGGGTGAAGCAGATCCAGCATCTGGAGGGCGGGATCGTCGAGGAAATCCTGGTCCGGGAAGGGCAGGAGGTGACCCAAGGGCAGCCTCTGATGACCCTTTCCACGACGCGGAACGACGCCGACCTTGCGGAATTGAACGCCCGTCTGCGGACCCGGCGCGTCGATCGCATCAGGCTGATCGCGGAAATCGAAGGCGCGGAAACGGTTACCTTCCCGCCTGACCTGGAGGAGGAGGCGCCGCAGCTCACGGACAATGCGCGCGCCATGTTCGAAACACGCCGGCAGCAGGCCGCCGCGGAAGCCGGACGGCTCTCGAAACAGGTTCAGCAACGCCAGCAGGAAATCCGGGCGATCGAAACGCATTATGCGAGCGCCAAGGAAAGCCTCGCCCTGGTCGACGAACAGTTTCAAATCAGCTCCGACCTGTTGGCCAAAGGGATCACCAACCGATACAGCCACTTGGAACTTCAGCGGGAGGTCCAGCGCATCAAGGGCGAGATCGCGCAGGACCGGGAAGCGATCAAAGGGGCGAAGGCTGCTCTTGCCTCCGCCGAAAGCGGATTGGAAGAGGCGCGGTTGAACCGGCTCGAAGGGACCCGGATCGAACTTGCCGCGGTCGAGACGGAACTGTCCGAACTTGGCGAACGGCTGCGCAAGTTCGAGGATACGCTGGACCGCACCACCATACGCGCGCCGGTCGCCGGCACGGTCAAGGAAATGGCCGTCGCGACGGTCGGCGGCGTGGTTCAGGCCGGGGAAACGGTCTTCACGATTGTACCGGAGGGGGACGTCCTGGTCGTCGAGGCCAGGTTGGCCCCGCACGAGGCGGGCTATGTCCGGCCCGGCCAGAGAGCGGTGATCCGCTTGAACTCCGCAGAGCTTGCCCGGTTCGGCAACATGGAGGGAAAGGTCGAGGAGATCAGCCCGGACCGGCTGACATCGGAAGACGGGGAACCTTACTTCCGCGTTCGGATAAGCGCCGAGCGGTCCTTCTTTGAATCCAAGGACACCCGCTACGAATTGTTCCCCGGCACGCAGGTGATCGCGAACATTCAAACCGGCGAGCGCACGGTGATGGATTACATAACTGCGCCGCTGGTCAGCGAAGGGCGCCGAGCATTGCTTGAGAGGTAGCAAAATCGGCAATTTAGTGCTATCGAGCCATAAGATTCGCCGTGGTGTCGATATTGCCGTATTGATGCCGCGCAAGAGTCGTGATCAAATTCAGTTGATTACTTGCCGCCTGGTCAGATTTCTTAGCGCTTTTAAGTAAAAGGGGAGTTTTCTTGAAAACGAAACCGGCCAGACTGTTGGTTGCCGCTGCTCTATTTGCCTCCGTGTCTTGGCCTGGTCTTGCCAATGCGCAGGGCTTCAAGGAAAATCTGGCTGCGCTGCTGCAGGAACATAACCTGGTCGAGGTTGCGCGACTGGATCTCGAAGCGGCGGACGAGCGGGTTCGCGAAGCTTGGGGCGCCTATTTTCCGACCCTGAACGTGAACGCCTTCGTCGGTCGCCAGGGCAAATCAAACAATGCTGCCGCCAGCACGCAGTTGAACCCGCGTCAGGCAAAATTCACGCTGACCCAGAAGCTGTATGATTTCGGCGCGACCGATGCCAACATCCGCCGCAGCAAGCTGGAGCGCCGTTCCGCCGAGACATTCCAGAAAATCGCCGTGCAGGACCTGCTGTTGCAGGCCCTGACAGCCCAGTTGAATATCATCCGTGCCGCCGAGGTCGTGGACTACGCCCGCCGGTCCGAGCAGAACATCCTGAAGCAGGAACAGGTCGAAAAGGACCGCGTCGACGCCGGCGGCGGCCAGATTACCGACCTCCTGCAGGTTCAGTCGCAGCTTGCCGCCGCGCGGACGCGGTTGGTCGCGGCCGAGGGGCAGCTGCAATTGGCACGCAACCTATACAAACGCGTTTTCGGTGATTTCCCCGCGGCCGACGCGGCAAAGGAAGTGCCGGTGGTTCCGACCGCCGCCTTGCCGAGTTCCGTTGACGAGGCCGTCGACATGACCCAGTCCGGGAACCTTCGGGTCATCGCCGCGCGGCTTGGCGCGGACGTCTTGAAGGAAACCGCGGAAGCGGCCAAGGCCACCGCCTATTATCCGACATTGAACGCGATCGGCGAAGTCACGACCAAGAATCAAGTCGACGGCATCGACGGCCATGAAAACGAAACCATCGCCAAGGTCGAGCTGAATTTCCCCTTCAACATGGGGTGGACGGCGCGCAACACCGTCAGAGCCGCGGAACTGACCCAGGAATCCGCGTATCGGCGCTCGAACCAGGTCTTCACCGAACTTGAAGAACAGGTTCGGAACGCCTGGCAGAACTTCCGCACCGCCCGCGCGAATGCGGTTCTGCTCGGCGATCAGGCCGACCTCGCGGCGCGGTTCCTTGAACTGGCCCGTGAAGAACGCAAGCTTGGCAAACGTTCCCTGATCGATGTTCTGGCCGGGGAAACGGCATTGCTGAATGCGCAGGCCGACGCCGCCGCGGCGCAACGCGATGTCGCCATCAACGCCTTCACCGTGTTGAGTTTCGTGTCCAGCCTGTCCTTGGCGGATGTCGAAATCGTCCCCTATGACGGCCCGGCGCAAATAGCACAGATCGTCCAATAGGCCCCCTCATTCGGCCCTCTGCCTAGTCTATCCGCACCAGACAGCTCCGCAGTCCTATGAATATCTCGTCCTCCACGGGGGATAGTCCGCGCAAATCCCGGGCGGGCAGGGCTTTGCCCTGCCATTCGTATTCCCCATAAAGACCGAAACGATCCTCGGCATCCGCCATGGTCGCGAAGGGCGTGCTACCGTCCTTCACCCGTTGCCGTCTGCCTTGGGTGACAATCGTGCCCCGAATGGCGCTCAAGAACATGTCAAAAACGGCAGGCGGAATCCGGCTCGACCGGCAGAACGCCATATGGAACGGGCCGGTATGGCCCACCCTCGTCAGGGCAGCGACATCCATCAGCAGCCCCAGCCCGAACGCCCTGACCGGATCGTTCCGGTCTGCCGGTGCGACCGCGTGGTGGTCATCGGGATTCCAATCCGTTTCCGCGCCTCGCGCGGCCGGAAGTTGGGGAATGTTGGCGATCACCAGTTCCGGCGGGCCGTCATCCGCCGGGAGGGTTTCCGCCCGACGGATGTCGAAGCGATGAAAACGCGGCCGCGGGTTTGTCCCGCCAAAAACTTCGTAGTTCAATGCCAGATTGTGTCCTGAGGCGGGCTTGAGATCACTGCAGACGAACCGAAAAGCCCGGCCCGGATAGAGCCGTGTGAGGAGAAGGGGGATCACCCCCGACCCGGTGCCGATGTCGTGAATGCGAACCGCCGTGGGCATCATGTCCAAGGCTGAGATAGCCGATTCAAGAGCGATCCCGGTCCATTCGTCGGGCTGATAAACGCCCGACAGAACGACGAAAGGGTAGGATACGCCCGCCCTGGTGTACCGATTGAGAGACAATTCCTCCTCGACAAGGTCAAAGCCGTGCTGCGAGCGGGCGGGACAAGGATCTGCGCTCATGAGGCCCTCAAACGAAAGTCCGCGGTCTGTGAGGATTTACCTTTCCGTCCGTCGCCTAGAGGGGTCAATGACCAATCAGTCGATCGGCCTCTGTTGTATATGAAAAAGTAACTAAAAGGGGTGATTGATCTAGTGACGGGAGCGATCCGGCCGGCCATCAGGTCGGGCTAGTTGGATTTCCGCTCGGTGAACAGCAGTTTGATGTAGGACCGCAGCAGAAGTATCTGCTGCGGCAGGACATCGGGATCGTGCAAGGTCTTGGACATCACGATTCCGCCCTCGCAGGTGTTGGATACCATGTCCGCCAAGTGATCCAAGTCCACGTCCTCGCGCATGTCGTACCGGCCGGCGATCTCGTCGAACACCTTGCGGAAACGCCGGCGCCAGGAAAGCATGGCAGTGCGGCTCAAATCCTGGATTTCCCCGTCGAAGAGGCGCTCGTTGTAGCAATAGGTGGCGATCAGGCAGCCGGGATGACCCTTGGGCAGATCGGCCATTATCTCCGAAAGCAGCTTCAGCCCGATCAGGAAAGCGTGCAGGGGATCGTCGTGAAGCTGTCGCGCCCGATCGAACAATTCGTCGAAAAGGCTGTCCTCCAAGTCGATATAGCGTTCCAACAACGCCTTCGCGAGCGCGTTCTTGTCGGCGAAATGATAGAAGAACCCGCTCTTGGTGATGCCGGCTTCTTCAATGATTTCCTCGATGGATGTCGCGCCGAAACCTTTCGCCAGAACCGCCGTTTCGGCGATGTCCATGATGCGATTCTTGGTTTCCTGCCCTTTTCTCACGACGACCTCCCAAGGATTGCAGCCGACTCTCGGCGTCCAAACCCAACTGCCATGTCCCGCATTTTACTGTACCGCAGGTAGAGTTTTCCAGGGTTGCATAATTCCATCGACTTTGTCTGTCCATCGTAAATCTTTGATTTAATGAAAGAATAATGAATTCCTACCGGTTTACCATGGGCCTTCTATCGCAATACGGTCTCGAACGGCATTTTCCGGGCCATCGACATGAACCGAGCGGCGTGGCCCGAAACAAGGCCGCGGCCCGCGTTATAGGAGACGATTGGGAAAATGCCGAAATATAGAAACGCCCTTCCGCAATTGAATGGCCGGCCGATGCTGACCGATGGCGGGTTGGAGACGACGCTGGTCTTCATCCAGGGTATCGACCTGCCGTATTTCGCGGCGTTCGATCTGCTGCGCACCAGCGAGGGCGCGGAAATCATCAAGGAATACTATGCGCCCTATGCGCGCCTCGCTTTGCAAAACGGAACCGGTTTCGTGCTGGCCTCGCCGACCTGGCGCGCCAGCAAGGACTGGGGCGACAAGCTGGGATACAGCGCCAAGGCACTGGACCAGACGAACCGGGACGCAATCGGCCTTTTGGCCGAGATCCGCGGGAGGTTTGAGACACCGGCGCATCCCTTCGTTCTGAGCGGCGATATGGGGCCGCGCGGCGACGGATACGATCCGTCGGTCAAGATGACCGCGGAGGAGGCCGAAGCCTATCACGCCGCCCAAATCGGCACCTTCGCCGATACCGAGGCGGATATGGTGACCGTCCTGACCTTGAACTACGTGGAAGAAGCGATCGGTATTGCCCGCGCGGCGGCGGCGGTCGACATGCCGGCGGCGATTTCCTTCACGGTGGAAACGGATGGCCGTCTGCCGACCGGCCAGCCGCTGGGTGAAGCGATCGAGCAGGTCGATGCGGAAACCGGCGGCAGCGCGGCCTATTTCATGATCAATTGCGCCCATCCGACGCATTTCGAGCAAACCGTCGCGGCGGATGAGCCCTGGAAGCGTCGTGTTCGGGGATTGCGGGCGAACGCCTCCCGCCTGAGCCATCATGAATTGGACAATTCCGTGGAACTGGATTCCGGCGACCCGGCCGAACTGGGGCGCCAGTACAAAGCGCTTCGAGGCCATTTGCCGAACCTCACGGTTTTCGGCGGGTGCTGCGGCACGGACCATCGTCATGTCGGCGAGATCGCCCGCCACCTGGACGTTTGACCGCCGCCAACCCGCTTTCCGGACGGTTTCAAGTTTTTAATTGGAGTGAGTGATGATGTGCACGATTCAATACCGCCCCGCCGTCAAGGGCGACGCGCGGGACCTCGCCCGGCTGATCAATTATGCGGGCGAGGGGGTGCCGGTCCATTTCTGGAACAAGATCAAACCCGCGGACCAGGATGTCTGGGATTTCGGCGCCGGCCGGGCGGCGCGGGACGAGGGCGCCTTCAGCTATCGCAACGCGATCGTGGCGACGGTCGACGGCGCCGTCGTCGGCTGCGCCATACGCTATGTCATCCATGCCGCGGCGGATCCGGCCGACTATGACGCCATGCCGCCGATGTTCGTCCCGATGCAGCAATTGGAGGACCTGGCGGTCGGCACGGAATACCTGAACGTGCTCGCCGTCGATCCCGAGTTCCGCGGCAGGGGTATCGGAACAAGGCTCTGCGGCA
>Ga0070727_10003313_pt1 | contig 14773 bp, 13 predicted proteins | sample tdAd472_FD_66722 | JGI IMG/M metagenome (GOLD analysis project Ga0070727, IMG submission 66722) | Marine sediment microbial communities from the Atlantic coast under amendment with organic carbon and nitrate - tdAd47.2 | ecosystem: Environmental > Aquatic > Marine > Coastal > Sediment | place...
GCGGATGATCCGAACCGTCTCCTCGGCGATGGCTTCCTGGGCCTGCTCGGTCGAGGCGCCACAGTGGTGGGTCCCGACGAAGGTGATCTTGCCCGCATCGGCCTTGGCGAGGTCGATGTCGCTGGCGGAGTCGGTCGGGCTGGGCTGGTTCTGGTAGACATCGACCGCCGCCCGGATGCCCTTCTCCTGCATCGCCTTGAGCAGCGCTGCCTGGTCGACCACGCCGCCGCGCGCGGTGTTGACCAGCGTCGAGCCCGGCTTCATCGCCGCGAGGAACTCGGCGTTGACCATGTTGTTGGTGTCGGCGGTCGCCGCAACGTGCAGTGACACGACATCGGCTTGCTTTGCGACCTCCATCGGGCTGTCGGCGCGAGTGACGCCGAGCTGCTTGGCCGTCGCGCTGTCCAGCGAGCGCGACCACGCGACCACCGGCATGCCGAACGCGTGCGCTCGCTTGATGACCTCGCGACCGATGTTGCCGGTGCCGATCACGCCCAGCGTCCGCCCGTACAGGCCGAGGCCCTTCTTGGCATAGCCCTTCTTGTTCCACTTGCCCGCGCGCAGGTCGGCGGTCTGGTCGGCGATGCACCGGTCGGCCCCGAGGATCAGACCCCAGGCGAGCTCCGCGACGGCGATCGCGTTCTTGCCGGGGCAGTTCGCCACCGAGATGCCCGATGCGCTCGCCGCGTCGGTGTCGATGTTGTCGTATCCGGCACCCGCCCGAACCACCAGCGCAAGTTTGTTCGCCTTCTTGAACACATCGGCGAACACCTTCGTCGAGCGGACCACGAGAACGTCCGGGTCGTGCTCGACGACGGCGCCCGCGACCTGGTCGGGGTTGATGTCGGGAAGCGAGACGACCTTGCAGCCCATCGACTCGAGCGCGTCGATGCCGGACTGCTGGAACTTGTCGGCGATAAGAACCTTCACGGCGATCCTCCGGATCGGTTGGTTGGATGAACAGACGGGTCGCGGAGTGTACCGCGCCGCGATGGCCGATCCCCGCTCGCGTCCGCGTTGGTTCAGGCCAGAATCAGCACCCCCGCCCAGACGAAACTGGTCGCCATCGCCAGAACGCCGAACCACCACACCCGCGGGTCCAGATCCTCTTCCGTTCGGCTGCCCATGGACCGGCTCATCCGCCTGAAGTGACGCTGCCAGAGCCACATTCCCGTCGGGATCGAGACGCCCCAGATCGGCACGAGGGTGCAGCCCATCCCGACCCCGCTCGTCGGCGTCCCGCCCATCAGCGCGATCCCGCGCAGCACCGCCCCGACGAACACCGCCGCAAGCCACGGGAGCTGCAACCACCAGAAACAGGCCGACCACAGGCGGAGCCGCCGGCGCGAATCGAGCGCTTCCGGATCCAGATCCACCGTCGCGTCGTCGTCGGTTGTCGGTGGCGGTTGCGCTCGGAGCGCTCCGAGCGACCGGACGCACCCCAGCGCCCCGCACGCCCAACCGATCGCGACGCACACGCTCATCCCGATGGCCACCCGCGTCGTTTCCCCCGATCCCGCGAAACTCCCGAGCGCGACGCTCAACACGACGATCGTGAGAAACATCTGCGAAAGCACCGGGTGCGGCGACTGGCGCTCGAACCAGCGCTGAAGCTGATCCAGCCGATCGAGGGCGTCGTCCGCCAGATCGATCAGCGCATCGCGGTTCACGGCTCGTTCGTCTTTGCGTCGGCCTCGGTCGGCTTGGCCTGGTCAGCGTTCGCCTCAGCCGCCTTGCGCCGTTCGGCGAGGTACCGACGCAGGATCGCCTGCTCGATCCGCCCTTTCCGTCGCGCGGGCACCGCAAAGCGGAGCATCAGGTTGACCCGCTCCGGCTCGGGAAGGTGCACCGAAATCCGTGGCTCCACTGAAAGCGCCTCGATGCCCTGCGTCTTCCCGATCTGCTCCATGTTCTTCTGAGCGATATCCAGATACCCGTCGCACTCCGACCGCGCTGCGGAGATCAGGGCGTGTTCAGCCGCCGCGAGGTCGTCTGTGATCTTCAGCGGCACCACAATCGAGTGCAGCGCGTACCCCTCCGTCGCCGTCTCATTGATGACCGGCTGCGACAGGAACATGCTGTTGGGCAACTGGATCGTCCGGCCGGTCGACTGGTGAGCGTTCGGACCGGGACCGATCTCGAAGATCGTGGTTGTCAGCAAGGTCGTGTCAAAGACATCGCCCCGTATCCCGTTCACTTCGATCCGGTCGCCGATCTTGAACGAGTGCGACCCCGTGCGCAGCAGCGAACCGCTGAGGCACATGATCAGTTCCTTGGTCGCCAGAACGATCGCCGCAGCCACCGCCAGCACGGAGATGGCTACCGCCTTGATCTCGCTGCCCCAGATCACGATCACGCCGATCAGCAGCAGGCCGATCATCAGGTTGCGCACCGATGCCAGCAGCCTCCGCCGCTGCTCACGCGGCACTCGGTCCGAATCAACGATCGATCGCGCGATCAGCCAACGGAGCAGCACCACAACGCCAATCAGCGCAAGCGTTGCGATCACATTCCCGGAGAAGCGAGTGGACGAAAGTCCCGAGACGAAATCAAGCACTCGCTCGATCAAGCTGGGAGAGTCAGCCACAATCCCCGACACCGGTCTCTCGAGAGGGTTAGTCAAGGGTGTGCACCAACAGGCCGCTGCGCAGTTTCGGTTCGAACCATGTGCTCTTGGGTGGCATGATCTCGCCCGCGTCCGAGACCGCCGTCAATTGCTTGATCGTGACCGGGTGCATCGCGAACGCCACGCCCCCGCCCTGGTTCACACGACGCTCCAGCTCCTTCGTGCCGCGTATCCCGCCGACGAAGTCGATCCGCTTGTCCGTGCGGATGTCACCGATACCAAGGATCGGCGCGAGGACCCGGTCGTACAGCAGCACGTAATCGAGGTTCCCGATCGGGTCGTCCGCCGCGCTCGGGATCGACTGCGCCGGGAGCGTGATCGAGTACCACTGCCCGTCCACGTACATCCCGAAGCACCCGGTCGTCCGCGGCTGCGGGTCGATGTCTTTCTCGACCTGCGCGATCGCGCTGATCTTGTTGATCAGCTGCTCCGCCGACAGGCCGTTCAGGTCCTTCACGTAGCGGTTGTAGGGCAGGATGTTCAGTTCGTCCGCCGGGAACAGCACGCTCAGGAACCAGTTGTATTCCTCGTTGCCCGTGTGGTTCGGGTTCGCCTTCCGGCGCTCCGCCCCGGCCCGGGCCGCAGACGCCGACCGGTGATGCCCGTCCGCGACGTACGCCGCCTTCAGGTTCCGGTACGCCTGAACATACGGCTCCGGGTCCTCGATCCGCCACACCGTGTGACGCACGCCGTCAACCGCGGTGAAGTCGTAGAGCGGCTCTTCCTTGACGCCCGCATCGATCATCGCCTGGATCGACGCCTCGTTCTTGTGCAATAGGAACACGGGGCCCGCGTTCGCGTTCAGCGTCAGCACATGGCGCGTGCGATCGTCTTCCTTGTCCTGACGCGTCTTCTCGTGCTTCTTAATGACGTTGTTGTTGTAGTCGTCGATGTGGCAGCAACCCACCACTCCCGTCTGCGCGAGGACCCGCCCGCCGAGTTCCGGCGCCAGCGTCATCTCCTGGCGGTACAGGTACAGGCTCGGCTCGCCCTCGCGGATGAGGATCTCGTCGTCGATGAGTTTCTGAAAGTTCTTCTTCGCCGTCTCGTAGATCTCGTCCGCGTACGGGTCGCAGTCCGCCGGCAGATCGATGTCCGGGCGTACCACGTGCAGGAACGAACGCGGCTTGCCCTCCGCCAGTTTCACCGCCTCTTCCCGGTCACACACGTCGTACGGCACCGAGGCCACCTCGGAAGCGAGTTCGGGCGTCGGGCGAAGGGCATGAAACGGGTTGACTCGGAGCATCGGCGCGATTCCTTCTTCAGCGTCTACTTGAGAACAGTCGGATCGGGATCATACCGATGACGACGCCCCGCACGCACGGCTATGCTGCCCCGAAAGGAGTCCGCCCGTGCCACGCCTGTCGCCGAATCCCCTGCAATCAGCCGTATTCCTCCCGCTTTGCCCCATGCTCATGCTCGCGTCCGAGCCCGCCGAGCAACCGCAGGTTCCTGAGATCCGCGACGGCCTGGAGTACTTCGCCCCCGACCGGCGAGGCTTTCAGGCCGAATACGAAGACCTCATCGTCGATCGCGTCAACGCCGGCTCCCTCGAACGCTGGCACGAACTCCTCGGCTCCCAGCCTCACCGCGCCGGCACGCCCGGCGACCGACGCGTCATCGAGATCATGTCCCGCCAGTTCCGGCGCCTCGGCATGGAAGTCGAAGTTCAGGAACTCGACCTCTATCTCGCCGAGCCCGTCAGCGCGAGCCTGACCATCACCGCCGGCCCGGATGTTGCCGAGCCCATCGACCTCACCGTCACCGAGCCCGCCATCGAGGAAGACTGGTACACAGGCCGACAGGAACACGCCCTCGGCTGGAACGCATACTCCGGCTCCGGCGTCGCAGAAGGCGAAGTCGTCTACGCCAACTACGGTCGGAAGGAAGACTTCGCCAAACTCGCCGAACTCGGCATCGACTGCACCGGCAAAATCGTCATCGCGCGTTACGGGGGCAACTTCCGCGGCTACAAAGCCAAGTACGCCGAAGCGGCCGGCGCCGCCGGCCTTGTCATCTTCACCGACCCCAAAGACTCCGGCTTCCTCCGCGGCCCTGTCTACCCCGAGGGCGGCTACGCCAACGAGCACTTCATCCAGTGCGGCTCCATCCTCACCCTGGACTACACCGGCGACCCGCTCACCCCCTTCGTCGCGGCGACTGCGGACCTTGACCCCGCCCAGCGCCTCGACCCCGACGAGGTCGCGCTCCCCACCATCCCCGTCCAGCCCATCGGCTACGGCGCCGCCGAGAAGATCCTCTCGCGGATGGCCGGCCCGGAGGCTCCCAACGACCGCTGGCAGGGTGGATTCGACTTCCCCTACCGCCTCACGAGCGAGAACGACCTGCGCGTCCGCGTCGAAGTGCAGCAGAAGCGGGGGATCTACCGCACCGCCAACGTCTTCGGCACCATCGAGGGCGAACGCTGGCCCGACGAGTTCATCGTCATCGGCGGCCACCACGACGCCTGGGTCCACGGCGCGTCCGACCCGCTCGCCGGTCTCATCTGCGTCATGGACCTCGCCCGCGTCTTCAGCCAACTCGCTCAGGACGGTTTCCGCCCGGCGCGCACGATCGTCTTCGCCGGCTGGGCCGCCGAGGAGTACGGCATCATCGGTTCTTCCGAGTTCGTCGAGTCCAGCCTCGACCGCCTCCGCGGCGAGCCGGGCAGCGCCGCCGGCTGCGTCGCGTACATCAACCTCGACATGGCCGCGATGGGCCCGTACTTCAATTCATCCAGCTGGCCCGGTTTCAAGGGCCTCATCGCCGACAGCGCGAAGGTCGTGCCCCAGGCGCGAGACCCCGAAATGACCGTCCACGAACTCTGGACGCAGATGTCCGGGCGCGACGCCACCGAGCCGCGCATCGGCACCCTCGGCGGCGGCTCCGACCACGTCGGCTTCCTCTGCCACGCCGGCATCCCTTCCATCTCTGTCGGCGCGTCCGGATCGAAGGGCACCTCGTACCACTCGCTGTACGACACCCTCACCTGGTACAAGCAGGTCGTCGGCGAGGACTACGAATCACCGCTGATGGTTTCGCGTATGGCCGGAGTCATCACCTCACGCCTCGCCGGAGCAGACCTGCTTCCGACCCAGCCGCACCGAGTGCTCGACGAAGCCTCGTCTGCCCTGCGAGGCATCGGTGGCGGCCAACTCCCTGACCGCGCCCTCGGGCAGGCCGAGGCCATCCAGGAGCGCCTCACCCAGCTGTCCAACCGGCTCAATAACCGCTCCATGCGCCTCGTCGCGACACTCGAGAACGGCATCCTCAACCCGCGCCGCGTCAACGCCCAGACCCGCTGGACCGACCTCGCGTGGACTCCCGAAGCCGGACTCCGTGATCGGCTGTGGTTTCGCAACCGCTTCGTCGCTCCCGACGCCACATCCGGCTACGCCTCATGGGCGCTACCCGGCGTGCGCTACGAAGTCGAAATGGCCGAGAGCCTCCGCCTCACCGACGCGCTCGCAGACCTCGACGCCGTCCTCGACCGCATCGAAAAAGCCCTCAGCGGATTCTAAGTTGAATGTGGGTGCCACGGGTTGACCCGAAGGGCAACCCGTGCGCCTTACCCCTCGTACCCGTTCTCCCCGAGCACCCGCTCGAAGATGACAAGGTTCGTCGCCAGATCGTGGTCGTATCGCACGCCCGTGATGTCGTAGCCCTCGGCGATCGAGAACTGCAGCACCGAGCGCACCGTGTTCGGCACCTCGAAGCGGATCGAGCGGTACCCCTCGGTCTTCGCCCAGTCCGCCGCCGCGACCAGCAGCTGCGTCCCGATACCCGCACGGCGCATCTCCGGCACCACGCCCACGATCCATCCCTGATGCGTTGTGGGACGCAGTTCCATGCCGATGTAAAAGCCGACGGCGTCGTTGCCGATGCGCGCAACCTGAACCAGCACGTTGCGCCGGCTCTGCAGGTGACGCTCGATCCAGTCCTGGCTTCGCTCAGGGCGGAAGATCGAGTTGTACAGATGCGTGATCGTGTCCAGATCGGTGGGATTGATCCTGTCGATTGTTGCGTCTGCCATACCCGACCCCCTTTCACCGGATCGTCTCGACCGGTTGTCTATCGTCCGGGTCGCGCTCGAAAGTCAAAACGCCACCCGGTCATGCTCTTATTCGCAAAACACCGCGCCGAAGTTTCGGAAAGAGCGAAAACGGAGGCGTCCAATAACGCGAATCCGCCGACATCGGGCGAAGTTTCGACCAATCGAGAACCGGTCGCAATGAGACAGGCCGGATGCACGCGAGTCCTTGCCGCGAGCGCTCAGTCTTTCGCGCGCGAGATGTAGCTGCCGTCGTCGGTGTTGATCCGCAGCGTCTCGCCCACCGTGATGAAGTCCGGCACGCGCGTCTTCAGCCCGGTCTCCATGACCGCTTCTTTCTGCACGTTCGTCACCGTCGCGCCCTTCACACCCGGCTCGCAGTCCTGCACCGTCAGTTCCACCGACCCCGGAAGCTCGATCAAGAGCGGCGTCTCGCCGTGGAACAGCACCGTCGCGGTCCCGTTCGGGCGCAGGAACAGCATCGAGTCGCCCGCCGTGTCCTTGGTCATCGTGAACTGGTCGAACGAGTCCGAGTCCATGAAGATGTACCCGTCGGCATCCTCGTACAGGTACTCGCAGGTCCGCCGGTCAAGCGTCGTCGCCTCGACCGTGTCCGAGGAGCCGAAACGCTTCTCGATGTACCCGCCCTGCTTGACGTCGCGCATCTTCACCTGCGCGTACGCCGGACCCTTGCCGGGCTTCACGTGGTCGTACTTGGTCACCACCATCAGGCGACCATCCAGGTTGACAGCAACGCCGGGGCGAAGATCGACAGCTTTCACAGCAATAACCTCTTGAAAACAGGGGAACCGGAGCCCGCTCGGCCCGGGCCGCGCATGGTATCCGAACCCGGCAAACCACGCCCGTTTCGGACCGCCGCCCAGACCTAGAAGGACCGCCGGATGCGCCGCCGAATCGGCCTCAGCCGGCCTGCTTCGCACACTCGTCGCAGGTCCCGAACAGCGTGATGTGGTGCGCCCGCAGCGAGAACCCCTTCGGGAGCATGCCCTTCATGTTCCCCGGGCACCCCTCCACATCGAACACCCGCTCGCACGAGTCGCAGCGGAAGTGGTGGTGGTGGTGCTCCGCCGCCGACCGATGCTCGTACCGAGGCGGCTCGCCCGGCAGCTCCACCGCCACCGCCTCGCCCTCCTCGACCAGCAGGCTCAGCGTCCGGTACACCGTCGCCATGCCAAGCTTGGGGATCTCGTCCTGCGCAAGATCAAGCAGCTCGTTCGGACTCAAAGGACGCCCCGCACTCGCGAGCGCATCCCGAATCGCCTGCCGTTGTGGAGTCGTGCGGCTCATGGGGGGATGATAGCGGCTTTCGCCGAGAATTAGAGCCCAATCGCGCAAGCGATGGGTCCCGAGCATCCGGCCGGAACATGCCCCCAACCAGCGTCCCCGATCACCCCCAATCCCCAACCCCGCACATCACACTCTCTCGCCGGAACCAGACACCCAGGGCTCGCGCCATTGGGCTCAAAACCCCGTTGCCACCCTGCGCGTAAACTGACTCCTTCTGAATCCCATCAAAGGAGATGCCATGATCCACTCCACCACCCCGACCATCGAAGGCAGGACCATCACCCGCTACCACGGCGTCGTCACCGGCGAGGCCATCCTCGGCGCCAACATCTTCAAGGACCTCTTCGCCGGCATCCGCGACATCGTCGGCGGCCGCTCCGCCGCGTACGAAAAGGAACTCCAGCGCGCCCGCCAGATCGCCATGGACGAAATGTCCCACCGCGCCCAGTCACTCGGCGCCAACGCCGTCGTCGGCATCGACATCGACTACGAAACCCTCGGCCAGAACGGCGGCATGATGATGGTCGCCGTCAGCGGCACCGCCGTCAGCGTGTGAAGAGCCATGTTGGGTGCCGTGGTCGGAGCCCGACAAAGTCGGGCGCAGGCCACATCGACGACGGAACGACGTTGCGGTCTTCGGACAGACCGAGGAGTGCCATAACGCGATGTATGTGAACTTCACGAGCCCCTACGGTCACGCTTCAACCTGTGCTCACGTTTCAGGTGCCGAGATACAGCCGCTGCTCCCGTCGTCGAACGCCTCGCTGATCGTTTCGAAGTCCTCGCTCATCTTCCACCAATACTTGCCCAGACTCACGAACAGGAAACTGGTCTCCGTCGGCCAGTGGCGGCTCTACATCGGCCGACTCAGCCGCAACTTCGCGGTTCGAGGTGGTAGCTCCGCCGAAGATTACCTCGCCGCCTTCGCAGCGAGCTACGACCAAAGCGAACTGTCATCGCGAGATGTGCACGCCGACCTCTACATCAGTGACCGCCTCGAATTCGAACTGTTCGGCGATGTGCTTCCGAACGGCACGACAGGCAAACAGGTCGGTTCGATCATCAAGAAAATCGTCGAGGGATGGCTCTCCATCCTGCATCAGCCGTCAGCGAGCGCGTCGAACCAGTAGTCGCCGCCCCCAGAACCTCGCGTGGTCTGCGCTCCGCTCCGACCCCGGCACCCCAGAGGGTTTCACCCCTTCGCACCCACCGTCAAATCCAGCTTCGTCCCATCCGCCGGCTTCCCATCCTTCGGCGCCTGCTGCGTCAGCTTGCGCACCCGGTGCACGCTCCAATCCGTGACGAGAAGATCCGGACTGTCCAGCACCGTCAAGCTCGGTAGTAACACTCCAGAATCGAAGCCATCTCTTCCGCGCCCTGGGCCACCCGCCGCACTCGCTCCCAAACCTCCGGAGCAAGCAGGGGGCGGAGCGGCTGGGACACCCGAGCGATCCGCGGCCAAACCGCTCGAAGCTGGTCGTCCCAGTGCGGGTGGTAGCGCTCCAGGTCGTCCGGATAGACAACGGTCCGTCCGACGCCCTCGTCGATCGCTTCAAAAGGGCGCATGATGTTCAGATAGCCGTAGTCGTCGGTCAGTTCCTCGCCCGCGCGGATGTCTCGCACCGCGATTTCAAAGTTGTACGCCGTCGTCACGCAGTTCGACTTGAACGAGTGGTTCACAAATCTCGCGTGGTCCCAGCACAAGACCCAACGCCCGTGCTGGTTGCGGAAGCAGTACTTGTCGAGCGACGCGGCGAACGGCTCCCCAAGCCGACGGATTTCGCCCGGAGAGAACTCGCGATCGAGTTCGTCCTGAACCCATGTGATCGTCCCCTTCGGAATGTCGCGCGTGGCGACAACCCCATGCCCGATGGACTCGTTCACGAACCGCAGTTCGGTATCAGGATGTATCATTCGGTGTTTATCCGGGTGGATGACGGCGATCGGCTTTGTGCTTTCGCCCACAATCGCCAGCCGTCAACCGAAGAATTGTACCGAGGTCCGAGTCGGATACGACCGGGAATTTCCGACGATCAGGCATCGGAAACCGATTCCCCGCCGCCGGGAGCCGCGTCTTCATTGACCCACTCGATGATCGCCGCGAACCCGCGGCTCTCCGGGTCGTTCGCAAAGTAGTCGCCGATGACCGAGGTCACCCGAAAGCCCAGGTGCAGCTGGAACGAGAGCGTGGGGTCGTTGAGGCGACCGGCCGAGACTTCCGCCGTGTACTCCTCCGCCGACATCTTGGAGGCGTAGCGGTGGTACCCGCGCAGCCGCGAACCGGCCACGATGCGCCGGAGTCCGAGTTGGCGAGCGAGGTCGAACCGCCCCCGGTCATACAGCCGCCGTCCGATGCCCCGGCCCTGGAAGCCGGGACGGACCATCACGTCCGCCGCGAACAGCGTGCCCCCCTCGATCGGATCGTGGTTCGTATAAAACCCGTCCGCGGTCAGGGCGTTCCACGAACTCGTGTCCGCCTGCTTGTCCCAGTCGATCACCAGGCCCGAGCAAACACCCACGACCATACCCGAGGCTTCCTCGACGGCCACGAACTGCCCCTGCGGAAACGCCGCCAGGTGAGAGCTCAGGTGCGTCTCGTCCCAAGGGGCGATGTCCGGGTAGATCATGCTCGCAATCTCGTTGATGCCCGCGAAGTGCTCCGGCGCCGTGTTACGGATCAGGATCCGTCGACGAGGGCGCGCGGCCCGTCCATCAAGCCGTGTGTCTCCCGTGCCCGACAGCCGAACCGTTTCGATCTTCGGCGGTTTCATCGCCCGGCTGTCACGCAGCGGACGCACAGTCCCATGAACTCGGTTGCGCCGCAGCACATCAAGCGCGATCTCCCCGATCACCATCATCTCCTGATTCGGTATCCCCTCCGACAGGATGCCGTCCCGCGCGAACGGGAAATCGCTGGGTGTCAGGATCGATGCCTGTCCGTAGTTGAGTGACACCGCGGGCACCATCGGCAGCGAGCCAACCGTGCCGGCGCTGATCACGAACAGCTGGTTCTCGATCGCCCGCGCCGCGGCACACCGTCGCACCCGGATGAACCCCTGACGGTCGTCCGTGTAGAACGGCACGACCAGAATCGTCGCACCCGCGTGGGCAGCGGCGCGGCAGATTTCCGGGAACTCAACGTCGTAGCAAATCGTGATCGCGATCTTGCCCATGGGCGTTTCGAAGATCTTCAGCGTGTCACGCGGCGATACGCGCCAAACATCGCTCTCGAAGCGAGTCATGCACAGTTTGCCCTGCGCTTCGTGAGAACCGTCCGGCGCAAAGAAGAAACTGTCGTTGTACACCTTGTCGTCATCCGCCGGGTCCAGCGTGTTGATCGAACCCGCGGCGATGTGAATGCCGTGCTCGCGAGCGAGAGTAGTGAACAGTTCGATGAAATCCGGCACACGGCGCGCCAGGCTCCGCACCTGCTCATCCATCGGTCGACGGACATCGCCCAGTGTCAGGAGTTGAACCGTGAAGTACTCCGGAAAAACGAGCAGATCACAGTCGTAGTCCGCGGCGGTGTGCACCAGCCCGGTCACCTGATCACGGAACTCCGAGAAATCTCGGATCGGACGCACGAAATACTGCAATGCGGCAATACGTGCGCGGTTCATGATCGGCGCTCCCGAATCGCCCGACTGCTTTGCAGCCGAGAGATTGCGCAGACTTCAAATGCGCCCATCGAAACGGGAGAACATTCTGCAATGAGTCGTGGGGCGGTTCGACGCAAGCAAGCGCAGTATAGCCGGGTCGGCAGTTCGCTATCCGCCGGGCAGGGTCGGAACCACCCCGCCCAGTCGATCCGCGTTATTTCTTCGCACTCACGGTCAGATCCAGCTTCGTCCCATCCGCCGGCTTCCCATCCTTCGGCGCCTGCTGCGCAAGCTTCCGAACCCGGTGCTCGCTCCAGTCCTTCACCAAGAGGTCCGGGCTGTCCGGGCCGTCCTTCACCGACAGGATGTCGTACACGTTGTCCCGCTGCGCCGGCAGGAAGCCCGCCTCGCGGATCAGTCGGCACAGCACCGGCTCGTTCAGGCAGTAGGTCGTCCCCGCCGAGGAGACCACGTTCTCCTCCATCATCACGCTGCCCATGTCGTTCGCGCCGTACATCAGCCCCAGCTGCCCGATGTGCGGCCCCATCGTCACCCAGCTCGACCCGATCGAGTACACGTTGTCCAGCATCAGACGGCTGACCGCCTGCGTGCGCAGGTACTCCGTCGCGCCCGCCATCCGCAGACGGCGCCCGAACTCCGGGTGCAGGTCCTTCGTGCCCGTGCCGTCGACGTTGCCGACCACATCGCCGGGGAACTCCGCGCCGATCTCTTCGGGCCGTCCCGCCGGGTCATCGCCCCATTCGCGCAGGCGACCCAGCGGCGTGTTCTCGCGCTGGAACGGCCACGAGATAAACGCCTTGTAATGGCCCCACGTCCCGCCCGCGTCGACATTCTCCCGCAGCGCCCGCTCCTGCCACTCGCGCACAAGGCGCATGTGGTGCACGCGGTCCGCGTACCCCTCAATGTGCCCGAACATCATCGTCGCGCTCGTGAACATGCCCAGAGAGTGCGCGACGTACATGCACGTCAGCCACGCGTCCGCCGTGCACTTGCCCAGACCGATCTTGCGCCGCACCGGGTCGGAGAAGATCTCGCCGCCGCCGCCGGGCAGCGAGTCCAGCCCCGCCTCGCGCAGGCGCACCATCACCCAGCGGATCTTCGCTTCGAGGTCCGCGCCGGGCGGGGCGAAGAAGTTCACGAACTCGATGAACTCCGGCGGGCTGAACGCATGAATGTGGATGTGCGGGAACTTCTCCTTGATCCCCGACAGCAGCTCCAGATACCAGTCGAGCGGCAGGTCCGGGTTCATCCCGCCCTGCATCAGGATCTGCGTGCCGCCGATGTCGCTCAGCTCGGCGATCTTCTCGTGGATTTGCTCGTGCTCGAGCGTGTACACATCGTGCTCGTGCCCCGAGCGCCGGAACGCGCAGAAGGTGCACTTGGCGGTGCAGATGTTCGTGTAGTTGATGTTCCGGTCGATCACATAGGTCCGCAGGTGATCGCCGTGAATTGCGCGGCACTTCGCGTCCGCAAACCGACCCAGCATGTGCGTCGGCGCTTCGCGCAGCAGCGTCAGCCCCTGCTTCGGAGTCAGCCGAACCTCGCCCGAGGCCACCGCGCTCAGGAAGCCCGGATCGATCGGGTTCGCCTCGGACATCACCCGGGCGGAGCCGGACAGGGTCGGAGCGTTGTCGGCGGCGTGGATCATGGGAGCATTCTCGCGCGAAGCCGCCGAGTCGCAAGGGCTCGGCAGCATGGGGGTCAAAGCCATCTCGAAGCAACAGAGTCTAGTTTCAAATGTTTTTGAAATCAATGGCTCAGGCCATCAAACCGCCAATGTCCAGTCCGGGCAAGGCAAACCCGGGAAGGACGCGCCGTCTGTGCCGATTGGCGGAGCCCCGACACCTGCACCGCCTCGGCCCATCGCTGGATTGCCCGCCGGTTCGGGTCGATGCCCGAGGTGCACAGCCCCGTATTTGTAGAAAGGGATCGCGCCGGTGAACTGGCCCTCCGCGACGCCCAGGCCCCATATCTCCGCTGCACTGCAGCACCTGCGCTTCGGCATCGCCGCGGCGGCCGTCGTCCTCGCGCTCTCACTGGTCGGCCAGGCCCTCGTCTGGGGCTTTGTCCACTTCACCGAGGTCCGCGTCGTCCAGCTCGAAGACCAGCCCGACGAAACCCGATTCGACATCGTCAAACGCGCCCAACCCTCCCAGAACACCGTCGGCACGATCTCTGGGGTCTCCAGCGGTGCGTCAGTTGGCGCCGCCGGCAACCGCAGCGCAACCGTCGAACCCAAGCCGAAGCCAACGCCCGACAAGGGCACCGAGTCCGAAGGCCCCGTCGACCCCAACCGCGTCGAGAGCGCGTCCGATCGCGTGCTGCGCGATACCGCCGCGCTCGTCCAGACCGTCGGTGTCATCTCCGCCGTGCTGCTGTTGATCCTGATGCTCCAGGGTGTTGTCGTCGCCGGCGGCGGAGCGGTGCCCGGCGTCGAGATGGCCGTCACCGCCACCTCGTGGGCCGTCATCATCGCGATGGTCTGCATCCCCCTCGGCAACCTGCTCCCCAACACGCCTTTTCAGGGCGTCTTCGCCGGGTACGACACCATCGTCGCTCAGAGCGAGGCCTACCGCACCAACCAGAGCGACGCCCCCGGCGCGCTCGGGCTCTACGCCATGAACATCGGCCTGCCCGTCCTGCTCTTGATCGGTCTGGCGGCCTCGGTGCTGCGCTTCCGCTCCGGCGTCGAGCGCGGCGTCATCTCCACCAGCGTCAGCGAAGCCCACGAACGCATCGAACGCGAGATCCGCTCGCGCAAGAACCTCGGCGAGATGGCCAACTCCAGAGCCATGGGCGCGCTGACCAACACTGTGTTCGAAAGCCCGGGTGCCCCCGTCCACCCGGATCCCGCCCCGCCCGCCGTCCCGGTTGAGCAGTCCCACGCCTCGTCCCAGTCGCCTCCCGGCGCCCAGGCCCGCCCCATTCTGGATCCCACATACGGCAGCTACGGCCGCCCGCTCTGACCGAACGCAGCCAGACACTTCCGGGTGCCATGGCCGCCCTCTTCAGGCGGCTATGCGAGTCCCCGTTTGCGCACACGATTCAAGACTTGGCGGCGCAACATGGGTGCCGTGGTCTGAGCGAAGCGAAGGCCACGACGAAGCGCACAAGTCCGCCCCGGCGCGCGCCGCGTGGGCTCGGGCGCATCGCCACTTTCCGACTTTC
>Ga0070727_10003317_pt1 | contig 14764 bp, 14 predicted proteins | sample tdAd472_FD_66722 | JGI IMG/M metagenome (GOLD analysis project Ga0070727, IMG submission 66722) | Marine sediment microbial communities from the Atlantic coast under amendment with organic carbon and nitrate - tdAd47.2 | ecosystem: Environmental > Aquatic > Marine > Coastal > Sediment | place...
CCCAGTCTGGCTCGGGATCAAGGTTACGGCATACCTGGAGAGGTGGCGACCCTGTTTATAAGAAGGTTGTAACCGGATATCCTTACGGCTTCAAGAACCCCATTGCCGGGAAAACCGGCACAACACAGAACAATAGTGACGGTTGGTTTATGGGAATGGTTCCAAACCTGGCTACCGGAGTATGGGTAGGAGGAGAAGATCGCGCAACTCATTTTGGCAGTACGGCCTACGGACAGGGAGCGACAATGGCACTGCCTATCTGGGCTATTTATATGAAGAAATGTTATGAGGACGAGTCGTTGAATATCTCCAAAAGTGCTTTTGCGAAACCAGAAAAGATCTCCATTGCGACCGATTGTGCAAAATGGAAGGAAGAGAACAGTGGAGGAGAAATACCAGACGAGTTCGATCTCTAAATTAATTCCGAAATAACACGAAAATTCTAGCTCGGGCTAGTTTTATTACCGCCCTAATTTTCGTAAATTTTCATAAAAATAATTTACATGATAAATAAGACTGTTACCAACGTCCGTGAAGCTTGCGAAGGAATAAAGGATGGAATGACATTTATGTTAGGCGGCTTTGGGTTAAGCGGTATTCCGGAGAATTGTATCGCAGAGTTAGTGCGACGTGGAGTACGGGGTGTCACCTGTATTTCCAACAACGCCGGGGTAGATGATTTTGGGCTCGGACTACTACTTCAAAAAAAACAGATAAAAAAAATGATCTCCTCTTACGTAGGGGAGAACGCCGAATTTGAACGACAAATGCTAAGTGGGGAACTTGAAGTAGAACTAATTCCCCAGGGTACACTCGCCCAACGTTGTCAGGCAGCTCAGAGCGGCATACCTGCCTTCTTTACCCCGGCCGGTTATGGAACAGAAGTAGGTGAAGGGAAAGAATCGCGTGAATTCAACGGTAAGATGCATCTGATGGAATACGCTTTTAAAGCCGATTTTGGCTTTGTAAAGGCATGGAAAGGAGATACCGCCGGAAATCTTATATTTAAAGGGACCGCCCGAAATTTTAACCCCAATATGGCCGGTGCGGCTACGATCACTGTAGCTGAAGTTGAAGAATTAGTTCCTGCGGGAGAGCTCGACCCAAACCATATCCATATACCTGGGATATTCGTGCAACGAATTTTTAAAGGAGAGCGGTATGAAAAAAGAATTGAACAAAGAACTGTTAGAACCAGAAAGTAATGGCATTAACTAAAGAACAGATCGCACAACGAATTGCGAAAGAAGTAAAGGATGGCTATTACGTGAATCTTGGTATTGGTATCCCCACCCTTGTGGCGAATTTTGTAAGAGAGGATATTGAAGTGGAATTTCAAAGTGAGAACGGAATCCTTGGGATGGGGCCATTTCCATATGATGGTGAAGAAGATCCGGATCTCATCAATGCAGGGAAACAAACCATTACCGCTTTACCCGGTGCCTCCTTTTTCGATTCGGCCTTAAGTTTTTCCATGATTCGTGGTCAGCACGTAGACCTTACTATTTTAGGTGCTATGGAAGTAGCGCAAAATGGCGACATCGCGAATTGGAAGATCCCGGGCAAGATGGTAAAGGGAATGGGAGGAGCCATGGATCTGGTTGCATCTGCCGAAAATATCATTGTAGCCATGATGCACACTAACAGAGCTGGTGAATCTAAATTACTAAAACAATGCAGCCTTCCACTTACAGGAGTGAATTGCGTAAAAAAAATTGTGACCAACCTCGCTGTGCTCAAGATCGAGAACAACAAATTTGTCCTACTCGAGAGAGCGCCCGGTGTTAGTGTAGAGGAAATTATGGAAGCGACAGACGGAGACCTGGTTGTATATGGAGATATTCCCGAAATGCAACTCTAAAAGAAGCAAATAAGACCTACAGGCGATGTGAAAGCATCGCCTTTTTTGTTTGTAAAATGTAGGAAAATACGCAGCAATTGTTTTATTATGTTAAAAAAGAATGCATTTCAACGATTAAATGTGCTTTACATCGTTATTTTTGAAAAAATGTTCACATATTAGCAATCCCAAACCAAACCAACTAAACCTACTTATGTTAACTATTACTAAAAGCTTAAAGAATACAGTCCGACTTATTAAAAATGTACTGTATGTTGCAAAAAAAGTGTTTTTATTGATGTAGTTTTTTTCAGAGTACTTTACCCCCGAATCTGCAACGATTCAGATAAAGGTAGGCCCGTTCTTTGTGAGGTTAGAACGGGTCTTTTTTTATATACATTTCTGAAATATTTAAAGCCCCTTCGGAATGGCATCGATAAGTTTCCTGGTGTACTCTCGGGTTGGATTAGCGTAGATCTCATCGGCATCTCCCATCTCCTCTATCTTCCCGGAATTCATCACCAGTAATTGATCCGACATATACTTTACCACGGCAAGATCATGCGAGATAAAGATATAAGTGAACCCGAAATCTTCCTTAAGTTCGTTTAGTAAATTAAGGACCTGCGCCTGCACCGAAATATCCAACGCCGATACTGATTCGTCGCATATAACAAGTTTTGGTCCCAGGGCAATGGTTCTGGCTATTCCTACACGCTGGCGTTGTCCTCCCGAAAGTTCATGTGGATAACGGTTGTAGTAACTTGTATCCAGACCTACTCTTTCAAGAAGTTGCCTGGCCTTTTCCTCACGGTCTTTTTTAGAGGCCCCTATCTTATGAACTTTCATAGGTTCCACAAGCGTCTGCCCGATAGGAAGCCTTGGGTTTAATGAGGCAAAAGGATCCTGGAAGATCAATTGGATCTCTTTTCGAAGGTTGCGCTCTTCGGTTTTCGAGAGGTCGTTCAGCTTTTTTCCTCTGTATTTTATGGTCCCCGATGTTGGTTTGTCCAGTAACATTATCGCTCTACCCAAAGTAGATTTCCCACAGCCCGATTCGCCAACCAGTCCGAGAGTCTCTCCTTCAAAGACACTAAAACTTACGTCGTCTACTGCACGGGTGACATGTTTTGGCCGAAACCATCCACCACTAGAGTAGAATTCCTTCTTTACATTCCTAACTTCCAAAAGCGGGGCCTTGGTATATAATTCCTTATGTCTAAGAGCTCGATGCTGCGCTGTTATTTCACGAGCCTGGAAGTCCTTGTTCTCAAGTGAGGCGATGGTTGGGAGTTTAGCAAGCCGTTTGTCCAAAACCGGCCTTGCTGCCAGTAATGCCTTGGTGTAGGAATGTTGAGGAGTTTTAAAGATCTGATAAACACTGCCTTGTTCTACTATATCCCCCCGGAACATTACCAATACCTTGTCGGCAATTTCGGAAACCAGGCTTAGATCGTGGGAGATAAACAATAAACTCATCCCGGTTTGTTGTTGCAGGTCTTTAAGAAGCTGAATAATTTCTTTTTGGACGGTAACATCCAGTGCAGTTGTTGGCTCATCGGCGATAAGCAGCTTGGGTTTGCAGGCAATGGCCATGGCGATCATCACACGTTGCATTTGTCCTCCGCTAATTTGATGCGGATAACGGTCATAAAGTTCAGCAGGACGCGGGAGTTTAACGCGTTCAAAGAGTTTCAGGGTTTCTTTTTTTGCTTCGGAATTGGAATATTTAAGATGGTGTTTAAGGATCTCCGAAACCTGGAATCCACAGCGTAACGAAGGGTTCAGCGCACTCATGGGCTCCTGAAAGATCATAGCGATCTCTTTTCCTCTTATTTTCTGAAGTTCGGAAGGTTTCAATGTAAGAAGTTCTTTCCCCTGAAATTGAATACTGCCTTCAATATGAGAAGTTTTCTTCGGAAGCAGACCTGCTATAGCAAGAGATGTAACAGATTTTCCCGAACCGGATTCACCTACAATACCCAGGATCTCATTTTCAGAAACACTAAAGGAGACAGAGTGAATAACCTCAACAGAGTTTTTAGCCTTTCCGAAGGAAATCTTAAGATCCTTTACCTCTAACAGGCTTTTTTTATCCATTTCTCTACCTCATTGATCGTCTGTAAAGACAAGTTGTTTATAGCGGATCACCCACTTTTACATCACACCGATGTCCTGGTTGGCCATGAGGAGGATTTACCTTAGCTGTGCTACCCGAATTTGTTTGTACGGGAGAACCACTGCCACTGTTGATAACAGGAGAGCCGGTACTTTTTTGCACAGGAGGCGCGTTCAAGGGCGCACCAATAGGGATATCACATCGATGTCCCGGCTGTCCATGAGCAGGATTTTTAGCGACATTCTCGTTAGTAACGGGGGTATTATTTGTAGTGGCCTTATTGGTTTCAACGGTTGTATTTTGAGTGGCGCTATCTTCTTTTTTGGCATTCTCTCTACAAGACATACTCAAGGTAAAGGATAACATCAGCAGGATCCCAAAAGCAAGTTTAACTGTATTCTGATACTTTTTCATAGTTTCGATTTTATTGACATTGGTAAAGCTACAAAAAACAGAACTTTAAACAGAGAGAATCTCGTCTTCTTTAAGAATGGGCTCATTGCGCAGCCTTAAAAAGATCTGTGCTACCGCTACCGTGTCCTTCTCACAATATTTTATAATACGGTCTATATCCTTTTCGTCATAAAAAACATCGCGAACCTGACTACCGTCGATATCGTCTTTTGGAGAAGGGATGCCCAGCACATGTGTCATGAGCTTCAGGGAGGTAAAAGTTTTATAGTCGCCAAACTTCCACAATTCGAGAGTGTCCAGATGTGGTACTTCCCATGGTTTTTTTCCGAAGAGATTTAACTTATCCGGAAGTTTCATCTGGTGAATGATCATCCTCCTGGCGATATAAGGAAAGTCGAACTCCTTGCCGTTATGCGCACACAACAAGTGGTAAGGCCTGTTGAAATGAGACTGAAGCAAACTGCCAAATTCTTTCAAAATATGCTTCTCTTCACCATGAAAACTAGTAACGCGAAAGTGCCTAACATCATTTTTTAAGGTGAAATATCCGGCAGAAATACAAATTATCCTCCCAAATTCGGCCCAGATACCTGCGCGGTCGTAAAATTCTTCAGGCGTGAAATCGTCTTTTCGCTGATATTTAGATTTTAACTCCCATAATTGTTTAGTGGTCTCGTCTAGTTGATCGAAAGAAGGGTATTGGGGAACGGTCTCAATATCCAGAAACAATAGGTGTTCAGGATTTATACGCTGTAACATAGTGGAGGTGAATTTATCAGGGAGTCACCTAAATTTACAAAATTATTGGGAACCGGCACCCAGCATTTTATATCCCTCATCGATATATATATCAATATCTTTTGTAAATACGCCAACACCCTTATTATTGCTTTTGCTGCGACCTAATCTCACGATCATAACATTGTCTTCCCTGTTTACTATTACGTATTGTCCCAGATGTCCGCGCATCATATAAAAAGACTTGCCTTCGGGACTAGTGTATAACCACCAGCCATAACCATACTGCGGACTTTCCTCAAATCTTGGGCGAAGCGATAGTGCCACAAAGGAAGAGTCCAGCAGTTGTTCTCCCCTCCATTTGCCATGATCTTTATATAATTTTCCAAATCGAGCGAAATCACGGGCATTCCCTGCTACACAACAGTATGCTTTTACCATCCCACCTTCTTCGCTGTCTAGTTGCCAAGGCGCATCCTGGCTAGCACCTAAAGGTTTCCAGAACGATTCGCTTAAGTATTCGTTCAGGGGTTTTCCAGTTGCTTTTTCAAGAACCATGGCCAGTAGTTGTATGTCGCCACTGGCATATTTAAATTTTTGTCCGGGTTCCTCCACAACTTTCAATCCCAGGATCACTTTTTTCAGGTCGTCATCGAAATAAGCCCGGGTAGTGATAGATAACGGAGAATAATAGGCTTCGTCCCAATTGGTTCCTGAAGCCATTGAAGATAGATCGCCAACTGTGGTGCGGGCAGCCATACCTTCACTAAATTCTGGAAAGAAATCCCCTACCGGTTGATCCAGCCCTTTCAGATATCCATCTGTGATCGCTTTCCCCATCATACCGGAAACCATACTCTTTACCATAGAGAAGGAGTTGGATTTCGAATCTTTTCCGTAGCCATCATAATAGGCTTCATACCAGATACTGTCGTTCTTAATAATGAGATAAGCTACTGTTCCAAGTTCGGCGTTAGTTTTTTTGAGAACCTCTGTTTCATCTACCGAATTATAATCTGCATGTTCGGGCCAGGGGTGAGCGTCACCTGCCTCTACCACGCTGTTATCGAAGTATTTATAGTCTTCCAGGAAGGCGGTGCTGTGTCCGTTGAGGTAGATGGTGCGTACCGCTTTCAATAAATAATCGGTGTCTGTGATATAGAGAACAGCGATGATCAATATGATTAGGATTAGTAGCCATTTAAAGAACTTCTTAAGGTATTTCATAGGGTTTTAAAATAATTTTCCTTGTTTTATTGGGCTTTCATGTTCCAATAACCATTTTTTTCGATCTAATCCCCCGGCATAACCCGTAAGCGATCCGTCCGACCCAATGATGCGGTGGCAGGGAATAATGATAGCGATGGGATTTCGTCCGTTTGCCGAGGCAGCTGCACGAATTACTTTAGGGTCACCCAGGGTATTTGCAATTTGCTGATATGTCCTGGTTTTGCCAAAATCGACAGTTAGGAGAGTGTTCCATACCTTTTTCTGAAATTCGGTTCCCTGAGGGTTTAATTTTAGGCTAAATTGAGTTCTGGTTTTGCTGAAATATTCTTTCAACTGCTGAACAGCCTCCTCGAGCACTTGAGGCGTCTCATCCCCTGATATTACTGAATTATCGATAAATTTTACTTCCGAAATTCCTTGCGTATCACCGCTTATTTGAAGGGTTCCCAGGGGTGTTTTGAGGCAGGTGGTCTCCATAAATACGAATGTACGTATTTTCACGTATTTTCATGAGAATTCACCGTTTTACACCTAAAAAGTTAGAATTATAACATTTTTATCTTTAGATTTAGCCCCCCCAAATAATTAAAAATGAGGCTACAACCTACTTTACAGCTACTCATCTTATTTTGCTGTGCACCCATTTTATTGGCACAGAATCCCTCTACTGAAACCGATAGATTAGAAAAACTATTGGATGATGCCTACACTCAATATTACGAATATGAGTATCAGAAAGCCCTGGAATCCTGTTTATCCCTGTTAAATGAGGCACGCGCCGCGGGTAACGACTACTATATCTTTCGGGCGTATAACAAGTTGGGAAGCATTCACAATTCGGTAAAAGACACAGCACATAGCAGGATATATTTTGAAAAGGCCTTACAACATGCGCTTGAGATCAAGAGCGACAGCCTGATTTCCTGGGGCTATAACGATCTTGCCAATGTATACGCCGAGGATCCTTCAAGATATTTAAAGACCATTACACTTTACAAGGAAGGGATCAAAGTGAATCAAAGAGCGGGATTGGATGACTACGAAAACCTCACTTTATATATGAACATAGGGTGGACCTATCTGGATGTAGAACGACCGGATGCGGCCTTTCCATATCTTCAGAAAACAAAAGAGCTAAGCAAACAAAAGAAGCAACACCCGCTGTTTCTTATTAATCTCGATATATTATTTGGGCGATACTATTTTTATAAAGATCCCGCTTCTTCTGAAGCGATACGCATACTGGGAGAGACAGCCTCCAGGGCGGTAAAGGGCAATTATCTGGAACAAGCTGCAACCTCGTATGAGTATCTTGCGAAATTGTATAATAATTCCGGAGACCTTGCATTAGCTAATTCCAGTTTACTAAAACAGTTAGAATTTAAGGATAGGTTACACAAACACCAGATGGAAGCGCAGCTCAACGAAGCCACTGCCAAATTCGAGCTACAGCAATATCAGAACGATCTCGCAGTAGCCAGGAATGAGCAGGTATACGCAGATAGATTGGTGGCAAAATCTCGTCTATTGGTGGTGATATTTGCCGTGGCATTTATAATTCTATTTAGTGCTCTCATAGTGTTCTATAAATCGCTAAAAGCAAGGAAACGGTTTATTAGCAAGCTACACGACAAGAATGTAGAGCTTACCAGGGCTAAGGAAAAAGCAGAAAGACTTTCTTTGCTGAAAACACAATTCTTCTCTACTGTAAGTCATGAACTTAGAACACCGTTATATGGTGTTATCGGGATCTCCTCATTACTATTGGACAATAAAAAATTAAATGATCACCGTAACGACCTTCAATCACTGAAATTTTCGGCAGATTACCTGCTTGCGCTGATCAATGATGTGCTTACCCTCAATAAGATCGAAGCCAATGGAATCAGGCTGGAACATAATGCCTTTCACATGGGCACATTGATGAATAATATAATCCGGTCCTTTGCATTCGGCCTGGAACAAAACAATAATCAGCTCCATTTACGAATCGATAGTGCGTTGCCAGACTCTTTCGTAAGTGATTCGGTGCGTTTATCGCAGATTCTCATGAACCTGGTTGGGAATGCGGTAAAATTCAATGAGAATGGAAATATTTGGGTGACCATTCATAATATGGGCGAGACCAGATCCGGCATTTACAAGGTTTACTTTGAAGTGAAAGACGATGGGATCGGAATTCCGAAGGAACAAAAAAATGCGATCTTCGAAGAATTCTCCCAAATGGAGAACAAGAATTATAACTACCAAGGTACCGGCTTAGGATTGTCCATTGTAAAGAAACTACTCAGTGTTTTTGATAGTGAAATAAGGCTGGATAGTGAATTAGGAGCCGGAGCGACATTTTCTTTCGAGATAGAAATGGAGGCTGTTACAACATCTGTAACCGAAGCCCGTGAATTGAGCGATGAAACCTACGAAACCCTTACTGCCGAGGAGCATTTCTTCGACAATTTTCATATACTCGTAGTAGATGACAACAAGATCAACCAAAAGATCACTCAAAAAATACTGGAAACACGTAATTTTCAGTGTTCCCTGGCTAATGATGGGGAAGAGGCTATTGCGCTTACTCGGAAAGGTAAATTTGATCTTATCCTGATGGACATCCACATGCCAAGAATGAGTGGAATTGAAGCAACAAAGGTTATTAGAAAATTCGATCGAATTACACCTATTGTTGCTCTAACAGCCGTTGAGGTTGCCGAAATGCGGAAATCTATTCTCGAATCGGGGATGAATGACATCATCCTCAAACCCTACGATGTTTCACAATTTCTAAATACTCTTTTCCGGAATTTAAGTGCTGTGGTTGGGCACAATGAGACTTACTAATCTACGCCTTTATTCAGATGAATCCTCGTCTTCCTGCTCTTCTGTTTCGGTAAGCTGGATTCCCATACGTTTAGCCCGCCTCTCCCAGTTTTTACGTGCTTGAGCCTGCATGTCTTCAATGGTGTCGCTTTCGTCCATTATTTCAAGGCCTAGCAATGTTTCTATGATATCTTCCATAGTAACAATTCCAATAGTATTTCCAAATTCGTCTACCACGAGTGCGATATGGCCTCGCTGTTTAATGAAGTTTTCAAAAAGCTCTGGTATGGGTTTCTCTGCATCTACCACAAATATATCGCGCCGTATATCGGAAAGGACCTTGTCCCCTTTTTCCTGTACGATCTCTTCAAGGATATCATCTTTTAGCACGAAGCCCGTTATATTGTGGGTTTTTTCTTTAAATACTGGGATCCTGGAGAATTTCAGATTGTTGTGGGCCTCATAGAAGTCCTGTAGGGTGGTCTGCTCATCTTCCGATATCACCACAGGGAATGGAGTCATTACGTCTTTGGCTTGTACCGACTTAAATATGAGTAAATTCTTTATCACTGCACTTTCGTTCTCTTCGAAGACGCCCTCCTTTTCGGCAGCATCGGTGATAGCCATAAATTCCTCCCTGCTCATATTACTAACATGAGCCGATTTACCGATCAGCTTGGTTGTGAGCATAAGAAGCCACAATATTCCCGTGTATTTCAGGGGAGCAATAATGATCTTGAGGCTAAAAGCGGTGAATCCACCTAGTTTTTTCCAATACGTAGCACCAATGGTTTTGGGGATGATCTCCGAGACAATGAGGATAAGAAGTGTCATCACGGCAGAGACGATACCTACAATATTCACACCCCATATATTTACCTTAAAAGGAAGTTTTTCGGCTTCAACCCCAACCAGGATTGCACCAACCGTGTGAGCTATGGTATTAATAGTGAGGATAGCGATCAATGGTTTGTCGATATCCTTTTTCATCCTTATCAGAACTTTAGCGTAGCCGTGTCCTTCGGTGTCCTTCAGTTTCAAAAAAGTTGGAGTAAAACTCAATAGAGCTGCTTCCAGTATGGAGCAAAGGAAGGAAAAGAAGATCGAAAGTAATGCGTAGACAATTAAAAGGGTCATTCGGCCTGAATTTCCTGCAAGTTAAAATTTTACGGAAACTCCTTGTTCGATTTCCATCATAAATTTATTGTCTTCGGAACAAATCAGGAGATTAATTTTACTACATCTTTTGCAAAATAACTAGCAATTATATTAGCCCCGGCACGCTTTATGGCGGTTATTTGTTCCAACATAACATTATCATGATCCAGCCAGCCTTTTTCGGCTGCCGCTTTCAACATAGCGTATTCTCCACTAACCTGGTATACCGCTAAGGGCACATCTATGGCGTCTTTTACCTCTCTTACAATGTCCAGGTAACACAGTCCTGGCTTCACCATAACGATATCGGCACCTTCTTCAATATCCATAAGGGTCTCCTTTATAGCTTCGTGGCGATTTGCCGGATCCATCTGATAGGTCTTTTTATCTCCAAAACCCGGAGCCGAATCTAGGGCGTCCCGAAACGGGCCATAAAAAGCCGATGCATATTTTGCGCTATAGCTCATGATCCCCGTATCGTGGTATCCTTCATCTTCTAGTAAGGTTCTAATCTCGAACACCCTCCCATCCATCATATCGCTGGGTGCAACAAAATCGGCTCCCACACTGGCGTGGGATAAAGACATTTCGGCCAGGATAGCGTTGGTATCGTCGTTAAGTATCTTTCCTTCAGAAACAATCCCGTCGTGCCCATAGTTAGAATAGGGGTCCAAGGCCACATCGGTCATTACCAGCATCTCGGGAACCGCATTTTTCACACTTTGAATAGCACGCTGCATGAGGCCATCCTTATTTATGGCTTCTTTACCTGTGTTGTCTTTAAGTTCATCGGCCACTTTTACAAATAGCAGGACAGCTTTTAATCCCATCGACCATAAGGTCTTTGCCTCTTTGTCCAGCAGGTCCAGGCTTAAGCGATAATAGCCCGGCATGGAAGAAATTTCCTCCTTTATACCTTTTCCTTCCACCACAAAAAGCGGCACGAGGAAATCGTCCGGGGATATAATCGTTTCTCTCACTAGGCTTCTAATGGCTTCTGAACTGCGTAATCTTCTATTTCTGTTTAAAGGATACATATTTCATTTATTTAGACCCATTCTCTTGGGTTCTGTAACACTTGGATCAGTTTTTCTTCATCACTTCCCGGTTTGGGATGATGGTCGTAGCGCCACTGCACATGGGGTGGAAGGCTCATTAGTATACTTTCAATTCTTCCGTTGGTTTTAAGTCCGAACAAAGTCCCCTTATCATGGACCAGATTGAACTCTACATAGCGTCCCCTTCTAATTTCCTGCCAGTTCCTATGATCGTCATTATAAGGGATGACCTTTCGGCTCTCAACAATTGGAACATAGGCATCGAGAAAGCTATTGCCAACATCTGTAACAAAATCAAACCATTGCTGCATAGACATTTGAGGTGTTTCTTTGAGATAGTCGAAAAACAGACCACCTATTCCTCTCGCTTCGTTCCTGTGGCTGTTATAAAAGTACTCGTCACATCGCTTTTTATAGTTACTGTAGAATTGAGGGTCATGCCTGTCGCAGGCATCCTTGCAAACCTGGTGAAAGTGGGTGGCATCTTCCTTAAACAAGTAATAAGGAGTGAGGTCTTGCCCTCCGCCAAACCAGCTGGTCACTACTTCTCCCTGCTCGTTGTAAAGCTCAAAATATCTCCAGTTTGCATGAACTGTTGGGACGAAAGGATTTTTTGGGTGTAAGACTAGGCTGAGCCCACATGCAAAGAAGTTTGCATCACTTACCCCGAAATATTGTTGCATACTTTCCGGAAGTGAACCGTGGACTTCACTAATATTCACCCCCCCTTTTTCGAATACGGCTCCATTTTCAATAACTCTGGTTTTACCACCACCTCCTTCGGGTCGCTTCCATTTGTCCTCGTGGAAATTCCCTTGACCATCAATTTGCTCCAGACGGGAAGTGATGGTGTTTTGTAAATTCCGGATATAGGCTACAAATTCTTTTTTCATTTTTTTTCTGAAGGGTAGATAGTTTTTACGGTTTCGGTAGTTGCGGCGGTTACAGAAAGAGGCAGTACGAGGATGATTCCGAGAACCGGTATCAGTAGCATGAGCATGAATATCATTCCGTTGCCAATGGCCAGACCGCGATGATCACTTACAAAGCGAACACTTTGGGAATAGCCGTAATGACGATCCAGGGTATAATCAATATTACCGAAACCGGCATAGTAAGATTGAACGAGGAAAAGGAGAATAGAGGAGATAAAACCAATAACCGGAATAAAACTAATTATAAAAATAGGTATAGAAAGGAAAAGTTCCATTAACAGGTTTCTACCGTTTACCTTGATCCCCCGCCAAAGTTGGGAAATGAAAGAAGTTTTCCTGTGCTCCCGTGTGGCACCCATGAGGTGTGCCTCTATCTTCTCGGATACAGGACTCATAAAGGGGGCGCTAAGCGCCATAACGATGTGTTTATACAATATAAGTCCCAGTGCAACGATCACGATTCCTCCTACAATATTGCTTATGGTTCTGAAAGTTTCCGATCCCCACTCCCATACCCAGGCCTTTGAGATTAGGCTCCCAATATTGTCTGATAATCCATAGGCAGAAATTCCAATTACTATTGCGGTGATAAAACTAATTAGCATAGGAATACCAAAATATTTCCATAGGCCAAGAGTACTAATTAGCTTTAGTGTTCCACTGTAAGCGCGAATGCCACGCAGGATATTTTTAAACATTTAATCTGAAATATATACCAGCTTGTCCTGGCAGTTATTAATTTCTTCAATTTTTTCGATTTTCACCGAATTTTCCATCATTTTGAGCAAAAAATCGATCATTTTGTCTGTTTTTTGAGCAAAATGACATAAAAATAGCTTTCTTCCAATGGCGTTATTATGACAATCCATAGCCTCATCGAGCGGATCGTTTTGAGTTACTTTTTCATACATATTTGTCACTTTTTCGGCCCAAATCGTTGTTTTTTCGTCATTTTTGAACCTTTTTTGACAAAAAACGCAAATTTCGAGGTTCCAAAGCGCGTGGCGAAAGGCGTTTTCTTTTCGGTTGGTGTGATGACGCTTCCCGAACAGTTCGTTACACACTTTCATAGTAGTTGTTGAGGCTCTAAAGGTTGGAACTACAAGAAGAGGGTTTTTTAGAAACAACATTCCAAATCGGAATAATTGTCTGCCGTTCATCTTTAGTATTCTTTTCCATAGATTCATTCGCTCGTATTGGGGTATTCCTTAACCGCTTCTACAAAAGCCCCGGCATTTTCAACCGGAATGTTGGGAAGAATGCCATGACCTAAATTTACGATATAACGATCTTTTCCAAACTCGTCTATCATTTGTCTCACCATTTTCTTGATCTCGGCAGGTGGACTTAACAACCTTGAAGGATCGAAATTCCCTTGCAGCGTTATATTTCCTCCGGTGAGGTATCTCGCGTTCCTGGCAGAGCATGTCCAGTCTATTCCCAGCGCAGAGGCTCCGCTTTTAGCCATAGTATCCAGGGCGAACCAGCAGCCTTTGCCAAATGCGATCACATGTGTTTCGTCTTTAAGAGCATCTATGATCTGTTGAATGTATTTCCAGCTAAATTCCTGGTAATCTACAGGAGAAAGCATTCCGCCCCAGCTGTCGAAGACCTGTACAGCATTAACACCGGCCTTTACTTTTTCCTTCAGATAGGCGATGGTAGTGTCTGTGATCTTTTGTAAAAGTTGATGGGCGGCATCAGGTTGTGTAAAACAAAACTCCTTTGCCATTGCAAAATTTTTCGATCCCTGTCCTTCCACGCAATAGCACAAAATGGTCCAAGGGCTTCCTGCAAAACCTATGAGTGGGATCTCATCATTTAATTTTTCTTTGGTCATTTTTATGGCATCCATTACATACCCCAGGCTTTCATCTATATCCGGAACGATTACCCGATCCAGATCTTTAGGATCTCGTATGGGTTCGGGCAACCACGGGCCTACCCCAACTTTCATCTCCACATCTATGTTCATTGCCTGTGGGATAACCAGAATGTCGCTAAACAGGATGGCAGCGTCCATTCCATATCTACGTATAGGTTGCACAGTGATCTCACTGGCCAATTCGGGAGTACGGCAGCGTGTGAAAAAATCGTATTTAGCCTTTATCTGCATGAATTCGGGCAGGTATCTACCGGCTTGCCTCATCATCCATACCGGTGGTCTATCTACAGTTTCTCCTTTTAAGGCTCTTAGAAATAAATCGTTCTTAATCATTTTGAGTGTAAAATTTTCACTGTTTTTGCGATCACACTTTCTACTGTCGTGCTATTAGCAATGTATATATTTTGGGTATGTTTTTTTGCTTCTGAAGCAGTGGTATCTCCTATACAGATCGCTGCCGAATCTCCAATCGTATTCAGCGCAGTAAAACTCGATACACCACTGGGGCTAAAAAACATGATTCCGTCGAATTTTCGGTCAATTTTCACCGGTTTTAGCTCAGTTTTGTATGTT
>Ga0070727_10003320_pt1 | contig 14754 bp, 10 predicted proteins | sample tdAd472_FD_66722 | JGI IMG/M metagenome (GOLD analysis project Ga0070727, IMG submission 66722) | Marine sediment microbial communities from the Atlantic coast under amendment with organic carbon and nitrate - tdAd47.2 | ecosystem: Environmental > Aquatic > Marine > Coastal > Sediment | place...
CTGGTAGAAGGGTTGATGGACACCCTTTATTTGTTCTTTGGTACAACGGAAGCAGGACGGGTGTTTGCCTTGGCGTTAGGTGTTGCTGCACTCTATACGTTTTTTTCCAACGGCGTTACCTGGGCCTTAGGTTGTAATCGGGCGGCAGCGGAAGCAGCAATGGAAGGGGAGTTGCCTGCCTTTTTTGCTATCGAAAGTAAAAGCCGTGGTACGCCGCTTGGTGCGGCTGTGGCTATGGGTACGGTCAGCACCTTGCTGTTAATTATGTATGGTGTTATGGCGGGTTCGAATGAAGATTTATTCTGGTCGTTATTTGCCTTTAGCGCCGTCATTTTTTTATTACCTTATATCGGGATGATGCTGGCATTCATCAAAATGCGTATCACTGATTCGCGTCGTGTTCGCCCTTTTGCCATCCCGGGGAACCTATTCGTCGCCCGTATGCTTGCCTATAGCTGCATCTCGGTTTTGTTGCTAACCATAATGCTTTTTGTTTATACACCCGGCGAGGGCATCCAGTGGCCGGTGCTGTTAGGTGCTGTTAGTATGATTATGTTAGGCGAAATAGTCATTCGCTGTTCAGAGCAAGATAAGTTCCGTAGTCATTAACCTATTCGCGGTTCAATTGGTTTCTTCATTGTTTCCTATGGAATTAATCAGAGTTTCCCATAAGCAATAAACATATATCGCTCAATAAATTATTGCGGCATTCTGTACGCTAGCGGGCATAGTATTGTAAATTGCGTAGCCATTCTTACTGAGGTGAAAATGCAAGAGCACAAACTAGAACCACCAGCCAAGTTCGGCGCATTTCTGGGGATGGCCCCGGGCGAGGTGCCGGTTTATTCATCCGATTACGAAACCGCCGATGACGAACAGCTACCTGATCGCCACGCCTATCGGAGCTATGTCGACGGCATTTATATGGGCTACAAGTGGCAATGTGTTGAGTTTGCGCGACGCTGGATGTATCTGAACAAAGGTTACATATTCGATGATGTGGCGATGGCTTATGATATTTTTCGCCTTGGTTCGGTGCGGGTTGCCCATGAGAACAAAAGGTTACCTCTACATGCCTTTCGCAATGGCTCGAAGCGTCATCCCGAGCCGGGCTGTCTGCTGATCTGGGATGAAGGTGGGGAGTTTGAAGACACCGGGCATGTCGCGGTGGTGACGGAAGTGACTGAGCACTACACGCGTTTCGCGGAACAGAATGTGGGGCATAGGATTTGGCCGGCAGGTCGAAACTATGCGCGCGAAATTAAAGCGAAGGTGACGGAATCCGGCGAATATTGGTTGGAGTGTTCCTTTGGCGATGCCAGTATTCGCGGCTGGGTTATTCAGACTGATGACGATCGTTACGCAGAAAAATTCCCGGCATTGGATAAACGTCTTCTTAACGTGCAGATGCGGGAGGTTCCGAATCACGGTCAGGCTGAGCGTTCCTGGTTGAACATTGCCAATCCCGATGAGGCGGCCTATGTGGAATTGATGCAGGGACACAGGATGACAGCTGTCGAGGTGGACCAATACAAATACTTTTGCATCTCAGAAACGGCCAACGCAGAACTCAAGCGTGCCACTAACGAATTGCATCAGCTGTTTATGCACGCCACGGACTACGTTTTGCGCGATCCTGAATTGCTGGAAAATTTTAACATCCCTCGCGCATTATGGGGAAAAATACGGCAATCCTGGAATAACCGGCGTAATCAGATGATCACCGGTCGTTTTGACTTTTCGCTGTCTGAACGCGGGCTCAAGGTCTACGAATATAACTGTGATTCCGCTTCGTGCCATATTGAATGCGGTAAAATTCAGGGTAAGTGGGCCAAACATTTCGACTGTACCCTGGGCCGTGATCCGGGTCAGGCGTTGCACGCAGAGTTGCGCGATGCCTGGAAAGCCAGCGGTGTGAAGTCGGATGTTCTCCATATCATGCAGGATCGTGATCTCGAGGAAACCTACCACGCGCTATTTATGCAGGAAGCGATGGAAGAGGCGGGGATCCGCAGTAAGATCATTCATGGCGTGACAGGCCTGAGTTGGGATCAAACGGGTAATATTCTGGATGCCGATGGCGATAGAATCCGCTGGGTCTGGAAAACCTGGGCCTGGGAAACGGCATTGGATCAGATTCGTGCCGAATGCGAAGACGATGAAGAAAAACTCAATAACTATCCGGCGGGCGAACAACATGCCGGAGCGCCGAGGTTAGTTGATGTTCTGTTACGTAAAGACGTCATGGTGTTCGAACCACTGTGGACTTTAATCCCCAGCAACAAGGCTATCCTGCCGGTGCTTTGGGCGCTGTTTCCAAACCATGATTACCTGTTGAATTCTTCCTTTCAGCTCTCGGAGGATTTACAGGCGCAAGGTTATGTCGCCAAGCCTATCGCTGGCCGCGCGGGGCTGAATATCAGTATTTTCGATAAGAACGACCGGTTGCTGGAAGGCACCGAGGGACGCTTTGAAAGCCAGAATATGATTTTCCAGGAATTTTTTAAACTCCCCATGATCGAGGGTTACAACGTACAGCTCAGCACTTTTACGGCAGCGGGCACTTATGCGGGTAGTGGCGTACGGGTCGACCCCTCGTTGGTGATTAAACTCAATAGTGACACCATGCCGCTGCGGGTGTTGCCGGATGCCGAGATGTAACAGACAAAACAGCAACGAGGCTTATTCGCTGAGCCTCGCGTTTCTGATGACGGCATTGTCGCCAACACTTCTTAATTTTTAGATTAATAAAATTGTTTAAAGTATTGAAAATATTAATATAAAAATATTTTTTGTTGCTTAAATCATACCCTTCGGATCTAGTAAGCGTTCGAGTTCCTGACGCGATATTTTAGTCGATTCCTCCGCAACATCCAGAATGGATCTGTCCTGAGCGTAGGCTTGTTTAGCTATTTCGGCAGCTTTAGCGTATCCCAGGATAGGCGTTAAGGCTGTCACTAAAATAGGGTTTCGGCTCAAATTCTTAGTGATATTCTGTTCGTGAACGCTAAGCGTAGCAATGGCTTTGTCGGCCAGCAGGTGGCAGATATTGGTCAGTAATTCGATGCTTTGCAGTAAATTGTAGGCGATCACCGGCAACATCAAATTCAGCTGGAAATTACCCGATTGTCCAGCGATGGCGATAGTTGCGTCATTGCCCATCACTTGGGCGGCAACCATCGTCGCGGATTCGGGAATTACCGGGTTCACCTTGCCCGGCATAATGCTGCTACCTGGCTGCACGGGCTTGAGTTCAATCTCACCGAGTCCTGCAAGTGGGCCGCTGTTCATCCAACGCAAATCATTGGCGATTTTCATAACGGCTACCGCAACCACACGCAAATGCCCAGATAACTCCACGCTGGTATCCTGGCAGCTCAAGGCTTCAAAGAACGAGGGATTTGGCTCGAACTTGATGCCTGTCAGCTCGGATAATTCCGCAGCGAAAGTCGTAGCAAATTTTGGATGTACGTTAATGCCTGTTCCCACCGCAGAACCGCCTTGTGCGAGTTGACTCAAGCGCGGCAGACAGTCACTGATACGTTGCTGGCAACGGCCAATTTGCGCCGACCAGGCGCCAAACTCCTGCGCCATGGTGAGTGGCATACCGTCCATCAAATGGGTGCGGCCGGTTTTGATCACGTTTTTAAGCGTTTTGGCTTTGGTGTCGATTGTCTGTTGTAGGTGTTGCAATGCGGGCAGCAGAGCTTTGTGCAAGCGTATGGTTGCGCTGATATGAATTGCAGAAGGAATCACATCATTGCTGCTTTGTCCGAGATTGACATGGTCATTGGGATGCACTGGCTTTGACAGCTTCTTACTGGCTAAAGTCGCGATGACTTCATTGATATTCATATTGGTACTGGTGCCGGATCCCGTTTGAAACACATCGACCGGAAATTCTGCATCGTACTTGCCAGCGGCAATATCCAATGCGATCAGACGAATGGCCTTAGCGGTCGGTTTGCTTAATTGTTTAAGGGTCGCGTTACTGCTGGCGGCGCAAGCTTTGATGAGGCCTAATGCTTGGATAAAGGCTCGTGGCATCGGCAGACCACTGACTGGAAAATTTTCCACTGCTCGCTGAGTTTGCGCGCCATAAAGCGCTTTCTCAGGTACTTTCACTGCGCCCAGACTGTCTTTTTCAATACGGTATTTCACGGATATGACCTAGATGGTGGCTCTACGTAAAAGGTATAACACTTATCACGATGATAGATGACTTTAGACTGGGTATCCAGACGGATTTCGTGGTGTTAGATTCGGCGCACAATAATGACCCAGTAGTTTACACACCCGCATTGCCGGTACGATAGGCAACCAATCATGACAAAATAAAACCTGAGTCCCAGGCTAATAGAAACGCAGTATCAATGTGAGAAACGTTACATTTGCTTGAGCACAAAAGGCAGAATGCCTCCCGCCAGATAGTAGTTTACTTCCATTGCCGTATCGAGGCGTGATAGGACGGTAATTTCCTGTGAAGCGCCATTTGCTTGATGGATGATGAGTTGATAGTTTTTCTTTGCTGTGCAGGCCCCTTCGAGGCCAATAATGTCAATTCTTTCATCTCCGGTTAGCGCTAATGATGCCAGCGAATCGCCAGTGACAAACTGTAAGGGCAAAACCCCCATGCCGATTAGATTTGAGCGGTGGATGCGTTCAAAACTCTCTGCAATAACTGCCTTGACGCCTAACAACAAGGTGCCCTTTGCTGCCCAGTCGCGACTTGACCCGGTGCCATACTCTTTGCCCGCAAATATTACCGTTGCAATGTTGTTCTCCAGATAATGCATGGCGGCATCATAGATGAATATCGGCTCCCGGGTGGTGGCGATGCGGGTGTAGCCGCCTTCGATACCGGGCACCATTTGGTTATGTATTCTGATATTGCCGAAGGTGCCGCGCATCATCACTTGATGGTTGCCGCGGCGCGAGCCGAAAGAATTAAAATCCGCTTCTTTGACGCCTTTGCTGCGCAGATAATTGGCCGCCGGACTGTCGATTGGAATGCTACCAGCCGGTGAAATATGATCGGTTGTCACGGAGTCGCCAAAAAGCGCCAGTATACGTGCATCTTTGATGTTTTTCTTCTCGGTGTCGGTGTATTGCTTCTCGAAAAAAGGCGGCAGTTGTATGTAGGTCGAATCAGCGGCGAACTGGTATGTTTTGTCCGTGCCAGTAGCAATAGAACGCCAGCTTCCATCACCGGCAAACACCTGTGAATATTGCTGTTGAAACATGCTTTTATCGATCAGTCGCATGGCCTGCTCAATGTCATCGGCACTGGGCCAGAGGTCTTTGAGGTAAATGTCGGTGCCGTCGTGAGAGACGCCCAAGGGTTCGGTGCTGAGGTCGATGCGCGTAGTTCCCGCTAGAGCAAAAGCGACTACTAGTGGGGGAGAGGCAAGCCAGTTAGCTTTGACCAGGGGATGAATACGACCTTCGAAATTACGATTGCCGGAGAGCACGGAGCAAACCACGAGATTGTTCTCATTGACACAGTTGGTGACGTTGTTCGGTAATGGACCAGAATTACCAATGCAGGTGGTACAGCCGTAACCGACGAGATTAAACCCGAGTTGATCCAAGTACGGTTGTAAGCCGGCTTTGACCAGATAATCGGTGACCACTTTTGAACCGGGGGCGAGTGATGACTTCACCCAGGGTTTCCTCGATAAACCGGCGGCCACGGCTTTTTTCGCCAGTAGTCCAGCCGCCAGCATAACGGCTGGGTTTGAGGTATTGGTACAGGATGTGATTGCGGCAATAACCACATCGCCGTGATGCATGTTTTCCTCCGTACCTGGTAAGGGAAAATTCTGGTCAATCGCGCCAGCTTTACCGTCGAGTTCGATAAACTGATCAATAGCGGTTTTGAGTTGGGTCAGTGCAACACGATCCTGCGGTCGTTTCGGACCCGCCAGACTGGCTTCCACATCGCTAATATTTAAGCGTAAGTGTTCGGCAAATTGGGGAATTGGCGATTGATGGTCGTGCCAAAGCCCTTGCGCTTTGCAATAGGCTTCAACCAGGTCGATGGTTTCCGTCTCCCGTCCGGTGAGCTCAAGGTAGGCTAGGGTTTTTTGGTCGACAGGGAAAAATCCGCAGGTGGCGCCGTATTCCGGGGCCATATTGGCAATGGTTGCACGATCCGCCAGTGATAGCGCGCCCATGCCTTCGCCGTAAAATTCAACAAACTTGCCAACCACGCTATGTTTGCGCAGCATTTGTACTATCTGTAACACCAGGTCGGTCGCCGTGATGCCTTCGCGCAATTTCCCGGACAGTTCAAAGCCGACCACTTTGGGAATTAGCATGGAGACGGGCTGCCCCAGCATGGCGGCTTCGGCTTCGATTCCGCCCACGCCCCAACCAAGCACACCGAGGCCGTTGATCATGGTGGTGTGGCTATCCGTACCGACAAGAGTATCGGGGTAGGCGATTTGTTGACCATCTCTTTCAGTAGTCCAAACTGTTTTTGCTAGATACTCAAGGTTGACCTGGTGGCAAATACCGGTGCCGGGAGGAACTACGCGAAAGTTGGCGAAAGCGGATTGCCCCCATTTTAAAAACTCGTAACGCTCAAGGTTGCGGGACATTTCCATCCTGACGTTGTCAGCAAATGCGGAAGCAGAGGCGAAGGCGTCAATGCTGACGGAGTGATCGATAACCAGGTCTACTGGCGAGAGTGGGTTAACCTTGTCAGGGTCTTTGCCTTCTAGGGTTAAGGCATGCCGCATTGCCGCCAGATCGACGATGGCAGGCACGCCAGTAAAATCCTGCATGAGCACACGGGCGGGATGAAAGGCAATTTCCTGGTCGTTTGGCTCCTCTGCACTTTGGGCGAGAGCTACAATATCCTCTTTGCTGCAAGTGATGCCATCTTCATGGCGTAGCAGGTTTTCCAGTAGGATTTTTATGGAAATAGGCAGCCTGCTGATATCTGCGACTGCCGTTAAGTGCTCGCAGTTGAGGCTATAGTAGCCGTACTCTATTTCGTTGACACGAAGCGTAGCGAAACTGTTAAAACTATTACTTTTTTTGCTGGCATTCATGTAATTGCTCTCCTATAACAACCCATACTATCAAACCTTCAGTCTATATCACCGCAGGATCCATATAATCGCCCTGATTAAGCCCCTCGATATGTTCGACCTGAAAATTACCAATAGCTTTTTCAACGCTTAAAGAGTTTGCGAATAGGGCGATATGGAAAAGCGCGTCACCTTCATTCACTACGGGTAAATTATTTCTGCCAATGATGATGCCGGTGACCGGTGATACAACGCTGGTTTCATTTTCACCGACACTATCAGCAATTTTTCCGATCGTTTGACCGTTGGTCACGCGGGCACCCAAAGGAACTTCAATTCTCAGCAATCCGGCCTGAGGCGCTCTAACCCACTGGGAGGAACGTGCTTCGATAACCTTTTGCGCCTCGGTCTTTTTTCGTTGCGCTAACATGTCCAGTGCGCGTAATACATTCAGCACGCCCCGCACACCAGCACGAATTGACAAATTATCGAAGCGTAGACCCTCGCCCGCTTCATAGAGCAGCATCGACAGCCCTTTTTCCATAGCGTACTGGCGCAATGAACCGTCCCGTAGGTTGGCATTGATAATGACTGGCGCGGCAAAGGCTTTGGCCAGCCTGGCGCATTCAGGGTTATCGAGATCGGCACGTATGTGCGGTAAATTGGCTCGGTGGTTTGACCCGGTATGCAGGTCAATGCCATGCGTTGCTTTATTGACAACTTCCTCGGCAAAAATACAGGCGACGCGGGCAGCGAGCGAACCATGTTTGGAGCCAGGAAAGGAACGATTTAAATCGCGCCGGTCGGGGAGATAACGGGTATGATTGTAGAAACCGTAAATATTGACGATGGGCACACAGATGAGTGTGCCGCGTAGGCTGTCAATGGCGCGGGTATGACGGACCCGGCGAATAATCTCAATGCCATTAATTTCATCACCATGAATCGCCGCAGAGATAAAAACTACTGGTCCCGCACGTTTGCCGTGAATGACATGAATGGGCATTGATAAAGGCGTGTAGGAGGACTGGCTTGGCAGTGGTAGTGCCAGCGTCGCCCTGCCTCCGGGGGCAATGCTTTCGCCACAGATGGTAAAGGATGTGCGCGCCATACTAGCCTATTCCACGGGTTTTGGTTTTATTAGGTCCGGCGTTTTTTTCGATAAACTCGATGATCAGTCCGGCGATGTCTTTTTGGGTTGCTTTTTCGATACCTTCCAAACCAGGGGACGAGTTAACTTCCATTACCAACGGGCCTCTGGAGGAGCGCAGCAAGTCTACACCACAGACGTTAAGCCCCATCAACTTAGCCGCGTTTACTGCTGTGCGGCGTTCGGTAGCTGTTAAGGTTACCAGTTGGGCTTTGCCGCCGCGATGGATGTTGGAGCGAAACTCGCCGGGGGGTGCCTGGCGTTGCATGGCCGCTATCACTTTGCCGCCAACCACGAAACACCTTATGTCAGAGCCCTTCGCTTCTTTTATAAACTCCTGCACCAGGATGTTGGATTTCAGCCCCATAAAGGCTTGAATGACACTTTCGGCAGCTTTTTTTGTTTCCGCCAATACCACGCCAATTCCCTGTGTGCCTTCGAGCAGTTTAACGACACAGGGAGCGCCACCGACTTCGCGAATCAAACCGTTAATATCGTCCGGTGAGTGGGCAAAAGCGGTGGCAGGGATACCGATTTTTTTTCTGGATAACAATTGTAGGGAACGCAGTTTGTCGCGCGAGCGGGATATGGCAACGGATTCGTTGACACTGTAAACCTGCATCATTTCAAACTGGCGTACCACGGCAGTACCGTAAAAGGTAACAGAAGCTCCGATTCGCGGTATTACAGCGTCAAAGTCGGATTGATCAAACTCTTCATCTTTATAGTGGATGCTGGGTTTGCTCGACGTAATATCCATAAAGCAGTGTAAATGATCCAGCACCCGGACTTCGTGACCACGCTCTTTGGCAGCTTCTACCAAACGGCTAGTGGAGTAGAGCGATTTCTTACGTGATAAAATGGCGATATGCATTAATTGTACCTCTCAAATGTCTCAAAGTTGTTGTTCGGAATAAATGTCGAGTGCATCATATTCGCCTAAAGTGAGCGAGACGCTGGGATCGACCACATAACGTTTTACCAGCGATTTCCGGCCTATCAGCATTCGAAAACCCATATCGTCCCGATTGGTTAAGGTTAGTTCTGTCGGGAACCGATAGGGGCCTAACACGATATCGGTTCGAATGACGATGCGATGCTCGCTGGTGCCATTGGAACTGGTGACCGGGCGCTCGTCCACTACTTTGCCCTCGCAACGGATTTCCGGCTGACGACGGCGTTGCAGAGGGTGGACAACAAAACGAACCCACTGTTCTCCTTTGCGAGTAAATGGCCTGATTTTAAAGGCGTGTAATGAAGAGGTTTTCGCGCCGGTATCAATTTTTGCGGCAATGCCGGGTAAGCCTAAATCGGGTAGGCTGCACCATTCCCGCCAGCCAATGATGAGTTTGGATTTTATCAGTTTCTGAGTCATAAGAATCGCATCAATAAGGTGGCAATACCGAGGAAAGAGAAGAAACCGGCAACATCAGTGACGGTGGTGAGGATGATTGAGGATGATTGCGCTGGATCTTGGCCGAGACGCACCAGCGCGATGGGGACGACGGCGCCAGCAAAACCCGCCGCCACCATTGCTAGCACCATAGATAGACAAATGACCGCAACCAGACCGAGCGAACCGCTCCAGATATAAACGCCGAGGCCACAGGTCAAAGCAATACTAAGGCCATTGAGAAAGCCGACCCGCACTTCCTTAAACATCACAATAAGCCAGTGGCGAATGGTGATTTCGCGCAGTGCCAAGCCGCGCATGGTGACGGCCAAAGCCTGTGCGCCGGCGTTACCTGATTGCCCCGCGACCACGGGCAGTAAGATGGCAAGTGCGGTGAACTGAGCAATGGTGTTTTCGAATACGCCAACCACGGCGGCAGCCAGAAATGCAGTCAGCAGGTTGATCTGTAGCCAGGGCATACGTTTCTTGACTGCGAAGAGTGGGCTGGATAAAGCTCTTTCTTCACGGCTCACACCGACCATCGCCTGAATGTCAGAAGCACTATCTTCCTGCGCGGTTTGGATTAAGCTGGCATGGACGATAACCCCAAGCAGGATGCCATTGATGTCCACCACGGGTAAATCCAGTAAGGCATGTTTGGCCAGGGCGTCGGCGACTTCTTCATGGGTGGCCAAGGCTTGAATCGTAGCACGCACGCGGGAGGACAGGCTTTGGAGAGTGGCCGAAGGATCAGCCAACACCAAATCCTGGAGCAGCACCCGCGCAGTAATGCGGCCATCCGGATCGACAATAAAGAGTGAGCGCGCCGTTTTCATTTTGGTTTGACGCAGTGAATTTAGCGTTTCGTCAACACGCATGCTGCCGCGGTAAGTGGGTACGCGCGTATCCATAATGCGACCGGCGGAATTTTCCGGGTAGGACATGAGCCGGGAGACTTCGTTCCGTGTCGCCGAATCCAGCATGTCCAAATGTGCTTGGCGCTGCTTTTCAGTCATTTGAAAGAGAATTCTCACCGCATTGTCCGGTGGGATTTCTGTTAAAACCGCTGCCGCCGATGAGCTCGGAAGCTGCGTGGTCAGCATCGCCGCGACACGGGGGACAAGCTTACTCCAAACAGGCACCAACACTTGCGCTGGTTGTTCTTTGAGAGCAGGGATGATGTCTGAGGCAGGCATGGATTCGAGGTAAATAGCCGCATCAACAGGGTAGTCCTGTAAAAAATGTCGATTCAGGACTTCAACGACCTTGTCAGTTTCAAAGGCCATCAGTCATTGCCTCCTGTTTCATGGTTAGCTTTAAATTGTGCCGGGCTAGATAACGATTGTCCTGTTGTTTCTGAAACGCCTGAAACAACATTCAGCAGCCCGGTGATAGAAACAATAAAAGCTTTTCCCATATGTGCTACCAGCGAAAATTTAAGGTTTTTATCACTCGAATGTGAGGATTTAACCATCCCCGCCCTGAGTGCGGCATGCGTCAGTGCTCCCAGCATAATGTTATTGTGATCGACCACCGGCAGGGTAGGAAATTGCGTCCAGCCTTGATGGCTTTCAACTTCCCAGAGGGTCGCGCGAGTGGGTAATGCTTCAATATCTGTATTGAGCAATTCGGCTAGTTTTTGTCCCCCATCGCTGGTGAGTAATCGCTCCACTTCAACTAAACCGACCAAGTGACGGCGGTCATTGACGACGATGACGACACCACCCAGATGACTCTTTTGCCGCTTTACTAGATCTAAACAATGGTCAACCGAACTGTCGGTTGTAAAGTAGGGAATAGTGGTGTCCATCCAGGCACCGACGCTGCTGAGTGGGTAGTTGAGTTTACGCACGAAACTTTTGGCGATGGCGTCTGGCATATGTTTCAAAACGGCACCACGTTGTTCGTTTGCCATCAACCGCAATAAAGTTTCCGCCTCGTTAGCGGGTAAACCGCGCAGAATATTGGCTGTCATTTTTTCTGGTAACAATGATAGGGAGCGGGCGGCTGGCCAGCTTGCCATTTGCTCCACCACCGGAACGAGCAGCGTGACTGGCGTTTGTTTATAGAAGTCGACAATTTGCTCGGCTGGAAATTCCTGTAATATTGAGGCTGCCGCCTTGGGCTGTTGCTCCAGAAAGGCCAGACTGAGGAAGTTGTTATTACTCATCCTCGTCATCCTTTACCAGCACGACCACCGGTTGTTCCTGATAAAGTTTGGCTGGAATGGAGATGCGCCCTTCTGGGGTGTTGAGAATGACGGCGGTAGCGGAAATCGCCAGCACTGTACCCTCCCACTCACCGATACGAATTTTTTGGGCAGGCTCAACCAGTTCTTTAATATAGTGTGACGCAATCAAATTACTCACCAGCGTGCGTGCGCCGATGCCAAAGGCCAGCGCAAAACCAGTTAGTAATGCGGCTGTCGAAACCCCCAGCATGGTGGTGATAAAGGTTACATCAATACCAATCTGATCAATACCTATAATGAGTGCGGTGACAAAGGTAATCGCCTGCGCTAAGCGGCTGATAATTTCCGCTTCGGCTAATTCGCCGGAGTGGGCGGCAGCGAGTGTGACATCTTTGACTAAGGCGCTGAGGACGTAACCAAAGAGTATGATCAAGCCACCGGTAATAATGGAGGGGAGATATTCAACAATGCGTTCCAGCCAGGAAGCGATGCCTGCCAGGCCAGCGATACGCAGAGCGGCTGTGGTAAAAATAAACAGCGTAATCCAAAACAGCACGCCTGCTACCAGGCGTGTGACACCACTGGAGAAGCGCACGACTGCTCGGGTCCGGCCCGTCAACAGCCGCTCTAAAAAATGATTCATGAGGTTGAGGAATTTGATACTTGCTAAACGGATCAAGTGCGCAACCAGCCAGCCGGCCAGCAGTAGTATTAGTGCGCCAGCAATACGGGGTAAATTTTCGATAACCTCATTGCTTGAGGTGAGAATCGTATTCTTAAGTTGCTCTGAAAATTCTGCCGCGCTTAACATGATATTTCTCCAAAATAAAATGAGCCAGGAAGAGATTAGCTGCCTGTTTAGCGTTAGTTATTTGGAATTTCAATCAATCTACGCATAGGTCATAGTACTCGAATTCTGGGTATTTACGCCAACTGTGTTTGGTGGGTATCCCGTTTTAACCGGTGGCGATCAGGTAAAGGGCGAATTCAATAAATAACGGGGCTGTCCATAAAACCGGATTAGGTTGAGCGTTAATCTCGTGGTATCAAACGTCCGGTTTTTGGCTTGGCACATGCCTCAGTAGCCGACTTATTCCTTCGCGTACGCGTTGCTGACGAACCGCTGGCGAGAGGTTGAGATCAATATTTGCCTGTAATGCGCCGCGCCATAAAATTTTTTCCGTCATGGCGTCCAGAATGGCGATGACAATCGTCCCTTTTTCATAGCGATTTGATGCTTGAAAAGAAGGCGTCAACCTAAATTGCTTGAGGATATCGGTGACCGTCACACTTTTTCCGAGCACGACAACGGCGACCAAGCCATATTGAGCAATATTTTTATTGTCGGGAAATTGATATGTCCTCGCGGCTAAGTAGCTTTGTATCTCCTGCTGTAAAAACAGCCGGGTTTCCTCTGGGTTTTTGCGTTTATCGTTATAGAAAAAAATAACATCAGAGTGCCAATAAAAGTTTGATTTTGGTGCAAGCCGGAAGTCGGGTTGACTGAAGGTAATGGCCATGGATTCGGACAGTGCGTCGGAATCGACAGCGCTGGATGAGCAGCCGGAGCCGATAAAAAGTATTGCAAGCATAAACGGCAAGCGATACAGAGTTTTGTGCAAAGAACTAAACATTTTTCGGTAAGCGCTACGTTGGTTCATAGATGATTCCTGTTAGTGTCGCTATTCGTCGACTCTGTTCTGAACAGGATGTCGACAGGGTTTAGTTTTTATGGAGAAGTTCATCCCTCAGGTTCGGTGTTGCAAGTGCTTCTGTTCCCGGTATTCGCAGCGGTAATAGCATTTGTATATAACCCCAGGCCTTCACATAATGTCGAATCATTCGGCGTAAAGCGCCTAATTTTTTGAGTAAATCATCCATGGTTTGAGTGGGTACTCGTTGTTCGCGGACGCCCTCTATAACAAATTGAATGGTTGTTGCGAAATGCTGCTCGAACTCAGCGAGTTTTTGTTTGACGCCATCATCTGGGAAATCCACGCCTGGTTTTTCGCTGCCGGCATTGATGATGGTTGTAACTTCTGATTCGAGCTGGGAGATGGTCTCTCGCTCGGCTGCCGCTAAGGATGATTTTAACACCTGTAGTTTTGAAAATTCCTCGATATTATCCAGGCAGATGGAGAGTTCCAGATTAGTATGAATGACGTTTTGGAAGGCAGCGGCAAGGTCCGGGGATAGTTGTTGTTGCGAACATTCAACCACGTAATTGTTGATCGCTGAAATCAAACTGTACAAGTTGGTGATAGGTTCATTGGATACTTTGATACCCCTGTGCATGCTGAGTATCTGAGATTTCAGTTCTGCCAATACACGCTGTTGATCCAGAATTGCGGCATTGAGCGCCAAGTCGGGCATGGAAATGATATTCTTGTCCAGGTATTGCGGTTTTATCGTCTGTGACTCACTAGGGGTGAATAGCGTTAATAACCACCGGCTCAGTCTCGGTTCAAGTGGAATCATCAGCGCGACACCCAGTAAATTAAAAACAGTGTGAAATAATGCCAGAGAAATAGCGGCGTCTGGCTCCAGATTGAGTGCTTGTTGTAACCACTGCACCAACACCAGGAAAAAGCCGAGTAAAGTCAGCGCCACCAGTGCCGTAATAAGGTTAAAAATCATATGCGCAACGGCAACTCTCCGTGCGTTCGCGGTTGCCTTAAGTACTGCAATAATCGCAGTGATAGTAGTGCCAACATTAGCGCCAATAACGGCGGCCGCTCCGGCGGCAAGGGGTAATAGATCAGTGGATACAGCCGTCAAGACAATGGCCATGGCAGCGCTGGAGGACTGCATGGCGGCGGTCAATGCCAAGCCAACCAAAACCATTGCCAGCATACCCCAGGCATCGTTTTGTGCCAGGCTGGAAAGGTCGACTATCTGCTCGATATGAACGAAGGCGTTTTGCAATATCTGTATACCTAAAAACAATAACCCCAAACCGGCTAATGCGCCACCGAGCGATTTG
>Ga0070727_10003323_pt1 | contig 14741 bp, 8 predicted proteins | sample tdAd472_FD_66722 | JGI IMG/M metagenome (GOLD analysis project Ga0070727, IMG submission 66722) | Marine sediment microbial communities from the Atlantic coast under amendment with organic carbon and nitrate - tdAd47.2 | ecosystem: Environmental > Aquatic > Marine > Coastal > Sediment | place...
GGTATTGAGAATTTCTTCTAAGCGCATTTCGCGGGCTCGCAAAGCTCGCGCGGCTTTTAGGTGCCCTGTGATGTCGCGTGCTTCGATTAAAAACTCTTTGCCTTCATCGGACATGAGGGCGGTTACCCACATTTCCACTTCCACTTCCCGCATGTCTTTGCCAACGAGTTTAAGCGAGATGATTTGGTCTTCTTCGGCGAAGACTTCCAGGCCAAGTTCGGCTATTTCTGAATAATCCGAGTGGAAAAAAGAAGTGATGTCACTGCCGATCACATCAGCGGGATCGTCATAGCCCAAAATGGCTAGGCCATAGCCGTTGATAAAGAGAATGGTAGAGCCATCACAAATGGCAGATAAATTATGGACGTGCTCAAGCGGACGGGCGATTGCTTGCCAGGTATCACTGTCAAGCCCCGTATCTATAAACTCCATGGAAGTGACCGTTTTCTGGTCCATATTTCCAATTCGCCCCCACGGCAACCATTAGCCTTTGTATATTAGGATCTAATTGCCTAAGCTTTTAGTTAACAGGAATACAAAAACGAGTCCTTTGAAATCTAAATGCAGACCTCAGTTATTTAAGGTGAAATGGTGAGAAATGCTCGTTCTTTTTGAAGGGTTGCATCGGATTATTGGGAGATAGGAAAGAATCTTGCCCTATAGGTTGATGATGTTGGCGAGCCTTATGGCTCTGGTTGTTTTCTCTAGCTCGGTTTGGGCTGAAGAAGAGGGGACGATTGTGCGCCTTGATGAGGTGCGCTCCGAGCCGATGGAGCAAACCATGCCTGTCCTTGGCCGATTAATCGCGCGGCAAACTGGTGTTGTGGCGTCGCGTTCAAAAGGAGCGGTTGAAGAGTTGACCGTTTCTGTTGGGGATCGGGTGGTAAAGGGGCAGGTGCTTGCTCGCTTGTTCGCTGAAAGGCTGGAGTGGCAGCGAGAATTAGGCGCTGCTGAAGTGCTGGCTGCGGAGGCAGATATGCAGGCGTCTGAGGCACAGGTGAAACTTCTGACCCAAGAGCTTGCCCGTTTGGAGAGGCTGCGCAAGTCGGCAGCTTTTAGTCAGGCTCGGTTTGAGGATAAAAGCCAAGAGGTATTGCGAGCTAAGGGCAATTTGTCGTCGGCCAAAGCAGCGCAGATTCAAGCCAAAGCAAATCTTGAACTTTCTGAAATCGGCTTAAAGGATGCTGCCGTCATCGCCCCCTATCCCGGTGTTGTGACTGTTCGCCATACCGAAGTTGGGGCTTACCTCGATGTTGGGGCTCCCGTGGTAACCTTGCTTGACGATGAGAGTATGGAGCTAGAAGCCGATGTGCCTTCCGAGCGGACCGGTGGCTTAATCCCAGGAAAAGAAGTGGTTGTTGCCATTGGCAGCGAGAAGGGGCTTAAAGCCACTGTTCGCGCCGTCGTTCCGCAAGAAAACCCATTGACCCGTACCCGTGCGGTGCGCTTCACGCCCTTGTTTGATACGGCTCAGCGATTTGCAGCGAACCAAAGTGCTACATTGCATGTTCCTATCGGTTCTGCGCGCGATATTACGACAGTCCACAAAGATGCTGTTCTAAGTCGCAAGGGAAACAAGTTGGTTTTTGTTGCCCAAAAAGATGCCGCACAAGTTCGCCCGGTTAAGTTGGGCGATTCCATCGGGCAGCGTTTTGAAGTGCTCAGCGGATTGAAGCCTGGAGACAAGGTTGTCGTGCGCGGCAACGAACGCTTGCGCCCAGGTGAGAAAATTAGGACTGGCAGTTAAGCCATGAATTTGATCAAGGTCTCCATCGAGCGACCCATTGCTGTCATGGCGGCGGTTTTAATGACCGTCATGTTCGGCTTGGTTGCTCTGCAGACTATTCCCATCCAGCTGATCCCCGATGTCCGCCGACCGGTGATTACCATCACCACCGTCTGGCCGGGCGCCGCTCCTGCCGAAATTGAGCGGGAAATTGTTAACCGCCAGGAAGAGGTGCTTCGTGGGCTTGAAGGCCTGGAAGAAATGCGCAGCAGCTCTCAGGATGGGCGCGGAAAAGTCACATTAGAGTTCTCCATCAATCAGGATATGGATAGGGCTCTTCTGCTGGTTTCGAACCGCCTAGATCGGGTTTCAGGCTATCCAGAAGAAGCCAATGAGCCGTCGCTTGATACAGCAGGCAGCGAAGATAAGCCCATTGCCTGGCTTGTGCTTAAGCGAGAGAACGGTAATACCCAGCCAATCCATACCTATGGTGACTATGTAGAAGACGTTATTCAGGACCGTATCGAGCGAGTGTCTGGGGTGTCGCAGGTCAATGTGTATGGCGGCGCGGAACGGGAATTGGTTGTAACCATTGATCCGACAGAGCTTAGTCGCTATGGCCTCACCGTTCCTCAAGTGGTTGATACTCTTCGACAAGCCAATGCTTCGGTTTCGGCTGGCGATGTGGAGGAAGGCAAGCGCCGGTATGTCGTCCGGACTGAGGGAGAATTCACTACGCCTAAGCAGGTCCGCCAGGTTGTTTTAAGGACGGTGGAAGATAAAGCAACCGGGCGGGTTGCCCGCGTTACCGTGGGTGATATCGGCAATGTAGGATTTGGGTACAAGGAAGCGACAGCCATTATTCGGCAGTTGGGCGAGCCCGCCCTTGCCATGAATGCGGTGCGCGAAACTGGTGCCAACGTCATTGAAACCATGAAAGGTATCCGGGCAGCGGTTAAAGAGCTAAACGAAGGCCCATTGCCGCTTGCTAATCTTTCACTCCATCAGGTTTATGACGAAACGATCTATATCGACTCGGCCATTGAGTTGGTGCAGCAAAATATCTGGGTTGGCGGTCTTTTGGCTGCCGGGATATTGCTGTTGTTCCTGCGTTCTGGTCGGGCGACCCTCATTGTTTCAATTGCCATCCCTGTTTCGGTCATTGGCTCCTTTGTCGCCATGGCAGCCATGGGGCGTTCTATCAACGTCATTTCGCTTGCCGGGATTGCTTTTTCTGTTGGGATGGTGGTCGATGCGGCCATTGTCGTTTTGGAAAATATTTATCGTTTGCGCCAAGAGGGTATGAGCCGCCGAGAAGCGGCCTATCTGGGAGCCTCGCAGGTTTGGGGGGCCGTGCTGGTTTCTGCGCTTACCACGGTGATGGTGTTTATTCCGGTTCTGCTGATGAGTTTAGAAATCGGCCAATTGTTCCGCGATATTGCCGTGGCCATTTCTGTTTCTGTGACCCTCTCGCTCATTGTCGCAATAACGGTAATTCCTGCTCTTTCAAGCAAGCTGTTCAAGGAAGAGTTTACCGATGAGGGAAGTACCAAAGTTCCGTTCTTCGACCCTATTGGAAAGTTTTTCCTCAATACTATTTTGTCGACGACAAAAGCGATTGTTGGCAACAAAACAATTGCGGCAGGTGTCGCAACAGGAATGATTTGCGTCGCCGTTTTGGCAAGTTATTTGCTGCTGCCAAAAATGGAATACCTTCCGGAAGGAAACCGCAATCTGGTCTTTGGTGTTCTTCAGCCGCCGCCTGGATACAACTTGGAGACCATGACCGGCATTGCGCGTCAGTTTGAAGATGCTGCGCGGCCATTGTGGGCGAGCGAAACAGGGCCTGAGTCAGAAGAAGGGCAGCCACCTAAGATGCGCCATTTCTTCTTTGTCGCGCGGCGCGGCATGACCTTTGTTGGGGCTGCCAGCATGGAGCCCGAGCGCGCTTCAGAGCTGATTCCGGTTTTGCGCGAAGAAGTCTTTAAGGAGCCGGGAACATTTGGCTTCGTGACCCAACCTTCGTTGTTTGGTCGCTCAATTGGCTCTGGTCGTGCGATTGATCTCAATATTTCTGGTGCCGACTTGTCTCAGGTACTCGATGTCGCGCTCGCGGCAACGGGCAGAATTGTTAGGTTGCTACCCCGTGAAGAAGGCAATCAGTTCCGCCCCAAACCTGGACTGGAGCTTGGCGCGCCAGAGGTTCGAGTGATTCCTAACCCAACGCGTTTGGCTGATAACGGTGTAACAGTAAGGGAGCTTGGCTCGACCCTAGATGCCTTTAATGATGGCCTGCGGGTCGCCGAAATTACGGTTGGCGGCAAGCGCATTGATTTGACGCTCAAGGGGACGCAAGGCCAGGTAACCGAAACTCAAGGAATTGAAAATCTGCCCATCGTGACCAAGAGCGGCGATATTTTACCCGTCGCGTCAGTAGCGAATGTGCAGATCACCTCGGGGCCGACGGAAATTCGTCATATTGAGCGGGAACGCACTGTGACCCTCAACTTAAGGCCGCGCAAAGATTTGCCGCTTGAAGAAGCGATGGAAATTCTGCGCGAAAAGGTTATGGCACCCCTGCGCGAAGAGGGGCTTCCATCTGGGGTTCATCTCACCATGTCGGGGACCGCAGATAAACTTTCAGAAACCTGGGATGCCATGGTGATGGATTTGATCATCGCCATCGTGATTGTCTATCTGGTGATGGCCGTATTGTTTGAGAGCTTCGGTTACCCGTTCATCATCATGCTTTCTGTGCCTCTTGCCACGGCCGGTGGCGTTGGTGGCTTGTTCATTCTTAACCTGTTTACCTATCACCCGCTTGATATGCTGACTTTACTTGGCTTTGTCATTCTTGTTGGGATCGTGGTTAATAATGCCATTCTGCTGGTTCATCAGACCCTCTATCATGCGCGAGAAGAGGGGATGGAGTTTGCCGAATCAATCTTAGAAGCAACGCGCAATCGGGTGCGCCCGATCTTCATGTCCACACTCACCAGTGTGTTCGGCATGTTGCCGCTGGTGGTTTTCCCCGGAGCGGGCTCTGAGCTCTATCGGGGCTTAGGCTCGGTCGTGGTCGGCGGGCTTTTCCTTTCAGCAATTCTGACACTCGGAATTATCCCGCCGCTTCTAACTCTCATTGGCAAGCCAGCAGGAAAAAAGGCCGGTGGCCGATTGCTAAATGCGGAAAACGAAGCGGCTGAATAACCCTCGATTCGCCGTGGTTATTAAAGTATTTTCGCGCTTGCAAGAAAGAATTAGATCAATGATTTGATCAGTCTTGCTGACGGGTAGTGCGGGTGTTTCTCCATATCTCTATTTAAAAACAATGCACTGCAACAATAATAACATAAAAAAATAGTTTAAAAGTTTTATTGCCATCGCAAAAGATTGTTTTTTGTAGTGATTTAATAATAAAACTCTTATATTATGTTTGTCGCATAAACATTGCCGGTAAACCGGTGTGAAAAACCGAAGGCCTACAGACCTTGTACGAGGTTTATCAGATGGGTTTTTTGGTGTGCATCTGCAGAACTTTGGTGCAGCTTCGATGAAGAGCATGTGCCGCGAGGAGGGTTTTAAGATTATGGCGTTAGTAACGACCAATATCGACCAGCTTCAGAAGAACGCCCAACGGGCCAGCTCACTTCTGAAGGCTATGAGCAACCAGCACCGTTTGATGATTCTCTGTCAGTTGATCCACGGCGAAAAGTCGGTTGGAGAGCTAGAAGGTATCATTGGACTTAGCCAATCGGCACTTTCCCAGCATTTGGCGCGCCTACGCCGCGACAATCTGGTGAGCACCCGCCGCTCAGCACAAACTATTTTTTATTCCTTGCAGGGCGAGGAAGCCAGCGCAGTTATTGAAACGCTCTATAGTCTCTACTGCGCAAATCCAGGCACGGGCGTGACCGAAGGCACACCTAAAGTTGCTGCCAATATGTAATTAGGGGGAGGCGAGTAGGGATCGCCTCTAACTGATACGTTTTTTGAGAGGGCCGTTCCGTTTAGGGACGGTCCTCTTCTATGTGTCTGGGGCGAATAAAGGCTTCCAGCTTGCCACTGTGTGGGCCGACTTTACGCCAGCTGCTTTCCTCAAATGTGATAACCGAGAGGGCGGCGGTCGGGTACTTCATATAAAGACGGTTTAAAACGTCAACTTCGCCATAGGCTGAAAGATCATTTGCCAAAATTTCAACCCCCGGATTATGCCCAATGACCAGCAAATTGGCGGCACTGTCGGGTGTGCTCTGGATGCGTTTAAGGATATGGGGTGCCGAAGCCAAGTAGAGGTCTTCAGCGATAATAACTTCAGGATCGGCTTTAACTTTTGCAAGAATCCGATCAAGGGTCTGCTGCGTTCTCTTGGCAGCTGAGCAAAAGATATAATCGGGCTCCCAACCATAGTCCGCCATGACCTGTCCAATAGCCGGAGCAGCTTCCCGACCCCGCTTATTTAAGGGGCGGTCGTAGTCATCAACTGTCGGATCAGCCCAATTTGATTTTGCATGGCGCAATAGAAAAAGGCGGTGTCCCATTCGTGTCTCCAACCCCAAGAGGAAAAAAGCGTTTCTACCCAAGAAGGTAGCTACAAAAAGTGAATAATCTGTGACAGCCTAACCGCTAACCATGACAGCGGCGTTGCAACCCGATAATATCGAGTGATCGCGAGGCGTCGTCAGACAGAATCGCACCCTCTAAATCGATGGTAGCGGAAAAAAAACATGACCGGCAACACTGTAAAAAAGAATGACAATAGCAAAACAGCAGCCCTGACACTCAAGTCTAGTGAGCGGTTCTTCAATCGTGAGCTTTCTTGGCTGTCATTTAACACTCGTGTTCTTGAAGAGGCGTCAAATCCAAGGCATCCGCTCTTGGAGCGACTTAGGTTCCTCTCAATCTCGGCTGCCAACCTTGATGAATTCTATATGGTCCGCGTGGCAGGGCTTAAAGGGCAGGTTAAAGCCGGCATTAAAAGTCTGAGTCTGGATGGCCTGACCGCCCAGCAACAGCTGGATGCCGTTCATGCTGCTGCCCTCCAACTGATCAAGGGGCAACAGGGTGTTTGGCATCTCTTGAAGAAAGAGTTGAATGAAGCTGGAATTTCACTGGTTTCTGAGGAAGCACTCACCAAGAAAGACATGGCTTGGCTGGATGATCATTTTATGCACCATATTTTCCCGGTCCTGACCCCCCTAGCCATTGATCCAGCACATCCATTCCCCTTTATTCAGAATTTCGGCTTTGCGTTGGCGCTGGAGCTTGTAGGCGTTTCGGAAGGTGATGCGGAAGAAGCCTTGATCCCGGTTCCTCACCTGCTGGATCGGATGATTCGTCTGCCAGAGAATGGCAAATCCATTCGCTTCCTGCCAGTTGAGAAGGTCATTGGACTGTTTCTCGACCGGTTGTTCCCAAATGTTGAGACTCGTCTTGGCGGTCAGTTCCGAATTATTCGCGATTCAGAGATGGAGATTGACGAAGAAGCGGAAGACTTGGTGGTGACCTTTGAATCGGCTTTGAAGCAACGCAAACGCGGTCATGTGATTCGCATGACCATGTCAGCGGGAATGCCTGCAGGCCTGAAGGAAACCATGATTGAGAACCTGGGTGCAGATGATGAGGATGTTTTCGAGCTCGATGGCATTCTTGGCTTAGCTGATGTGAAAGAAATCATCGTTGATGAGCGGACGGATCTATTGTTTGTGCCGTTCCATCCACGGTTCCCAGATCGTGTTCGTGAGTTCGGTGGTGATTGTTTCGCTGCCATTCGCCACAAAGATATTGTCGTTCACCACCCTTATGAGAGCTTCGATGTGGTTGTCCGGTTTATCCGCCAAGCAGCGCAGGATCCGGACGTGGTAGCCATCAAGCAAACGCTCTATCGGACCAGTGCGAACTCGCCAATCATCGAGGCTTTGGTAGAAGCTGCTGAAGCGGGAAAAAATGTGACCGCGATGGTCGAGCTGAAGGCCCGATTTGATGAAGAAGCCAATATTCGGTGGGCCAGAGATTTGGAGCGGGCGGGTGTTCAGGTGGTCTATGGGTTCCTGGATAAGAAGACTCACGCCAAAATCAATATGGTTGTCCGTCGCGAGGGCTCTGAGCTTCGAACCTATGTCCATTATGGCACAGGAAACTACCATCCGATCACGGCAAAAATTTATACCGATCTTTCGTTTTTCACCTGCGATCCGGCCTTGGGGCAGGATGCTGCAAAGGTGTTCAACTTTATGACCGGCTATGCCAAACCAGATAAGCTTGAAAAGCTGAATATCGCCCCAATTTCACTCAAGACCATGCTGATTGAAGAAATCGAAGCCGAAATCGCCCATGTGAAAGCTGGGCGGCCCGGTGCCATTTGGGGCAAAATGAATTCGCTGGTCGACCCCAAGGTGATTGATGCTCTTTACCGCGCCTCTCAGGCGGGTGTGAAAATCGAAATGGTTATTCGTGGCATTTGTTGCCTTCGTCCTGGTATTCCTGGGTTCTCAGACAATATTCGGGTCAAAAGCATTGTTGGGCGGTACTTGGAACATTCAAGAATCGTATGCTTCGGTAACGGCAAAGCGCTTCCATCATCTGATGCCAAAGTCTTCATTTCTTCAGCCGACTGGATGCCGCGAAACCTGGATGGCCGTGTAGAAACCTGCGTGCCTATTGAAAACAGCACAGTTCATCAACAAGTTATGGATCAGATCATGGTCGCAAACTTGAAGGATGAAACGCAGTCTTGGTACTTGCAGGCCGACGGCAATTTTGAGCGGGTGCCGGTAAGAGAAAATGGCTTCTGCGCTCATACCTTCTTCATGACAAACCCAAGCCTTTCTGGGCGGGGTAGCAGCTTGGACAAAGATGACCTGCCCAAGCTATCGTTGACCAAAGGGTAAAAAGGACAACCACATGGAGGGCGACCGCCCAACACAGATGGCTTTGGATGGTGGGGTGGCCGTTCTCGATATCGGGTCTAACTCGGTGCGCATGGTCATCTATGACGGCTTTGCCCGTGTGCCTTTTCCTTTGTTTAACGAAAAAGTCGCCTGTGGTCTGGGCCGAGGCTTGGCGAAAACTGGAAAACTAAGCCCTGAAGGGGTGTTGCTGGCGAAGAAGGCGCTCACCCGCTTTTTTAAAATGGGCCAGATTCTCGGTATTTCTCGAACCGACTTGATGGCGACGGCTGCCATGCGCGATGCTGAGGATGGTCCTGATTTTGCGCGCTGGATTGAGGCTCTTTTTGGCAGTCCTGTCAATATTCTGTCAGGTGCAGACGAGGCCCAATTGGCTGCCCATGGCGTGCTCTGCGGCATACCCGATGCCGATGGAATTGTTGGAGATTTGGGTGGCGGCAGCTTGGATGTGGTTTCCATTGATCATGGCCGTTTTGGCAATCACGAAACACTGCCTCTTGGGCACTTGCGGTTGCTTGAAGAGTCCGATGGGAAGATTGAAAAAGCTGCTGGATTCATTGAGAAACACATGGAAAAAATCTCCTGGGTTTCGAGTGCTCGGGCCCGCAATTTTTATGTGGTCGGTGGCGCTTGGCGGTCCATAGCCCGTGTGTTCATGTATCGTGCCATGTACCCCTTAAACGTGATTGATAACTATGTTGTGTCGAAAGACCAGGCGGTCCGGCTCCTCAATGGCATTATCAAAGCCTCGCCGGAGGAGTTGGCGAGCATACCGACCATTGCCAAACGTCGGGTGCATACATTGCCTCTCGTTTCGTTGGTGATGCGCAGACTAATTGAAATGTCCGAACCAGCTCATTTGGTTTTTTCTGGCTACTCCATGCGGGAAGGACAATTCCTCAAGTCATTGCCCGATGAGCTGCGCTATGAAGACCCTTTGCTGGCAGCCTGCTCACGGCTCATTGAACAGCGAGGCCGTTTTGAGGCTCATGGGCATGAGATTTTCGATTGGATGTCACCGCTGTTTCCCGTTGAAAGCAAGGATGAGCGTCGTTTGCGTCTAGCCACTTGTTTGCTTTCCGATATTTCCTGGTTTGAGCATCCTGATTTCCGAGCCTCACATGCTTTCCAGCGGGCCTTGCACTTGCCGTTTGCCGGGCTGACCCACAGAGACAGGGCTATGCTGGCCTTTGCTATTGCCTTCCGCTACGACGGTGAACCTAAGTTCTTTGAAGAGACAGGGATTCAAGAGTTGGTCGATGAAGAAGGGATGCGCAGGGCTAGAACGCTAGGCTCGGCGCTTAGGCTTGCGACCACCCTCTGTCACGGTGCGCCGGGGCTGCTTGGTAAAACTCAGTTGAGTTATGATGGAGGCGTTCTTGAGTTAACCTTGCCCAACGATGGCATCATCTTCTCAAGCGACCCCATCCAACGGCGTGTTCAAGCTTTAGTTAGGGCGCTCGACGGCAAGAAGGGTATTGTTGAAGGCGGCTAAGCGAGTTCGTGAAGCTGTTTTTCGAGTTCAGATTTTTTTTCTTCTGGCAAAGAGACCAACGAGTGTTTCCCGCTCAAAATCTTGTCACTCCACCAGTCATGTAGAAATTGGCCTATTTCCTTCAATTTCTCAGGAGACGGATTGGCGCTGAAAGATTGATTTAGGGCTTTCAAGGTTTGCTCAAACGCTCGGTGTTCGTCTATGTGCTTTTCCAGGCCCATACTCTCCATGACGGTCTCTTTTCGAGCAAAATGGTGGGTGGCAAAGGCGGCAAACTCAGAGAGTTGTTCTAATGCCTTTTCATCTTTAGTTGGACGCAGCCAGATGTTGTTAATCATCACAAGTATTATTTGGTGATCACGATCAATAGCATCAATGCCAATGCGGAGATCATCCGTCCAAAACATGACGTTCTCATTGGTTGGCAAAGGCAGATCAATCCAGAATGTGCTTCCCTCCCCATGTTGAGAGTCAAAACCAATATGACCCCCAAGGCGCTCGGCAAGCATTTTGGAGACGGCGAGGCCAATTCCAATGCCGCCTTGGGCAATATGTGGGTCACTGGGTAGGTGGCTAAATAGAGTGAATAGGTTATTTCTGTCAGACTCGGCAATGCCAATACCAGTGTCTGTGACTGATAAGCGTAAGAAGCCGTTTTCAATTTCGGTGCATGAGAGGGTAATCGTTCCGCCTTCTTTGTTATAGCGGATGGCATTGGAAATCAGGTTGATAACTATTTGCCGGTATCTCAATCGATCAGAGTGCACTGGAGGATATGTTTGCCCATCAAGCTGGTTGATGATTGAGACGTTTTTCTGTTTTGCGGCGATCTGAAGATGCACGAGGCATTCTTTGACAATCTCTTGGGCGGATACATCTTCTAGGGCGATAGGCATTCGGTCCGCTTCAATTCTCGCCAGATCAAGAACGTCGTTAACCAGTTTCAGTAGATGGTTGCCACCCGAAATAATGTGATTGAGGTATTCTTCTTGGTCTGGTGTCAGGTTCTTTTCCAGGTTCAACTGAAGAAGCTGCCCATAGCCGAGCACTGCGTTTAAAGGTGTCCGTAGTTCGTGGCTCATGCTGGCGAGGAACTCAGATTTCGCTTGGTTGGCTTCTTCGGCACTGAGCAGCGCATCGTGGATTTTTGCCTCGGCTTTTTTCTGCTCGGACATGTCATGGACAACCGACCAAATGAAGCTTTCGCCGTCACGCCCTTGAATCAAAGAGCCATTGAGCAAAACAGGAACTCGAGAGCCGTCACGGCGGATGTATTCTTTTTCGTAGGGACCATATGTCCCGGTTCGTTCCAAAGACGCGAGTTGCTCTGCTTCAAGCGCTTCATATTCACGCGGGGTCAAGTCCCAGTAACTGAGGCGTAAGGCCTCGTTTTCAGGATAGTCGAGCAGATCGCAATAGGCGTGGTTAACTTCAAGCAAGGTGCCATCCATCTTGCAGAGCGCGATGCCTACATTGGCCGTCGAATAGAGGGTGCGATATTTTTCTTCGCTTTCTCTCAGCGCTGCTTCAGCTTTTTCCGTGTCTTCCCTTGATGTCACGATCTCAGAGAGCAAGGGAAGGGTCATCTTTTGGATCGCGACAACGGTTAGGCCAATAAGAGAGGCCGTAATCAGGAAAACCAGAACGCCAGCATGAATGAAGGGGCGTTGGATTTCGGAGATATCAACTTTAGCTACAATGCCAAAATTCATGATCTTGACGGGCTCGTAAGCGGCGAGGACTTTTACTCCGCGATAGTCGAGACCAATGATTGTTCCACTTTTGCCCGCTAACGCCTGACGCATGGGTTCGGCATTGATCGAATCAATTGGGACAGGTTTAGGGAGGTCGAGGTCAAAATGGCGATGCGCCAGAACAAAAATGATTTGGTCGCCTTGCTTTTCGGCAACCGTGAACTCTCCGGTTTCACCAAACCCTCGGAAATTTCTATGTGCTTGGACCAGTTGGAATAGGGTGGCTGCTTTTGCCCCACCTTTAAAATCCGTGCTGTATGCTGCATCAAATTGAGCAACGGATTCAATCATCCTCGCTCGGCTTTGGGCAATCTCCTTAAGCCACTCTCTTTCTTGGTCCATTGCCACATTGTAAAGGATGGAGAAGACAAAAACGGTTCCAATGATCCCAACGGCAATCACTCCGAAAATTGGGAGTATTGAAATCCGCCAGTCCATTGATGTGCGCATAGGGCAAATTCAGCTTAAAGTAAAAGATGCAGCTAACTTTTAGCACTTAAGCGGCAGGTTGCAAATATGACGCCTAGCTCTAAACGTTGTGTTTGAAGGCTAGTCGGCTGATACCGGCGTTAAATGAACCTTCCTGCCCTTTAGGCTAAGCGCTAGCTCGCCACGCATCAATTTCAAGGCGTCTTGACCAAATAATTCATAGCGCCAGCCGTGCAGCGCTGGAATATCTGCTTCTTCGCCATCGGCAGCCAGCACGTCAATATCGGCAGAAGAGGCAACAAGCTTTGCTGCCACATCGTTGGTTTGGCATTTGACCCGCAGCAACATTTTGAGGAATTCGGTAACGGGGCCAATGTTATTGGGCAGCTTCGGGCGATCCGGTAGGTCGGGAAGTTGGTCGGCAGGAACGGAAAGACCGCGCTCGATTGCTTCAAAAATTGCTTTGCCAGCTCGACCTTCTGCCAAGCCCTTGCTCATGCCACGAATGCGCATCAAATCTGGAACGGTCGTCGGTGCGCTATGGGATATTTCTGCGAGGGCTTCATCGCGAATAATACGCTGCCTGGGCATGTTGCGCTGTTGGGCATCGGCTTCTCGCCAAGCAGCAACTTCCATTAGGATCGCCAGCATTCGTGGCTTGACCCCACGGCCTTTCTTGACGCGCTTCCAAGCATCTTCTGGACGCATCTCGTAGGTGTCCGACGCCGTTAGCACGGCCATTTCTTCTTGGACCCAAACTTCCCGGTCGTTTTTCAACAACATGGCATGCAGCTTGTCATAAACTTGGCGGAGGTGGGTGACGTCGGAAATGGCATACTTGATTTGTTTGTTGGTCAGCGGGCGACGCGACCAGTCGGTGAAGCGTGAAGATTTATCGATGCTGCCTTTGGTCAGTTTGGTGACCAGGGTTTCATAGCCAGCCTGTTCGCCAAAGCCACAGACCATGGCGGCGACCTGGGTGTCATAAAGCGGAGCTGGGACTTTCCCCATCAACTGATAAAAAATTTCCAAATCCTGGCGCGCAGCATGGAAGACCTTGAGTAGGTCTGGCTTGCGCATAAGATCGAGCAGGCTGTCGAGCTTCAGGTTATTTGATAGCGGGTCAATGGCGGCCTCTTCGTCCGGACCGGCGACCTGGATCAAGCAGAGCTGGGGCCAATAGGTCTTTTCCCGCATAAATTCGGTATCGACCGTGATGTATTCGGCCCCGGCAATGCGCGCACAGAAGGCCTCTAGATCTTTTGTTTTTGTAATCACATTCATGGGGCGCGGGTATACACGGATTCACTAGGTTTAGAAAGGGGGAGGGATGAAAAGGTCAATCCTGTGAGTTTTTGACCCATAATTGCATCACTTTCCTTGACAAACGGCCCCGCAAAGTGTGGATATGCGCGCTTCGGTTTGTCCGAATTTCATTTCAAATTGTTTGATCGCGCAAAGAGGCGAAATACGTGTCCATGCATCCATATCGCACCCATACCTGCAACGACATTCGTAATGACCATACCGGCGAGACTGTTCGCCTGTCTGGCTGGGCTCACCGTAAGCGGGACCACGGCAATTTGCTGTTTATTGATCTGCGCGATCATTATGGCCTGACCCAGTGCGTTGTTGACGTTTCTTCCGAGCATTTCCCTATTTTGGAAAAGGTGCGCCCTGAGAGCGTTTTGACGGTCACCGGCAAGGTGGTCAAGCGCTCCGAGGAAACCATCAACAAGAACCTCGATACAGGTGATGTTGAAGTTTATATCGACGAGTTGATCGTTGAGGCCGAGGCCGACATGCTGCCCATGCAGGTGGCAGGTGATTCTGATTTTCCCGAGGATATGCGTTTACGTTATCGCTTCCTCGACCTTCGTCGCGAAGACGTGCGCAAGAACATGCAGCTCCGTGCCAACGTGATCGCTGCCATGCGCAACAACATGATCGGGCAGGGCTTCACTGAATACCAGACCCCGATCCTGACGGCTTCCTCGCCTGAAGGTGCGCGTGATTATTTGGTGCCGAGCCGTAATCACCCAGGCCAGTTCTATGCGTTGCCTCAGGCCCCCCAGCAGTTCAAACAGTTGCTCATGGTGTCGGGCTTTGACAAGTATTTCCAAATCGCCCCTTGCTTCCGCGATGAAGACGCCCGTGCCGACCGTTCGCCAGGCGAGTTCTATCAGCTCGATATGGAGATGGCCTACTGCACGCAAGATGATGTGTTTGAGGTTATCGAAAATGTCCTGCACGATGTGTTTGATCAGTTTAAGGGCGACAAAGAGCTCTGCCCCAAGCCGTTCAAGCGCATTCCCTTTGCTGAATCCATGCTCAAGTATGGTTCTGACAAGCCAGACCTTCGCAACCCTCTGATTATCAGCGACGTGACGGACGCCTTCCGGGGCTCCAACTTTGGTCTGTTTGCTAACCTG